>ENA-OSEO01001178-OSEO01001178.1-sediment-metagenome-genome-assembly--contig:-NODE-1178-length-51557-cov-6.061325_pt1 | contig 51557 bp, 47 predicted proteins | sample MGYA00237883_ERZ534232 | MGnify/ENA metagenome assembly ERZ534232
AGCCTGCTGATTTGGTCATGTGCCTAAACTGTGCCCTTTGAAGAGGGCAAATCATGAGAAGCATTTACAAAAGAGGAAACATTTACTGGATTCAGTATTCCCGGCGAGGCGAAGTCTACCGGGAGAGCAGCCAAAGTGACAAACGCATGGTTGCGAAGAAGCTGCTCGCAAAAAGAGAGGGGGAGATAGCCAAAGGGAAAACACCAGGAATTCATTTTGAGAAGGTGAAGTTTGACGAACTGGCAGAGGATGTCTGAGGGAGGCTCAAACGGCACAATCAACCGCGAACTCTCGGCACTCAAGAGAATGTTCACTTTAGGAAGGCCAATATACGCCACCAAAAGTTGACCGCGTGCCCTATATCCAAAAGCTGAAAGAGAATAACACAAGCTTGCTTCACAAAGGCAGGAAGCCTATTTGAAAATCCAATCTGACACAATTTCGGGCACAATTCACGAATTTTCGAGGAAAGCTCAATGAAGCGATTTTGCAACTTGCCGGAAAGCTTTAGGAATTTGGAGGGCGACGCGGGGATCGAACCCGCGACCTTTGGTTCCGGAGACCAACGCTCTATCCACTGAGCTAGTCGCCCTTGAGATGTGCGGTGATGGATTTGCCCGATAAAAAGCGTAATATCGATAGCACCGGCGCATTGCTTTGTCAACTTACTAAAGATTCGGCGTTTGGATTGGCTCGTACTTTAACATTTCTCTTAAACCTTGAAATGACATTGTCGGAAACGCAGCTATGAGCCGTTGAGATTTCTTTCGACCTCGACCGCACTATCCAATGGCGCAGCCTGATTTCAAGTCAGCCTTTGAAGATTCCCGGACATCTTTGACCAGGATTTCAATCTCTGCATAGGTGCCGGCTTTGATGTCGTTAAAGTCGACGACAATCACTTCGTCACGGATGTTTCTGACCATAAACTGCACCAGGCACTTCTGGCGCCTTTCCCGGTACATTTTCCCTTCTTTGAGACGTTCTTCCTTGTAGTCAGAGCGGGGAAGTTCGCGCACCAGGCTTTCGTCGTAAGTGCCGTATATTTCTTCGGGTGGAACGTAGACCTGCACACGGTCGCCGGGTTGTTTGTTCATTAGAGCAGACTCCACAGATGGGTATTGAGTATCGACACCATAGACGAAACTGCAGGTCTGGGTTGGGAGCTCCGTGGTTTCTCCGTCCCGAGTGGTCGTTTTCAATCGATACTCAATGGTCACCAGCATGCATTCTTTTACCTGCGACATAGGATATGTTCTCCTTGCTTTTTGAATAAAGTTTGTTACTAAATTAAACTCGCATGAGCTTTTGTCAATGAATGTAAGGACGGTACATCGGTTTGGACGCAGGCCGATGCAATCAAATAGATAACCGAGGTTGGTGTTTTTTCAAACAACCGTAAGACATTAAATGCCATGCAAGACAAATACGAGCTTTATCGACATAATTTTCAATTACTGACCGGCATACCGGGCCTGATCCATGGTGTTTTCGGCCGGCATGGCGGAGTGAGCCTCGCTCCGTATGATTCCCTAAACGTCGGTTGGAGCAACGGGGATTCGCCAGATGCTGTCAGGGAGAATTTGTCTCGAGTCAAAGATGCAATGGGAGTGGCTCAAATGATCGGCAGTCCCCAGGTGCATGGGGATACAATTCAGATAGTCGACGAGGAAGCGTTAGCCGCCGCGAAGGAACGCGGTCCCGCTCGGGTGACGACCCCCGCGGATGCTCTGATCACCAATCTTCGAGATGTCGGGCTGATCGTAAAGATAGCCGACTGCCAGGCTGTTTTCCTGGTTGATCCGGTAAAGCGGGTGATCGCCAACGTGCACAGCGGATGGCGGGGAAGCGTGAACGGAGTATTGCTGAAAGTGGTGCGTCTGTTGCGAGAACGTTATGGTTGCCGCAGCCAAGATCTGCTTGCCGCTGTCAGCCCTTCGCTGGGTCCCTGCTGTGCCGAATTTCGAAACTTCCGTACGGAATTGCCGCCGGCGTTTCGGGAATTTCAAAGCAGACCGGCATACTTTGATTTTTGGGCCATCACTCGCCGGCAGCTGCAAAAAGCCGGCCTGCGAGAAGCGAACATAGAAATAGCCGGGCGTTGCACAGTCTGCGAAGCTCAGCACTTTTTCTCCTATCGGGCACAAGGCACCACCGGCCGCATGGCGGCGGCGGTCGCCTGGAACTGATTCATTCAAGGAAGATGACGATGACAAAGATTCAGGAAGACGCCTGGATCATGGAACACGAAACCCTCGCCCGGCACACTCATCGGCTCAGGCTCAAATCTCCCGGGATTGCCGCCCTGGCGAAGGCCGGCCAGTTCTTGATGCTGCGAGTCAGCGACGGCCTGGACCCATTGCTGCGTCGTCCTTTTTCGCTCCACAGGATTTTTCCCGAAAAAGGCATTGTGGAAGTCTTATACAGAATAGCGGGTCGAGGCACCTGGAGGCTTTCTCAGAGCTCGATAGGTGCCAAGGTCAATCTGGTCGGCCCGCTCGGCAATTCTTTCGCTTTGCCCGCAGACGGCTCTTCACCTGTGGTGCTTGTTGCAGGAGGCATTGGTGTTGCACCCTTGTTTGCGCTCATGGACGCTCTTTTTGCCGATCTTCCCGGTGCCGCCATCCATCTGTTCTACGGCGCCCGCACGGCGGCGGAGCTTTTGCCCGAGCAAGCGCTCGGGGATTTCAAAATAAAGATTTATTGGAGTACGGACGATGGCACTGCGGGGCATTGCGGTCGGGTGACCGACCTGTTTCGAGAATCCGTGGCGGATGGCCTACCCCGGCCTTCCATGGTTTACTCTTGCGGCCCTCTGGCCATGCAGTATCATGTGGCAAAGTGGACTTCGAGTCAGGGACTAGCAGCTCAGTTGTCGCTGGAGTCCTTCATGGCCTGCGGATTAGGGGCCTGCTTGGGATGTGCTCTGCCGGCCGTGCGTAAAGACGACCCGACAGCCGATCATTACGTGCATGTCTGTAAAGACGGACCAATATTTTCACCGGGATCCATACAATGGCAAAAAATTCAAATGCATCGGCCCCCGCCCCCGACCTTTCTGTTCAGTTAGGCCCGCTGCGGCTCAAAAATCCGGTCCTGGCGGCATCGGGGACTTACGGCTACGGCGAAGAATACGCCCAGTTCGTTGATCCGGAAGCGCTCGGAGCGATTGTAGTCAAAGGCATTTCTCTCCATCCCCGGCCGGGTAATCCTCCACCCCGCCTGGTGGAGACTCCCGCCGGTCTGATCAACGCCATTGGTCTCGAAAATGTGGGGCTGGAGAATTTTATCAAACAGAAACTGCCATATTTGCGCAATCGACAGGTGCCCGTTATCGTCAATATCTTCGGCAACTTCCTGGAAGAATACGCCGAACTTGGTTCCCGCCTGGACGCAGTTGACGGTATAGCGGCACTGGAAATCAATATCAGCTGTCCCAACGTCAAACAAGGTGGAATGGTTTTCGGCACCGAGCCTGCCATGGCGGCATCCGTTGTGCGGGCGGTGCGACAAACCACTTCACTGCCGCTCATCACCAAACTGACGCCAAATGTCGGCCGTATCGGTGACATCGCCAAGGCGGTTGAGGAGGCCGGCACAGACATCATTTCATGCATCAACACAGTGGCTGCCATGGCCGTTGATGTCTTTTCCCGACGGCCCAAACTGGCCAATGTCGTCGGCGGCCTATCCGGTCCGGCCATCAAACCCATTGCGCTGCGCTGCACCTATGAAGTACTGCAGGCCGTGAAATGCCCGGTCATCGGTATCGGGGGGATCACGAATGCTCTGGACGCCCTTGAATTTCTCCTGATCGGGGTGGGAGCAGTCCAGGTGGGTACGGCAAACTTTGTCCGTCCTGCCGCGATTCTCGAAATCATTCGAGGCATCGAACGATTTCTGGAAGTTGAAGGGCTTGCAAGGCTGGAAGACTATATTGGAACTCTCGATACCGACTGCATTTTCCCATTTGCCGAAGAATCCTGCGAAGCAGTCGGCCTTACTTGAGGTCGAATGTCGCCCTTCCGGTAAATTCCAGGCCGGCGCGACGGCAGTCCTCAAGGGCGGTGGGATGCCCCTGGATGGCCTTCCTTTCCTCAATACCGGGAAAACAGAGATCTCCCGCGTACCGGACATCCAATGCGTCGAAAAAATACCTCACGGGCAAAATGGCACATTCGAACAGTCGTTTACCGCGGGTGGCGGCAGCACTTAACAGAAAACCTTTGTGAGGCGGCTGTTTGGCGACATATTCTCCCGCCTTTTTGGCCAATGCCTTCTTCATCAAAAGCGCCTGCGAGCGGTCTATCAGAAGTTTGAGCTGAGCGGTGACGCTGTAAAAATAAATGGGGGATGCAACCGCGATAGCGTCGGCCTGTTCCAATTGAGGATAGACTTTCGTCATTGCATCTTGTTGAACGCAAGTGCCTGCTTTATCGCAGTGCCCACAGCCGATGCACGGATGAATTTCCAGATCGCGCACATAAATTCGCTTTATGTCGGCTCCTGCGCCGGCAGCACCTTGCAGAAAGGCATCCAGCATCGAATCGGTGTTTCCCCCCTTGCGGGGCGAGCCGTAAATACCAAGCACAAGCATAGAGGGCATCCTTTTGGCAAATGGGTCGATGGTGTGAGCCTGACGTTCTATACGCGATCAATGAAATATCAGGTTTCTGTGTGAAGATGGCAGTATCTCCGCGGCCTGAAATCTTTACATCCGGCAGCTTCTTTGATACTGTTTTTTGCCTTGTGGGACAATAGGCAACCGCATATTGGACGGATTTCTGCAAGCTCGCGGCGTGTTATGTTGTTTTTGACGGAAGGGAGACTCAATGGCTGATTGCATTTTCTGTAAAATTGCACAGGGAGAGATTCCATGCGCCAAGGTTTATGAAGACGACCTGGTGCTCAGCTTCCTTGACATCAACCCCATAAATCCCGGGCACACTCTGGTTCTCCCCAAGAAACACTACACGACTCTTTTTGAAGTCGAGCCGGATGATCTGGAGGCTTGCGCTCTGGCTTCGCAGAAGATAGCCGAAGCAATCTACGCGGGTGTCAAGGCGGACGGATTGAACTTTTTACAGAACAACTTCAAGGCGGCCGGACAATTGATTGAACACGTGCACTTCCACTTGATTCCGAGATTTAAGAACGACGGTTTTTTGACCTCGTGGCCGGGAAAGCAGTATCCTCCAGGTGAGATGGAGAACACCCTGAAGAAAATCCTGACGGAGCTTTAATTCGAGCTGTGCGGTTCGCGGCGGACTAAAAGCCGGACGTTTTCCCGGTCATGCTTTCGATTTCGATTCTTATGATCGCAAGTTTGCCGATTTGATTCACCGGGTAATCGTGTTTGGCGGCTCCATAGTGGGCAACGATGATGTCCATCGCCATTTTCTTTTGCTCGCTATCTTCAACAAATGCGGCCTTGCCGTAACCGATGACACTGCGATATTTAGTGCTCCATTTGCAGGGTGATTCCGATTCGACCACTTCCACATCAGTTTCCATCTCAAAGCAAACCCGGTTGTTCTGCCTGATAATATCGATTTTACGGCCCTCAGGGGCCGAATGGAAATAGAGGCAGTTATCCTGGTAGCCATAGTTGACGGGGACGATATACGGGACATCGTTTCGGCTAAAGCCAATTCGGCATACAGTCGCACTTCTGATTATGGATACGAGCTCGTGTGGATCGTTTATTTGTTTGTCTTTTCTCCTCATGCCGCCTCTTTTCTGGAAAGCCATTTGCGGAGCTCTTGTTCGATCACCCACCCGGCAAACAGTTCAGTTCCGCTCACGGCGAGCAGCTTTTCGGTGGTTTTGCCCCCCAGCGATCGTCCGACTGCGGGACAAAGAAAATTGACACAGAAGGAATGCCTTGCAAGAAGTCTACAGCCGTGCGGCCCGACAAACGAACAAGATTTTGCATCTTCCGTGGCGAATTCTATCTCAGCGCCCATGAGCAAGTTGATAAACAGCAGCCAATCATCGTACCAGTCTTCCACCCATTTGGCGCAGCAACTGCCGTGTTCTTCGGTAGCGCAGCTACTGCACAAATCGACCACACCGCTGTCAATCATCAGCAGTTGGGTGTTCCGGATAGCTTTCCGATAATCGGACAATAGCACCGGCAAATGACTCTCAGCCAGTATTTCATAACCGTTAGTGATGAAGAGCGTCTTTGCCCGGCGAATTTTGCTTTCAATACCTGGTGTCGGCATAGCGCTCCTTCGGAATTCCAGGGCTCGTCCGGGGTATTAAAGTTTCAGCCTTGACGTTCAGGTCACTTAATCATTATATAATTCTGATATCAGACAATGTATATCGCTCATTTTGACGAATACCTCAAGTAACAAAAGGTTTGGTGAATGCCGTTGGTTCAGCCAAACTCCGCAGGCGCACGATTTACAGGAGGATCAGCATGAAAAGATCGATCAAGAATCTTGCCGAGATGATCCGTCGATCCGATCCCGGTGCCAGTATTGCGTTTGAACTGTGGGATGGCGAGACCCTAAGCACGGATTACGCTCCAAATGTCACGCTGCGGTTCGAATCCGAAGAGATTGCTAAAGACTTCTTAGCTAGAAAATGGCTGGCATTCGGGGAAGCCTACACTGCGGGCGAAATAGAGGTCTCAGGCGATTTACGCGAAGCTTTGCGGTTGGGGATGGCAGTTAATTTTGACGAAGCAAAGCCCACACTTCAAGAGAAACTGGAGCTCTTGCATGCTTATCTTAAGACCAGGAACACCCGCCATCATGCCGTGAAAAACATCTCCTATCATTACGATCGCGGCGATGATCTTTATGCACTCTATCTTGATAAAACGATGGCCTATTCCTGCGCTTATTTCAGGAATGGTGGCGACTCCCTCGATCAGGCGCAGCTGAACAAATACGAGCATACTTGCCGAAAGCTAATGCTCAAACCCGGCGAAAGACTGGTTGACATCGGCTGCGGCTGGGGGGGAATGCTTATCTATGCCGCACAGAATTATGGGATAAGGGGAACGGGATGCACCATCTCCCGCAACCAATATGAATATGCAAACAGAAGAATTAAAGAATTAGGACTGCAGCAGCAGATTGAGGTTGTTCTTGAAGACTATAGAAACATTAAAGAAAAATTCGACAAGTTCGTTTCGATTGGCATGTTTGAGCATGTTGGTAAAGAATTCATTCCGCAGTTCATGCAAAAATCCAGAAGGCTGCTCAGCGATGGCGGATTAGGTTTGCTCCATACCATCGGAAAAGATGCCGAATCACCGGGTGATCCCTGGATACTGACCTACATCTTTCCAGGGAGCTATATTCCTCACCTGGCGGAAATTGTCGCATGTATGGGGAAGACAGGTTTTTCAATCCTGGACGTTGAAAATTTGCGCATGCACTACGCCCTAACTCTCGAAAAATGGGCTGAAAATTTTGAGAATAACGTGGATAAGGTTCGGCAGATGTATGACGAAACATTCGTGCGTATGTGGAGGCTATATTTGAATGCCTGTTCGGTGGGATTCAAGTACGGTGAAACGCGTGTCTACCAGATTTTGTTTTCCAACGGTTTGAACAATGAACTGCCGGCGACTAGGGACCATTGTTACAAGCCTTACCCGTAACCAGCTTAATCTTTTAGAGCTGCAAAAAGGTGGAGGGTCAGGACCAACTGAACGGGACCCATCACAAGAAATCAATCTTAAGGAGATCTCTCTCCGGAACATGATCAATCTGTTTGCAAATCGATGCAAAATTCTGCTTAATTGATCCGTTTATGATGAAGCCGGCTGAAGCGACCGAGAACCAATCACCTGCAAATCAGAGATAGCATTATGACAAATCAGCAAGACACGAATAATCAGCAAGAGCCTCGGTTGGGTCGAGAGGTGGAAAACCAGTTGAAGGATGTTTTTGACCGGCTGCCTCACACGGTGCCGATCTATCTCTTTGTTGCGAAAGGGAAAAATGATCTTCTCAACAAGGCGGCCAGAGATTTGATCAGAGCCTTTCGAAAGCTTTCAAAGAATATTGAATTTAAAGAGTATGAATTGAGTCATGAATTTGCTCGCAAATGGGGTGTGACCAGTTCGCCCACCATCCTGCTCGACCCCGAGCGTTATCCTTTACGCTACCTGGGAGTGCCGTACGGCGAGGAGGGGCGGACCTTTCTTGCAGCTATTCTGCTGGTCGGGACCCGAAACAGCAGCCTCAGCGAAGAGTCGCTCAAAGTGCTGCAAAGAATTGACTCTCCTCGTGAGATCAAGGTATTTGTCAGCCCCACCTGTCCTTATTGCCCGGATCAGGCCATCAACGCAATGAAAGTTGCGATTGAAAATCCCACCATGTTCACTGTGGAAATGATAGATATTCAATCAAATGCCGAATTGGCAGACCGCTACTCGGCCTACAGCGTTCCACAGACTTTTGCCAATGATGTTCTTATCGCCCAGGGGGCTCAACCTGAAGAGTTGTTTGTTTTGTCTTTGGAGAAACTGGAACAGCAGACCGTCTTCATACCCGAAAGTGACGCAGAGCAGGTAGAAACTGATGTGGTTATTGTGGGCGGCGGCCCGGCCGGACTCACAGCAGGAATCTATACGGTGCGAAGCGGACTTCGAACCGCCGTGGTGGAGCGCGGAGCTCTTGGGGGCCAGGTCGCCACCACCCCCATTGTGGAGAACTATCCCGGTTTCACCCGCGTGCCCGGTAAAGCACTGGTTGACATCTTGGTGAGCCATGCTCTGGAATACGTTCAGATCTTTCAGGGTGAAGAGGTATTGGAAATTCACCCTAACGATACCATCGAGGTCAAGACCAGCCGCAGGAAATTTCTGACCAGAGCGGTCATTCTTGCTACGGGGGCCACCTATAAACGGCTGGGAGCTCCGGGAGAGTCGCGGCTGGCAGGGCGGGGAGTGAGTTACTGCGCCACCTGCGACGGACCTCTGTTCAAAGGGAAAAAAGTGGTCGTAGTCGGTGGGGGCAACAGTGCCGCCACTGAAGCCTTGCATCTCTACAACATTGGAGTTCAAGTCACGCTGATTCACAGGAGGGATGCGTTGCGAGCCCAGGAACACCTGGTAAGGAATATCCGCGATAATAACATCGCCGTGCTTTGGAACACCGAAGTCCAGGAAATAACGGGTAAAGAAAGGGTAAACGAGGTCATTCTCCACAACAACGAAACCGGTGAAACCAGCAGCCTCGAAACAGACGGGGTGTTCATCGCCATCGGCTATACTCCGACCGTGGAGCTCGCCACCAAGTTGGGGCTGGAACTTACCCCTGAAGGCTTCATCAAACACGATGCTCATCACAGGACCAATATCCCCGGAATTTATTCGGCAGGTGATGTGGAGGGAGGATTCAAGCAAATCGTGACCGCGATGGGACAGGGCACGGAAGCTGCCTTGTCCGTCTTCGAAGACCTTGCACACCCTTACTGGCAGGCGGAACAAGCTGTCAAATGAATCAATCCAAACCGGCGGAAACTTCAGCGTGCTAAAGCCAAAAAGCCTCCAACAGCGTCTTGCGCTTTTTTTGCTCCTTCCTGTAGCGCTGCTTCTGTTCGGCGTGGGAGCCCTCGGGTTTGTCTATGCTTCCAAAAACCTGTTTGCCCTGTGGAGAGAAGTTACGATTTTGAAGCTGCAGCGGGCTGCACATAATGTGGACATGCGGATGGTTCGAATCAAGGAACGGCTGCAGGCGTTTCATGATACGGCAGGCGAAGAGGCCTCCCCGGTTGTTCAGGAATGGATTCTCGATCAGTTGAGGAGCCAGGAAGGAGTGGCCCGGAGCAATCTCATCTGGGTAGACGGCGGCCTCAATCAAGAAAACAGATTGCATCAGGGAAGAGAGAAGCAATCAGAAGGACTCGCAATAGGCGGCAAGGGGCACGGCCGGGGTATGATGCGATTCAAGCGGGCCAAAATCTCGGAGATAACCTCCCCGCAGTATGATTCCATGAAAGAACACCAGACGGTATCACTCGTTTCCGATTTGATCGATGGGAACGGTCAGATTGTCGGTAAACTCGAGGTGGTCGTTCGTTTCGACTACCTCGTGCAGGATATCATGAGTGGCATTGCCTTCAAGGATCGCAAGGGCTATCTGGTTGACAGGAGTGGGAATGTGCTCATCTGCAACGACCCCAAAAGCCCCAAGCGTCTCGGAGATGATAACAATCCTCTGGCCAAAGAGACTTTAGAAGCTATGGAGAGGCGGCCATTTGGGACCCTGTTCGGAAAAGGACACCCTCCGGACCAGGTCAGCGGATTCTACAGGCTAATGGAGGCGCCCTGGACTCTGGTCGTTTTTTCACCCGGCAAAGAAGTTCTGGCACCTATTATTCGTTTTCGTATTCATTACATTGCAACCGGTCTTTCCATACTCCTCCTGGTACTGCTGCTCATCCGCATGGTGATGGGGCGAACCGTTTCTTCCATCAAACAAGTTTCGACTGCTGCCGAAAAAATAGCTCAGGGACGATACGGTCCGCCGCTGCCGGTCAAAACCGAGGACGAAGTGGGGCAACTGACCCGCAGTTTCAACAGCATGGTTCTGCAGCTGGAAGAGGGAGTCAGGCTGAAAGAGGCGCTTGATCTTGCCATGGAGATACAGCAGAGCTTTCTTCCCCAAAAGTCTCCCGATGTGAACGGCCTGGATATCGCCGGCACAGCAATTTATTGTGATGAAACAGGCGGAGACTACTATGATTTTTTACATCTGTTTGAACTGGGGGATGGGCGCATCGCCGTTGCCGTAGGCGATGTGGTTGGGCATGGAATCGGAGCTGCTTTGCTGATGACTACGGTTAGGGCGTTCTTGCGTGGCAGAGTGACTCATTCCGGCAGTGCCGCGGAGATGATAACCGATGTCAATCGGCTCATGTGCATTGATACCGAGCACACCGGAGATTTCATGACGCTCTTTTTCCTGCTGCTGGATACGAATGAGCGTGAAATTCAGTGGGTCCGAGCGGGTCACGATCCGGCCATCGTATATGATCCGGTCAGCGGGTCATTCGAGGAATTAAAGGGGAGCGGAATGGCGCTCGGTGTGGATGATAACGCACAGTTCCAGGACAATTCATCAGCAGGATGGAGCTGCGGCCAGGTGGTTGTGATCGGCACCGACGGAATTTGGGAAACCGTAAATCCACAAGGAGAAATGTATGGTAAGGATCGCCTGCGCGAAGTCATAAAAAGCAACAGCCAGTTGTCGGCGGAGCAAATAATGCAGGCGATCATCAGCGATCTTACCGAGTTCCGTCAAAACGCCCCGCAAAATGATGACGTAACGCTGGTGGTTGTGAAGACACAGACCTAGGAATCATCAATTATCGGGAGCAAGCCACACATAATTTCTAAGGTGCGGTCATCGGCCACTGCCAAGCAGGACTTCTTGGTACTTGGATTTGGTGATTATTCTCATGACCTTTCCTTCAGGCTCTAAAAACATTTGATCCGGTTGCCTCCCGTTATTTTTGCTGAAAGCAACGCTGTTTTCGCTCTTTCCACGAGCTTTCCCGCCTCTTCCACATCTTCTGGAAATGTTGCCACGCCGCCGCTAAGAGCCAGCTGCGCGGAAATTTGAATCCGCATTTCTTTAGTCATATCCGGCAGTCCGGAAAGAATCCGATCCGCCACCTTTGCTGCGTCTCCTTTTGCGGCTCCGGGCAGAATCAATCCAAATTCTTCTCCACCAATTCTCCCCACAATGTCCATTAACCTTACGCAGTTCTTCATATGATTCGCGATGACTCGCAGAAGCTCATCTCCGAACAGAAAGCCATAATTCCGGTTGATGATGTCAAAGTTGTCGATATCAAAGACGATCAGCGAAATCTGGTTATTATCCAATCTCTTGGCCCGGGCACACTCCTCATGCAGACGTTCCAGGTCGTGTAACCGCTCGAATTTATATAATTGTTAACCGGATAGCAGCTTTATAAACTTTTGTCGCCTGCTTTTTGGGCTTGTTTTGGAGCGTCGCGTATAATAGTATTTATTGAGAAAAGTAACTAACTCAATTCTTTTCAAGCAAGATGGGTTGTCATAGCTGAGAATCCTCTATTTACTAGCGCATAACCAAGGATCGGATTTATATGGTCAAAAAAGGTGAAAAGCCAAACCCCAAAGGGGTGCTTTCCAACAACGATGATGACAAGACGCGCACCGAGACAGTCGCTACCACAGCGAAGCCTCATTCGGTTTCCTTAGATCCTTTCCGTCTTTATTTGGAGGAAATCAAAAGGTATCCCCTTTTGAGTCGTGAAGAGGAGAGGGATCTTGCCATTCGCTATCGAGAAAAGGATGACATAGAAGCTGCTTATAAGCTGATAACAGCCAACCTCAGGCTGGTAGTGAAAATTGCGATGGACTTCCAGAGATACTGGATGCAGAATTTGATGGACTTGATCCAGGAAGGTAATGTCGGCTTGATGCAAGCCGTCAAGAAATTCGATCCCTACCGAGGCTACAAGTTTTCTTATTATGCATCCTTTTGGATTAAGGCCTACATCATCAAGTTCATCATGGACAATTGGAAACTTGTCAAGATAGGCACCACACAGGCTCAAAGAAAACTTTTTTTTAACCTCCGCAAAGAGAAAGAAAAATTGGAAGCTCAAGGGATTGAAGCTTCGCCCAAGCTGCTGAGTGACCGCCTCGATGTCAAGGAATCTGAAATCGTCGAAATGGACCAAAGGCTAAACAGCTGGGAAATATCGCTTGATAGCCCGCTTAAAGACGATTCAGAAGATACTCATAAATCCTTTCTGCCATCCGGCGATTTGCCCGTGGACGAGCAGCTTGCCGATCGAGAAGCGAAATCGATATTGCACGACAAATTGATGCTTTTCCGACAGCAGTTGAATGGGAAAGAAGCGGTCATTTTCGATCGGCGGCTACTTACTGAAGATTCCCTGACATTGCAGGAAATTGGGGATCAATTCGGCATCAGTCGGGAGCGTGTGCGACAGATTGAGAGCCGATTGAAAAAAAAGCTCAAGTCATATTTGGAGGAGGAAATCGACGATATCGATTTGCTGCAGGAAAGTATGGTTGATGTGTGAGCATCAACCGGCTCGCGGGTGTCACTGCAAAGAGAAATGGGGGGATCTTAGAAAACGGCTGATTTGCTTGCTATAATGCTGGATCAGTAGTCGGTTGCCCGCATCTACATAAGACTCCTGGTCCTTTTCTTTTCCTTTGCCCCCACCTGCCTTTTTCTCGATCACACCTTTTTCAAGATAGTATTTAAGAGCATTCCCGAAGATGATCTTGGAGACAGATTCGGGTCGTTCGATCAGTTGCAGATTGAGTGCCTTCTGGCCCAGGCTCAGTACCTTCTTGATAAATTCTTTGTCTGTATAAGGCTTTTTCTGAAGGTATTTAAAGGTTCTCAGGACCAGCCAGTAGCCTTCGAAATAGTTGCGCAAGACACTGTGAAAGAAATGGGCCACCTTCATGCCCTTGTGAGTCAGAATGTAAGGATGATCGTCCTGACTGATTGGGTGCAGCCAACCCATCTCCTCAAATGCGTCCAGTACATCTTCCACCAGCTTTTCGTCGCTGATTTCACTGTCGTAGACGAATTCAAATTTGAAAAAGTTTTTCATAAACGCCACATCTTCGAGGATTTGAGCCAGACTGAATTGAAAAGTCTGTTGTGCCAAAATAGATGTGGAAACATAGGCGGCAGGGAGGAAAAAATGAACGGCATTGTTTTTGTAATATTCGAGGGTGAGGCGCTTGCTGTCTTCCAACGTGTAGACTTCTTCTTCAAGGTCATCATCCTCATCCTTAAGCTTCCCGACGAGTTTGCTGCGCTCAAGGTCAGCCAGTGTTTCCCCGATGACCAGGTCGTAGTTGCTGAGTGTTCTGGAAAATCTGACATTTCTCACCATCAAATAGTCATAAAAGACTTTGCATGTCTCTCTGAATTCGGCCATGGAAATGCCATGTCGTGGGGTGCTCAGCAGTGCCGCGGCGACCAAAGCATGAGGAGTCACCAAAGACGCATGGTTGATGCTGTTAATGATCCGATAGGCAAAGTCCCGATACATCGTATGGCGCTCTTTTGGGTGCATTTTCCCGATCTGCAGGTGAAATCTCTCAAGGTAACGCTGCAATGACAGGGGTTCGGCAAACTGCACATATACCCGCCCGTAACGTTTTTTCAAAAAGCGTCTGGCCCGGACAAGCTGTCCAATATTTTCGCTAACCTTGGCTCCTCCGGAAACCTCCTTCAGGTAAGATTCCTCCTCAAGGATGCGATCGTAGCAGATCGAAGTGGGTACGAATACCAGGTCGTCGCAAAAACCCTCCTCCACAGCCTGAATCAGAATTGCGAGGAGTCCAAGCTTTGGCAGGACCATTTTGCCCGTGCGGCTTCGTCCACCTTCAATAAAGAACTCTATGTTGTGACCGAGCTGCACCATGGTCTTGACATACAGGGAGAATACCTCGGCGTAGAACTTTATGCCCCTGAAGCTGCGTCGAATGAAAAATGCGCCCCCCCGGCGGAAAATAGGACCGAGCGGCCAGAATGCAAGGTTTTTCCCTGCGGCGACAAAAGGAGAGTAGAGGTTATTCCTGAACAGAATGTAGGAGAGAATCAGATAGTCGATATGACTCTTGTGGCACGGAACATAGACAAGGGTATTATTGCGAGCGGCGCGCTTGACCCTCTGGAGACTTTCGACGTCGACGTCCACGCCGTCAAAAAGGTTATTCCACATCCAGGTCAGAACCTTCTCGCCAATTTGGATGAGAGTGTAGTTGTAATTTGCCGCGATTTCATCCAGGTACTGGTCGGCTTCTTTGCGGATTTTCCAGACTTCCTGGTTGTTGGTTCGGGCACGCCGCTGCATCTGCGCTTCCAGCCGCGGGTGATGCAAAATGATTTCTTTGAGCTCGAGCTTGCTTTTAGGGCGAGGGCCAACAATGGCTCGCTTGATTTCTCCGATAGAGTCGATCAATTCACGCCTGAGCTGAAAGATTTGTTTGCGCCGCTCGGAGGATTTATCTGAAAGCTCGCCGAGAATCTCCTGCAGATTGAGGGCTTCCCCCACCTCGAGTGCGGCGCTGGAATAGCCCTTAAGAAAAGCAAAGCCTTTGCGGATTAGGCCGGGTTGCTCCTTCTGACCGAGGAAAATCTCGCTGAATGTGCGTCTTTTGCGGCCCGGGTCTCGAGTGTAGAGCAGCACGAGCGGGACGAGGAAGATGGGTTCCTTCGTGGACTTTTGCACTTCAATCAGATGTTCGACGGGATCGTTTCCTACCAGTACTGCTCGCCGATAATACCCCTTTTCTCCCAGAAGGAAAAAGAGGCCGGTTTCGCCCTTTTTGATTTTTTCCTCATAGTACCCGTTGCCATAAGGGTCGGGAAGACGTCTTTGACGAAGATAATGATACAGATGGTAAACGAGGATTTTACAGGCATACCAGCGCGGCTGCCAAAAATACGGGTGACAGTCGAAGAGGAAAGAGGGAGAGGGCAGACCCAACTGGAAGAGCCGAAGGCTCAGATAAACAAAGTCCAGCTGGGAGCGATATTCAAAAGCATATACAATGTGACCTTGTTGTGCCAATTCTTCGATCTGAAGCTGCTGGTCCTCCGGCATCGCGGTTTTAGTGATCAGACGTTCAAACCAACTTCGGAGAAGAAAAGAAGGCCTTTTATCTACTGCGTATCCGTAGGGATCTCGCTTGATTGTAAACGCACTCTTATACTTTACCTTCGACCACCATCTTTTCATAAATTATTGTTTCCCCCTATCCGCCTGAAAAAAGCGACAGCAACACAACAAATTAAACTAACAAAAATAGGGCGAGAAGGCCAAAGTTTTTTGACTCATCGCGGATTCGCGTGTTCTACGTACCCCGTTCGTGCTGAGGTATCGAAGCATGAGGTATCGAAGCACGAGCGGATGCTTCGGCCCTCTTCGGTACCCCAGGAGAGGCTTCGATACCTCAGGGCGAACGGCTGATGAGCGACACGATCTCTAATCCGCGATGAGCCGGTTTTTTCCGAGCAGCAGCCAGACGATTGTTTGCTTAGAAATAATATCGAGAATCTGCTATATGAATTTGGGATGTGTTTCGTCCTTTCGCGCTTTCGTGATTCATTATTGGACAAGAGATGCTGAGCGAGCTTGTTGTTCATAATTTGGCTATCATAAGACATCTGGAAGTCTCATTCGGGCACGGGCTAAATATTGTCTCCGGTGAAACGGGCGCTGGAAAATCTATCCTGGTCGGAGCGGTCAATCTTGTACTGGGCAGTCGTGCCTCGCAGGAGCTAATTCGCTCTGGTGCCAAGGAAGCAGCGGTAGAAGCGGCATTTCATCTCCCCCGTCAGCACACCTTGGTGAGCCGCCTGAGCGAATTGGGTTGCGACTTCACCGGTGAATTGGTTGTTCTGCGCACTATTAACCGCAATGGGCGCAGTCGAATATTCGTCAACGATCAACTGGTTACTCTCCAGCAATTTCAACGAATGACAGGCTTTCTAGCGTCAATTTCGGGTCAACACGAACATCAATCGCTTTTGAATCCAGACTTGCATCTCGGTCTGTTGGACGCCTTCGGCGATTTCGAGGACCTGTGCCGGAAGGTAGCGGGACTTTTCCAGTCTTGGTCACAGGCTCGTGACGAGCTTCGCAGGCTAAAGTTATCCAAGCAGGAAAAGGCTGACCAGCTGGACTGGATGCGCTTTCAGCTGCAAGAACTGGAAGCAGCGGAACTGATAGCAGATGAAGATGAGGCGTTGGCGCAAGAGATTACGATTATTAAACATGCTGCAACGCTACATGATGCCGCACAGAGCTCTTTCCAGACAATCTACGCCGATCGAAATGCCATTTTGGGGCAGCTCTCAAGTGTAGAGAAGCAGTTGGAAATTCTTGCAAACATTGATCACAAACAGGAGTCCTTACTGAGTCACCTGGAACAGGCTCGCATTCACCTGGAGGAACTGGCTCACTCTCTGCAAAAGTATGCTTCCGGAATTAAATTCGATCCCCAAAGACTTTCCGCCATAGAGGAAAGACTGGCACTATTGCACCGGTTGGGGAAAAAATACGGAGGCAATGTGGCAGAGATGCTGAGCCGCCGAGATGATCTCCGCCAAGCCCTGGAGCAAGATGAGCAACTGGATTTACTTGAGGATCGGCTGGATAAGGATCTGCTTCGTCTGCGCGATGAATATCTTGAGAAAGCGAAGGAGCTTTCGAAGAAAAGACACGAAGCGGCCACTCAACTGGCTCGCGAAGTCGAAAACGTCCTGGCAGCTTTGGATATGGACCGGGCAAAATTTGCCGTGCAATTCGAGGATGATGCCAAAGAGGGGAAAACTGTAGAAGCCAACTTTTCGGCTGCGGGAATAGATCGGCTTCAATTTTTGCTCTCTGCCAATCCCGGTGAAGAATTGAAACCATTGGTCAAGGTAGCATCGGGAGGTGAGCTTTCGCGCATTCTGCTTGCTTTGAAGACCCTTCTCAGCCGGCAGGGGGAAGCGGAAACGCTCATCTTCGATGAAGTGGATGCGGGTGTCGGTGGGCGCACTGCGGAACTGGTCGGACGGCAGCTCAAAAACCTGGCGGAAAAGCATCAGGTGATCTGTATCACTCATCTGCCCCAGATAGCCTGTTACGGCGCAAGCCATTACAAGGTCGCCAAAGAGGCCAAGGGAGATGAAACGATAACGAGTATCAGTTCTCTATCACACGAAGAAAGAATTGAGGAGCTGGCCCGCATGCTGGGTGGTATTTCCGTCTCCGACAAGAGTCGCGCTCAAGCCGTTGAATTTTTGCATCGTGCCCGGCTAAAGGAATAACCTGACAAGGTCATAGCACTGAGAGAGGCGGAGTCCAAAGTCGAAACAGAGCTTAGACACCTCAAGAGGGTGGTGGAGCTTGCGGCCGTTTGGAAGTCCCTCTTGTACTATTTCCCATGGCAGATCGGCCTTCATAGCAAGCCCTTTAAGTCAAGGTCGGCCAGGATTGCGTAAATGTCTAGCCCCGCCTGTCTAAATCCTTCCAGGCCGTACACCATGTTTGCTTCGATCACGTAGTACTTCTGTTCATGCAGACAGATATCAAGTCCAACTTCTCCGAAATTACAGCGTCTCACAACATCCAGCGCAAACTCCAGTGCAATGTCCGGAATATCCAGGTACGAAATGCGAGCGCCCTGAGCCACATTGTTTCGGAAATTGCCGGGTTGCTGAATTCGCCAGTAGCTATGCACCACCTGGCCGGCGATTACGACCACTCTGAGATCTCGATCGATCGGCAAGTATTGCTGGATGTACGCGGGTTGATGCTGCTTCAGATAGGCCGCCAGCTCATTCACTGTCAGTAAGAGCCACACCCCCGAGCCCTGGGAAGAGCCCACAGGTGTCTTTGCAACGAAAGGGAAATCGAAGTCCTGCAGAATGCGAGCGAGACGGCCTCGCCCGTAATACAATCGCGTGCGGGGATGGGGAACGCCGCGCAACTGAAATAATGCACTCTGACGAATCTTGTTACCCATGAGCCGATAAAAGTTCGAGGGAAAAACCCTCTTGCCGAGCGACTGGAACAGGTCTTCATATATCGCGCTTGGATAATAAACTTCCTCGGCCCCTCGCATAGCTTCCTTAGTTGCAGCAGGATAGTCATTCCAATTCGGGTAAGTCCCGACACAACGAAAAGAAGCACTGGTGCGAAGCCTTTTCCCAAGAGAAATCTTCATATTCTCCTCATTCTTGCCTGAAAACACACATATTATACATCAATCGCCCGTGATTTTTTCACTTATTGACAATGTTGCCCCTTGTTTTATAATGACCACCTGGTCATTTTAGAATATCCTTTTTGTCAACCTAATCGTAGCAACATGATTGGCGATGATACCTCGAGAGACATATAAGAACCTCGAAAGTGACAAGCAGCAGAGAATCCTGGAAGCGGCCATTGAAGAGTTTGCCTCCCATGGTTTTCGCCAGGCCAGCATGAATCGTATGGTGCAGAAACTGTCTATCGCCAAAGGCTCCTTATTCCAATATTTCATAAACAAAGAAGGCCTGTTTCAGGTCATTTTTGATCATGCGGTGGAATTAGTCAGGCGATCCCTGCGGCAAGTCAAACGGGAGACCGCGGAGCACGATTTTTTTGAGCGCATCAGGCAGAGTCTGTTTGCCGGAATACGGTTCATACAAAAACACCCGAAAATTTATCGCATTTATCTAAAAATGATTTTCCAGGAAGACTTCCCTCTGCGCACCGAATTTCTTCAACAAGTGCATCTTTTTTCCAGTGAATACCTTCGGCCACAAGTAGAAAAAGGTATAGCCGATGGCGACCTGCGTGCGGATCTCAATGTGAGCATGACTGTGTTTTTTCTTGATGCATTGATGGATCGATTTCTGCAAGCATACTGTGTCTCTTTTTTGGATGCAGGCGCCGGACTTTATGATGCGCCCGAAGGCGAAATTCGACAATACGTGGAAGAATTGGTCGAGCTAATCCGCAATGGAACAAGCGCCAAGTCTGAAGGGGAGAGGTTGATGGGTCAAACGGCTGAAGAATTCGAGCTGCCGTTGGCGCTTGGTATGGAACGTAAAGGCAAATAGCGCGGCGCTGTTCAATGGACCAGACAGGATGTTGCGAACAATGCTGAATTATTCTTGGTATAGAAAACTTGAGCTGGAAGATGTGTGTAAGAAAATAGAGGCCAGGGAGAGGCTTACACTGGAAGACGGTGAGCGCCTTTTCGCCTGCCCGGATCTGTTGGCTGTCGGCGCATTAGCCCATCAGGTGAGGGCTCGCCTGCACGGCAACCTCGCCTATTACGTAATGAACCAACATATCAACTATTCAAACATCTGCGTCAACGGGTGCAAATTTTGTGCATTCGGGCGGGAAAGGGGCGATCCGCTGGCTTTTCAGTTGAGTCTGAATGAGGTCGCCCGTAAGATCAAAGATGGTCTGAGCACCCTCATCACTGAAGTGCATATGGTTGGTGGATGTCATCCGGACCTGCCGCTTTCATACTTTGAGGATGTTGTTAAAGAGATTAAGGCAGTAAGACCCGATGTTCTGATTAAAGCCTTCACGGTAGTGGAGATTGCTCATTTTGCGAAATTGGAAGGATGCAGCACCCGCGAGGTGCTCACTCGATTGCGTTCGGCCGGTGTGGACATGCTGCCGGGGGGAGGGGCGGAGATTTTCAGCCCAAGAATTCGCGCCCTGCTCTGCCCTGCGAAATTGAGCGGTGAAGGCTGGCTGAATGTCGCTCGAGAGGCTCACCAGCTTGGGATCAAGTCCAATGCCACGATGTTGTACGGGCACCTGGAGACACACCGGGAGAGGCTGAGTCACATGCTCGCCTTGAGGAATTTGCAGGATGAAACCAATGGTTTTGTCTGCTTTATTCCTCTACCGTTTCAGCCGATGAACACTAAAATTGAGGGCGCTGAGCCTACTACCGGTGTTGAAGACCTGAAGACTATGGCGGTCAGCCGCTTGATGTTGGATAACATTCCTCATCTAAAAGCCTATTGGGTGATGCTCACCGTTAAATTGGCGCAGGTGGCGCTTAATTTTGGGGCTGATGACTTTGATGGGACGATCATAGAGGAGAAGATCGGGCACATGGCCGGAGCGGAGTCGGAACAGGCTCTCACCAGGTCTGAGTTGGAGAGGACCATTCGAGAAGCCGGTTTCGAGCCCGTAGAACGGAATTGTTATTTCCAAAGGGTCTCAAATTATTAATCATTGCGGGTTCTTCAGCCTTTGTTGAATCAAGTCAATACGATGCAGAGAATGGTCGACAATATGAAGATTGGCAGGCGCCTCAATTTTGAAGAAGCGTGGAAGCTCTATGAAGAAGGAGAGTTTCATTCGTTAGGGCATTGGGCGCACCAGGTGCGCCTGCATAAATGCCCTGCGGATTATGTCAGCTATGTGGTCGATCGGAATATCAACTACTCCAACATTTGCGTTTGCGCGTGCCGGTTTTGTGCTTTCTATCGAGCTCCCGATCACGCCGACGGGTATGTTTTAAGTCATGAGGAGCTGGGCAACAAAATAGAAGAGACGCTCTCTCTGGGAGGAACCCAGATATTGATGCAAGGGGGGCATCATCCGGATCTTCCCCTATCTTTCTATGAAGAGATGTTAAGTTTTATCAAGAGTCGATATCCTATTCACATTCATGCCTTTTCTCCACCGGAGATAGTTCATTTCAGCAAACTTGAAAATATCAGTTCCGCCCATGTGATAGCCAAGCTGAGGGCCGCCGGCTTGGACTCGATACCCGGTGGAGGAGCGGAAATTCTGGTCGATTCGGTGAGGAGCCGGGTTTCTCCCAACAAGTGTTCGGCCGGGGAATGGCTGGATGTCATGGAGCAGGCTCACAAGCAAGGCATGCGGACCACTGCAACGATGATGTTCGGCCATCTGGAACATCCAAAGGATCGGCTGCAGCATCTTTTTGCTTTGCGGGATCTGCAAGATCGCACGGGAGGATTCACGGCTTTTATCCCCTGGGCCTTTCAATCCAAAAACACCGCCATCCACCGGTCCCCGGAAACCGCCGTCTCTTATTTGAGGTTGCTGGCAATCTCGCGGTTGGTGTTGGACAATTTCGACAATATACAGGCTTCCTGGGTCACAATGGGACCCAAGGTTGCACAGGTTGCATTGCATTTTGGCGCCAACGATTTCGGTTCCACGATGATTGAAGAGAATGTGGTGGCTGCAGCCGGGGTCAGTTTCCGTCTGTCTACTGAAGAGATTCGACGAATAATCCAGACTGCCGGATTCAAGCCCAGACAGAGGACTATGGCCTATCAATGGGTGAACCCAAAAGAGTAGTCATTGCCTGAAAATGCGATGCGGATCTTGGTTGGTGACGTGAGAGAATCTGCCCGTTCATTGGTGGTACATCGGGCTGCGTGGGTCGTCCCGGTGAGTCGTCCGCCAATTGACGATGGGGCGGTCGTGACGAATGGCGATGCCATTGTGGAAGTGGGCAAGTACCGTGACCTCAAGTCGTCCAAAACAGCCGCTGTGGAGCTCATCGATCATGGAATAGCAGCGCTTATGCCTTGCCTGGTTAATGCGCATACCCATTTGGAGCTCTCATTCATGCAAGGAAAGATTCCCTTGCCCCAAGCCGGGTTTTCTGCATGGCTGGACGAGGTATTCTCCCATAGAGCATCGAGCAGCCGGCGGGATGAGGTGACAGGCTTTTCGCAAGGCCAAAGACAGTTGTTAGGGAGCGGAACTGGTTTATACGGAGATATCACCAACGGGGCTTGTCTGTTCCCGGAATGTGAGGATGCCTTCCCGGTTCGGCAGACTTTTCTGGAGGTGCTCGGTTTTGACCAACTTGATCTGAGATTTGCGGTTGGATCAAGTGGATTGGGCGCCGTCGGCAGCCATGCCGGCAAGATCGGCATCGCTGCCCATGCCTGTTATTCGACATCTGCTGCACTTATTCAGCAGGCAAAGGGATGGTGCCGTGATAGAAATCTGCCGTTCAGCATTCATGTCGCAGAACATCCTGCTGAAATAGAATTTTTGCAGAACGGCAGTGGATACTGCCGTGCTCTGCTGGAGAGCCTGGGTAAATGGATTCCTGATTGGACTCCCCCGGGAAAGACTCCTGTTGCATACCTCGACGCTTTAGGGATTTTGGATGCAGAGACCATTTTGGTACATGCGGTGCACATGCAGGACTCCGACTGGCACACTGTGCGACAGAGAAATTGTTCGGTCTGCTTTTGCCCGCGCAGCAATCAGAATTTGAATGTCGGCCGACCTGCCATGGAAAAAGGTATGCACCTGGGAGCTCGGACTTGCCTTGGCACGGATAGCCTGGCCAGCAATGAGGATTTAAACCTTTTTGCAGAGGCTTATCACGTCCTCAATCATTATCCCGACCTTTCACCCGAGGCCGTGCTTTTCATGGCGACCATGGGAGGAGCAAAGGCGCTTCAGCGGGATGACCGGTTTGGAAGCCTGGAGTGCGGCAAACAGGCTGCTTTTTTGTCCGTATCTTTTACGCATCTACCGTCGTTATCTCAGTTGAGTGAAGAAATCATCTCTCGTGGGAATCAAGGAGAATGGAAGTGGGTCTATTATCCTCAGAGCAATTGAAGTTGGGAAAAATCGGCTTTTTGAATGTTCTCCCGATATATTATCCTCTTGAATCAGGATTCATCTCTCATCCGTTCCGCATCGTTTCCGGTACGCCTGCCCATTTGAATCAGTTGATGGCTCACGGGGATCTTGATTTGAGCGTTGTTTCTTCTATTGAATATGCTCGCCACCGGGAACGTTATTACGTTCTGCCCGATCTCTCAATAAGCTGTCGTGGTGTCGTGAAGAGTGTCCTTCTGCTAAGCCAAATTCCCGTTCCTGAATTGAGCGGAAAAGAAATTCTGGTCAGTGCCCAGTCCCACACGTCGATAGCATTGCTGAAAATCCTTTTCTCGGTTCATTTGGGCTCAAACGTTACCTGCATATCCGGTAACTGTTCCGATGCCCTAACCAGCGGAGAGCTCCCGACCGCTTTTCTGGCCATTGGTGATGAAGCGCTTCGCTTACGGAATCACGATCTTTACCCTTACCGATGGGACTTGGGGGAAGCCTGGCATTCCTGGACAGGATTTCCTTTCGTGTTTGCTTTGTGGGTGATTCAAAGAAAAGCCGTGGAGAAGTGGAACGGTTCCTTGCAGAGAGCGGTTGAGACGCTGCTGGCTGCCAAGCAGTGGGGTGCCGATCATCGACAAGTAATTTGCGTGGAAGCCGCCAAAAAGAGGCTTCTGAGCCGTGTTGAGTTGCAAGAATATTACCACTGCCTGGATTTCAATCTGGACAGCACTCAGCAAAATGGCTTGAGGTTTTTCTACGAGCATCTGGCAAACATTGGCGAAATTCCCACGGTACCGCGATTGGAAATCTTTTCACCTCTTGCTTGCGTGGCTTAGGAGTGAACCAAAAACATGTCTCCCGTTGCGATCCACCGCTCCCGTCAACTCCGCAAAGAGTCAGAGCCCTCATTTTTTTAACGGTACCAGTCGGCAGCAATGTCACCTTGAGCTTGTCGAAAGGTTGCCGGCTCCCGCTTCGACAAGCCTCCGGCGCGAGCTCGGTCGAACGCTCGGCGTGACAGTTTGAACGACTAATTCCAAGATTGCGGATGGGAGCCAGGGAGCTGGTTTAGATTTCTAGTGCTTGAATGCACGCTGGCCGGTAAGGACCATCGTTGCATTCGCCTCGTTACAGGCTTCTATGACTTCCCAGTCCCGCATCGATCCTCCCGGCTGGACCACCGCCGATATGCCCTGGCGGATACCGACATCTACGCCGTCCCTGAAAGGGAAGAAAGCATCGGATACCATTGCGGCCCCTTTTAGACCGCCATTTTCCGCTGTTGTTTGCGCATCAATCTCAGCTTTTTGCTCGCCGCTGCGCTCACCTTTTTCAATAGCAAGCTCAAGATCTTTGTAGGGTATTCCGTAGCGATCGTAGCAGAGGGCATCGGCATGCTTTTGATATGCTTTATAGACGGCAATTTCCGCAACGCCGACGCGATCCTGCTCGCCTGTCCCTATCCCGACAGTGCATTCGTCTTTCACGTAAAGAACCGAATTGGACGTGACACCCTGCTCCACAAACCAGCCAAACAGGAGATCGTTGATTTCTCTCTCGCTGGGCTCGCGCTGTATTCTGTACACTTTACCCTGGTAGGTGCTTTCCGCCAATCTCAAGTCTTGAGCGTCTCGAACCTGATTCAGCGGAGATTGCTGAACAATCAGGCCTCCATCAACCAGGGACTTGAAGTCCACAAATCTGGCAGCGCTATATTCGGTCAGGCGATCGATCCTGGATATCTGGATGATGCGCAGGTTGGCTCGATTCTTCAGAAGATCCAGTGCGCCTTCCTCATAGTCGGGGGCGGCCACGACTTCCAGATAGTTTTCAGAAATGAGGTTGGCTGTCTCCTTGTCAACAGGGCGATTGAGAACCAGACACCCTCCGAACGCGGCAATTCGATCAGCCCGGTTTGCCCGATAGTAGGCGTCGGCAAGCGAGCTTCCATAAGCCGCACCGCAAGGGTTGTTGTGTTTCAGTATGACGGCCGCAGGCTTACCCATGAGGTATTTCAAAATATTGAGACCATTGTCCAGGTCGGTTAGATTGATTTTGCCGGGATGCTTCCCCTCCTGCAGCATGTCTTCTTCGCAGATGGCGCTCACAAGCCCCTTGTTCGGGTCGATAAAGCGGCATTGCCCAAGATTTAAGCTGCCGTCGATCAATTCGTACAGCGCCGCCTCCTGGCCCGGGTTCTCACCGTAGCGCAGTCCCTTTTCGATGAGCTCGCCAGTTTTTGGCTCCGGGAATTTCCAGGTTCGTTTTCTGTAAGTCAGTTTTTGATTCCCGAAGGAAATCTCCAGAGAATCTGGAAAATGGTCTTCCATAACGGTGCGGTACATTTTTTTTAAATCTTCTGCCATGGTGCCTCCTTCATAAAAAAAGCCCGGGGTTACCTCCAGGCTTTTTCTAAGGCATAAACTGAATGAAAAGCAAACTAAAACTTGTAGCTCACGCTGAGGCCCATAAGGTGCGCGAAGCCGTCTTCAAAAGAGGATTCCAGAATTCCCTCGGAAGGTCGCGCAGGCACTTCATCGCGGTTCATAATCCAGATATAAGTATAGGAAAGATCCACCGTCCAGTTACGCCAATGAAAGCCGGGACCGGCGCTGAAAAGATGGCGATCGTTGGCGGGCACAAGATAATCGGCGTGCTCATCGTCGATGGGGGATTGGTCGAATGTATAGCCTGCCCGCAAATCCAGCCAGTTCAAAGCCTTATATTCAAAGCCGATGGCAGTTCTCCAGGTGTCATGCCAGTCCTTGACTCGAGTGGCTTCGTCTTTGCCCGGGACTATTGCATCTTCATAGCTTATGGTCAGCTTGTCAAAGTTGCTCCAGCGCACCCATATTCCATCTATCTCTACGCTGAAACGTTCCCAAGGCTTAAACATTACGCCCATAAAGAGTGTGTCCGGCAGGGTAATCGTGCCCGATGCATCGGTGTCGTTGAAGTAAGGTACGAAAGACGGTTTCTTGAATTCGGCCGATCCGTCAACGTTCTGTCTGACCCAACTGCGATACGAGATCCCTAGAGCCAGCCAGTCACATGGCTTATAGTGCGCTGCCATATTAAAGCCGACTCCCACGGAATTACCGCTCAACGACTGATCGACATCATAGGTGAAGGTGTCTGGATTATTCTGGCCCGATGCATCGATCTTCTGTTCGAGCAACAGGTCGAACCACATAAAGTCGATACCAGCCGCCAGAGAAAGTTGATCCGTTACTTTGAAAGCGAAATTGGGATTGAACGTTAGACTCTTGATTTGAGCATCATAACTGTTATAGCGCCCCGGCCAATCCTCATCGAACTCTGTTCCTAATCCGAATTGACCGAAGATTCCCATTCCGAACCAGAGGGATTCTGAGAATTGGTAGGTCGCGTAAAGATGTGGGGGCATCCAGACATTGGTTTCAGCGCTGGTCGTGCGTTTCTCGCCAGTGTAGTTGGTGGTTGTGACATCTACTCCAGGAACAATAAAAGTTGCGCCACCCATTACCTGCAGGCCGGGCAATTGGGTGATGCCGGCCGGGTTGTAGAAAAGCGCGGACGGATCGTCTGCACGAGCTACCAGAGTACCTCCCAAAGCATTGCCGCGAGCGCTGCCTTCATATAAAGCAAATCCCGCCCCGTAACATACTTGCGCCCCAATCAAGAAACCAATCACCCCAAAGACTAATCCAAGAGAGTAATATCTCCTAGCCTTCATCCTCTTCCTCCTCGCCTCTAAAGTTAATGTGTTTGCCCCCGTAGCCTCAAAAGAAAATCACGGTTCACCTCCTCTCTTCAGTTGAATACGCAGACCGGTCGTTAGAAGGAATTCAGTCTGCGAACAACAGTGCATGCTTTAACACCTGATTGGCTATTCGCCACGTTGCACAGAACCATCATTTGGTGTGCAGCAGCCCCATAACAGGAGCTTTGGCCTTTGCAGCAGGGCGGTATCCATCGATCACAAGCGGTCAGATGGCGCGTTGAATTTGAGCGGCGAAGATTACGTTTGATTGGAGTGCATTGTTCTCGCTGGATTGAGTGGAGTGGTATGAATGAATGGCCATTCATGATAGCTCAATGCACATCCCCCTCTTAGAGAATATGGAATTTACCAAAGCCAGTCTTTAAACGTCAAGCAAAATATGTGATCTTTTCTACGTCTTTACGGACCTTTGGGATAGCCGATCGGGGCGTTTCAGGCAGTTATTGATGAACCAGTTTTGAGGCACTCAAACGAAGCTTGTACGCCCGCCCTATCTCCTCCGGATTTTGGACTTAGGCTCTTCCACCCTGGCAATTCTCATTTTGGAGCTCGCACTTGACGTTAGGGTGGGTGAAGCAAAAGCGTAACCGTTCATCATACAGCCTTTTATGAACCGCAAAGGCGCAAAGAACGCCAAGGTTCGCAAAGGTTGTATCCTTTAGAGAGGCCTCTTTGCGTGTCTTTGAGTCCTTCGCGTCTTTGTGGTGAACGATTACAAAGCATCCGCAGTCAAAGTGCGAATTGCTGCTTCCACCCTGCAGGTCCTTGCGCGTTCAAGGGAAGAAGTGGGCAGTTTTAAAGGTTCTTTTTGCTAGGGATCGTTATTCCCTAAGGGCGCGCTGGTCGAGCAGCTTGGATGTTTCTCCCGGACGCTCCAGCGCCAAGTAGTTGCTGACGTAACGCAATCGCTGTAGATCTTCAGGTTGGAGTTGATCCAGGGCCGCAAAGAGATCCGATATCTTGAAAAACACCACAATCGCATGTGGATGGATCAGATTTGGATCCTCTTCAATCCTGTCTTGATCCAAATTATAAACAAAGACAACACCTTCTATGAACTTCAAAAGTCTTCCGATTCCACTACTGGCGCCGTCAGGGCTGGGTTCATCGGATGTGGAGCCCAAAAAGATCTGGCGCCTCGCCAGGTATTCCTGAATGACGGCAAAGTGGATGTTCCACAAATTCTCTCCGGGCAGAACCATCCGAACAGCATAAAATACGGGTAATTTCGTACCTTGTTCTTCTACAATTGGCTTTCTGATGGATGGACCAATTTCGACTTCCTGGATGGGATGCAGGACCTCCTCTTTCTTGTCTTCCGGATGCATCTGTTGCTGAATTTGCTCAATCGTCCGTTTTTTTCCAGAGACTTCGAAAGGCTCATCTCTACGGACAATGAAGTCTACGCTGTTCTTTAGCCCGAAGGCCTCTTTACGCTGCGATTGGGTGGATTCTGCTGAAACTTTGGGAAGCGGCGGTGGGGGCGGGAGCGGTTCACTCTTTTCAGCTGCTCCAGGAATCGACATTTCCGTGGGGATCGCTGCCTTTTTAAACCGCTGCGCATCGTTTTCCGCGTCTGCATTTAGCTCCATCGATTTAGTCCCGACGGGGGATGACTCGGATGGCTCTTTGATGGAATCCGAACGAAACGAGGGGGGCCATAAATTATCAAAAGTTCCGTACCATAAGAGCAGACCGCCTGCCAGGATAAGCACAACAGCCAGGTAGATGGCAGATCTTCGTTTCTTCACTTGATACGCCCCCTTGTAGGACCTAAACTCCTTCGCAACGGCAAAGAGAGTTGATTTTCTGCTTCTTGGGCATTAGAGAAAGATTACTTATACTCTTCTATAACTGGTTAAGTCGTTAAGCGAATACGAACTGTCGGAGCGGCCCACACAAGTCAGACTTTACTAAAATCTTTTTGTTAGTTATTTCAAATGCTAACTTATTACTAAAAAATTGCAAGCGCAAACAGTCCTTTTGGACGATTCGAAGGCGCCAGAGGGTCTAGATTGATATTCGTGATGAATGCACACTCCAACTTTTAAAACGATTTCGACCGAGAGGCAAACAAAATAGGGATTGTTTGCTTAGTTACTTTAACGTAACTCAAAAAAAATAATACTAGTTACCAGGTTGACCTTACCAAGCAAACGTGTTACCCAACGCATCCTGTCGATTGATTTCAGAATCAAGCGTTTTGAATTGACAAGTTTGTTCAATTAGAAGAGGTCTGATATGCACGACTGGAAAGCAGCAGCTTCTGCAACTCTGGTAGGAAGCATGCCACACCGGGATCGTCAGAAGGCTATCGACCTGGTTCTTCGGGCAGTTCCCGAAATACCCGTTTGGCCTCAACTGTCGAACCATAAGGCTGAGCAGATGATGTACCAATATCTGGAGGGTCTGCCCGGTATTCAGGGAGGGGATGGAGATCTGATTGTGCCAACCGACGCTCCTGAATTCGAAACGGAATTGTATGGATTTTACGAAGAATATCTAGAAGTTGAGAGTGGCGGTAGAGATCTGTCGAGCTCCAGATTCAAAATGGGAGCAGAAACGGGCAGGACTTTTTTCGAATTCTTGGATGCTCTACATCGAGCTAAACTTAGCTGCAGGGCGGTCAAGGGACAAATTGTGGGTCCTTTTACTTTGTTGACCGGCTTGAAAGATCGTCGAGACCGAGCATTGCTGTATGATGAGCGATATCCCGAGGTAGTGACGAAGCACCTTGCGATGAAAGCCAAATGGCAAATTCAGCATCTCAAATCTACCGGCTACCCGGTCATCATGTTTCTGGATGAACCTGCTTTGGCAGGGTTTGGCTCCTCTGCCTTCATCAGCGTGTCGCGAGAACTTATCCAGGAATTACTCAAAGAGGTCATCGATGCTGTCCATGAATCAGGCGCTCTGGCAGGAATCCACGTTTGCGCCAATACTGACTGGATGTTGGCGTTTGATTCGGCTGTTGATATCATCAACTTTGATGCGTACAATTACTTCGAGAAATTTGCTCTTTACGAAGAACCACTTACCAGATTTCTAGCGGGGAACGGCACGGTAGCGTGGGGTGTGGTTCCGACCGGTGATACCCGGACAATAAATAGGGAAACATCTGAAAGTCTGGCTCATCGCTGGATGAAGGGTATTGATGAGATTGGCAGTTCTGAAATCGCCCGTGAAAGTATCCTGTCGCAATCTCTGTTTACGCCAAGTTGCGGGTGTGCAAGTCTTTCTGAAGAAGCGGCAGAGAGAGTTTTGATGCTCACCCGCGAACTTGGTCAGATCATGCGGGGCCATTTGTAGCACTTTAGCCAAATCCAAGCCATTCATACCTTTGGTAATTCACTGTGACCTCCACGGATCGACCAGTTGTGCGCAATTATGAACAAGGCACTTGACAGAAAGTATATGTTTAATTAGGTTAGCACTGCTTCCAATTAGCACATAGATATCCTTTCAGGATTTTTCCATTCTCAGGTGATGCATACAGGTAACAGCGATCAGTAGATTCATGCGATGCCATCGTTTTGATGAAACGGCTAAGTGTCAGGTTAGAGCTAATTCTTCTGATTTCCTGAGAAGCATTTTGAAATCTCCTTATTTGTTGTCAATAAGCAGCGAGCGATTGGCTTCTGTTTTCTTGATGCTTGAAGGGGACATCAAAGGAAATGCCCCGTTGCCAGGGACAGATTCGTGCCGATTCCCTTAGACAACAATCGTCGATATCCACTGAAAGAAGTGCACTTCCCGAGTCTGATTTTCTTCAAAAGAAATTGCTTATGAACCGGAAAGGAAAATCGTCATGCAGGTAGAATACAAGAACATCGATCCGAAGTTGGTTGCAAATGAGATTCGCAACGGTCGTTCTTTGGAGTCGGTACAAAAACTCTTCGGAATCAAGTTTAAGAGTGAAGTGCAAGATCTTTACATGCGGGGGCTTATGGAGTTGGGGGAGATACCCAAAATGGAATTCAGCAAGCCAACAATTCCTGTGAGATCCAAACCGATCGCCTCAGACCGGTCGTTGATTCGTCGGCGGGATAAAGGAACCTCGAAGCCTTCGATGCTCATTAAAACCCCCAACTTTCGAACTATCGGTCAGAGCGGCAGCGTTACTTTGAATAAAACTCTCCTCATCGAACAGTTGGGATTCACAGTCGGCGATTCTTTTGAAATCTACCGAGAGGATGATCGGGTCATACTGCAAAAGACCGATAGTCCCCAATGATTGGAGGTCTCTTTCGTTATCTTTTACTTCTGTATGCCTTGTCAGAGGTTTTCACATCGGTTGGAAGCATATGAATCCAACTTTAGCGTCGAAGGCTGTTGAGGACATGTATGAATCGCTTCAGGGCAGTCAAGTTGGAGCCAATGGCCAGCAGCAGCAGTGTGGAGATCAGCAAGATATCGTGGAACCATCGGCTGCTTGGGTTCCCAAGTAGCTGATTGACTAAAGGATTAAAGATACCCGCCAGACCGATCAGGATTATTCTTTCTCCCCTCTGCACCATTCCAACCAGGCAACGAACCCCGAGGCTTTCCGCACGGGCCCGAGTGTAACTGACCATCAGAGAACCAAACAATATCAATAAAATTATCAGGGAAATAAAGGGAGTACTCGTGCCGTGGCGATAAAAATAGCACCAAATGCCAAGGTAAATTATAAATTCCGTATAACGGTCCAGAACTGAATCCAAGAAGGCGCCAGACTTCTTGGGATGCCCTAGAGTCCTGGCAAGCGAGCCATCGAGCGTATCCAACAAGCCTGTTAAGAGTGTCAAAAGTCCACCCCAAAAAGGCTTGTAGACGAACGAAACGCCCGCCATCATGCTGGTGAAAAGACCCATAAAAGTAATGTGATTCGGTTTCAGTCGAAGTTCGATCAACCAGGGCACCAGATAGCGTTCTAGAAAACGATAATAGCCGGTTTCGATAGGTGTGCCTTTAAGCATGACAGCCCTCACGAGCGCTTTCTATCCCGAATAGAGGAAATGCCAGCAAAGGAAAATCATGAAACCGCACCAGGACCTCACTTCCTGCCGATAATTCCGATACGTGGGATTCTAAAAGGATATAAGACAAACTGCTGTGCAACGTTGCGAACAGATGCTGATTGCCCTTTTTAACGGGTCTGAAAGTCAACTTGGAAAAGTTTCGCTGCAGTGTTCCGCGAACCACTTTATTGAACCCCTTTCGCTTTCTGAGGGTGCTTTGCAAGGTTGCCGGCACAGACGCACATGCAGATGTATCTATCCCCTGATATTTGAGCAAAATAGGAGCTGCCAGTTGCTCAAATGCCACTTGAGCTCCCCACGGACTTCCCGGCAACCCCACGTATATTCGTTTTCCTCTTATTCCCAAAGCGGTCCTGCGACCAGGCATGAGGTTCACTTCTTCAAAAAGTATCTCCACCCCCAGCAATTTCCACGCGGTCAGTATGAAATCTCGATCACCGTGTCCCACCCCTCCAGTCGAAATAATTAGATCTGCCTCGACGTCCTGCAGATTACCGGCGATCAATTCGGGGTCATCTGCTGCTATGCCCAAATGAACGGGATGACCCCCTTGAAGCGCAGCCGACCAAGCCGCCAAGTACCGGTTATTGCAGTAATTATACGGTCCTTCCAAATTTTCCCCCGGTTCCTTCAGCTCATTGCCGGTAGCCAAGAGAGCAACTCGAGGCTGCAGCCAAACCGGAATCGTGGCATATCCAAAAGCCGCTATTAAAGCCAATCGAGTGGGCGTAAGGACAGCTCCCCCGGCCAGGAGTAGATTATTTTTTTGAATGTCGGCACCGGGGGAGATCACCCCTTCTCCCGGCACGAAACTTCTCTTTATTACAACCCGGTTATTCTCTCTAAAAATCTCTTCCTGGGCTGCCACGGCGTCTGCATTTTCTGGAAGGGGAGCGCCGGTAAGAATGCGAAGACAATCTCCCGTCGATAGTCTGTGTTTTGCCGCGTCGCCCGCTGCCAGTAACTCTCCCTGCAGCCTGAGAACACAAGGTTTCTCGGCTGTTATGGCCGTAGTATCGGAGCTGGCGATGGCGAATCCGTCTACTGAAGCGCGAGCCTCCCCCGGCAGGTCCCGATCAGCGTGGAGGTTTTCGGCCAGAACACGACCTAAAGCTTGCTCCAGCCAGACCCGCTCGCTTTTCGGGGTTGGTACCAGATCCCGGGCGATCGCTTTGGCTTCGGTCAGCTCCATTGGAGCTTCTCCCAGTCTTCAATCGTATTGATGTTCCAGAAGCTTCGTCCTTCGCCGTCAACCGTCCGCCATTGATCTTCTTCCAGCGCTTTGACTTTAACCTTGCGATAAAAAGATACGACCTTTCTTTCGCTACCCTCCAGAGCTGCTGCCACAACCGGCAAACAGCGCCGGTGATATACGGCCAACAGGGGTTCATACATGTTCCTGTAAAGCGGAGCCACCACGTCGAATTCTTCTCTTGATTCGAGCATCATAATCGCAAGCTCAGGAATAAGGTAGGGCATGTCGGTTGCCCTAACGAACACCCAATCGTGCGGGCTGAATAGCAGAGCGGTATAGATGGCTCCAAGCGGCCCTTGCTGAGTGACGATATCCTGCACCGATGTTGCTCGAACATCATAATAGAAGCTCAAATCATTAGCTATTAGTAAAAGGGGATCACATAGTGTCCGCAGTGATGCAACCGCCCGGTCAATCAGACGTATGCCATCAAAAGCTTGCAGGGCCTTGTTCTTGCCGAACCTGCTACTCCGGCCGCCTGCAAGAATAGCTCCCGTAAGCACTCAACGATCCTCCAGTGTAATGTGGATGTCAATTCTGCGGGTATTTTTCCATCCCCTCAAGGTTGAGAGCATGCCCACGATCCCACCGATCAAGAAGTCTTGAACGAACTCCTTTATCGGCAGTTTCTTTCCGTCCAGATTGACCAGAATTCGTTGCCGCTTCCGATCCTTTAAGAATCGCTCCTCAATAAAATCAGCCAACCTGGAAGCTTCGTCAAATCTGAAAGAAGGTACATCCATGTCCGTTGCATCATCTGTGACCAGCGCTATAAGATGATCTTTTGGTCCACAAATAGGTTGCGGCTCGATGGCTAAACGAAACACTTCTATTTTAGGATAGTTCGACCGCTTGTAGCCTTCTGTGAAGATAACATCTTCCTGCCAGAAGTAGCGGGCAGCGAGCTCATCGAGGTTTAGCTCCTCTGTAGTTCCTCGAATGCTCGCCACCTGAGTGGGCGATGCGATGGCAATGGTTTGAGCTCCCGCAAGTCGATGCCGCCACGTGTCCTTACCCTCACGATCCATTTCGAATCCATGGGCATCGTGCTTGAGCGTACCTACCCGGTAACCGCGATCCCGCATGATCGGGATCAATTTTTCGAGAAAAGTGGTTTTGCCCGAATCTGAAGCACCCACTATACAAATGATTGGCGTCATTTAATTTGTTTCTCCTGAGCTCGCTGCAAAAGGAAGCGGCATGGATTCAACAGGCTCTGCTGCCCGCGGCTGCTGAAACCTGTTGCGGCCCAAGCGGGTCTGTAAGAGAAATAAAGATTGTCTTAACTTGTAAGCTCGCTGCGAGCTTGGCGAGTCAATATGACACACGCCACAACTGCTGTCAACGCGGGGTTCAATCCTCCTTTAGCAGTTTCAAAGCCTTCTCCATATTCTTGTTTTGCAGCGTAGTTTGCCTGCCAATTTCTTCCAGGATTTGGGCCACCTCTGCCGCTCCCAGATCCTTTGCACGCCCAGCCCATTCACGATAGGAGTTTGCATGCTCAAGATTGTGTTGGATCCAGTGGTCGATCATCTTAATCAGTTTTTCCTGGTCCGATAAGGCTGCGTGGCTATGGTGGTCGTGACCATGATGAGAGTGGTGGTGGCTCATAAGCGTCTCCTTTGCTTGTTGCAGATTGACCCTGTATGGCAGCTATGATAGCTTTCGGGTGTGTTAATGGCATATGATGAGTCTATGCAAGTCATACCGAGGAATTAGAAAGGTACTGGTTTGATTCCATATCCGCGTATCGATCCTGATCTGATCTCCATTGGTCCTCTGCGAATCCGCTGGTATGGAGTCATGTATGTGTTGGGTTTTGTGTCGGCATATATCCTCATATCAAGGCAAAAACGTTGTCAACAGCTGGGACTGGCTGGTCCGGCCGCCCAAGACCTCATATTCTATCTGGCGGTTGGCCTCATTATCGGCGCCAGATTGGGTTATGTGATTTTTTACCAGTACACCGATTATGCTTTCTACCTCAAACACCCCATCGAAATTGTCGCCACCTGGCATGGAGGGATGTCCTTCCATGGTGGATTCATTGGTGCGGTCCTTGCCGGCTGGCTCTTTTGCCGTCGGCGAAAGCTGCCTTTCTGGGCTGTTGCCGATAGTGTTGCTGTTGTCACCCCCATTGGGATTGGTCTTGGCCGACTCGGAAACTTCATCAATGGAGAACTGTTCGGTCGACCTACCGATGTCCCCTGGGCGATGATCTTTCCGGATGGAGGACCGATCCCTCGGCATCCTTCTCAGTTATACGAAGCCCTGACGGAGGGACTCCTTCTTTTTACATTGTTATGGTATCTTCGTCAAAGGCCATTCAAAGATGGCATGATGGTTGTTTTTTTCGTGATCTTGTATGGTGCCTTTAGATTTGTTCTGGAATTTTTTCGCGCCCCTGATTCACATTTGGGAATGGTCTTTGGTTTCTTGACCATGGGGCAAGTCTTGTGTGTAGCCATGATTTTGGTCGGTATTCTCCTGGCGGTCTACAGCAATCAGACTCAATCAAGCGAATGATCTGATCCGTCTCGGATTCTTGTTCAGATCACATTGGCCAATTGAAAGGGCAAATCCCATGCCGTTGGCGCAGAAACACTCGCAATCAACCCGGTACAGTTCAGTTCGGCCCTGGCAATCTTGGTACGAAAGCAACAAAACGACCGCCGACAAGGCGCTTCGCGCCATAAAACGCGGCAATCGCGTTTTCGTGGGATCCGGATGCGGAGAACCTCAACATCTTACTCAAGCATTGGAAGAACTTGTTCCCTGGTTGGCTGATCTTGAGATTCTTCATATTTTGAGCGTGGGTAAAACAAGATTCACACAAGCCAGCTTCGTCGACAATTGTCGCCTCAAATCTTTTTTCGTGGCATCGGCCAGCCGGGAGGCTATTGCCGAGGGACGTGCCGACTATACTCCCATCAATCTCGGAGATATCCCCGCTCTCTTTCGCAGTGGAGCCATGCCCATCGACGTGGCACTCATCCAAGTGTGTCCACCCGACGAGCATGGTTTCTGCAGTTACGGCATATCACTAGACATAGTAAAGTCTGCCACGGAGAGCGCCAAGCACGTTATTGCCCAGGTAAACCCGCAGATGCCGAGAACCTTGGGCGACTCTTTCATACATGTCAAGAACATCGATGATTTTGTGGAGCATGAGGAGCCCCTGCTTGAAATCGGCCGGCCGCTGATGAATCCAATAGCTGAAGCAATAGGAGAGAACGTTGCCAGAATTGTTGAAGATGGCTCGACCATCCGGGTTGGCGTGGGAAGTGTCTCGGCAGCGGTTCTATATGCGTTGGATGATAAAAAGGATTTGGGCGTGCATGCAGACATGCTCACCGACGCATATCTACATCTCGTCAAGAGGGGCGTCATAAACAACGCAAAAAAGAGCCTCCATCCGGGGAAAATAGTCACAAGTTTCTGCCTTGGCAGTAAAGAGTTATATGACTTTGTTGACAATAATCCTCTTGTGGCGCTTTATCCGACTGAATACACTAATAATTATCAGGTGATCAGCGAAAATGACAAGATGGTCTCGATCAACTCTGCCTTGGAGGTGGATCTGTCCGGTCAGGTATGCTCCGACTCGCTGGGATACGAGATTTACAGTGGAGTGGGTGGCGCGACCGATTTCCTTCGTGGGGCCAGACATTCGCGGGGAGGGAAAGCGATCGTGGTTCTTCCTTCCGTGACCTTAGATGAAAGCAAGTCCCGGATTGTGCCGGATCTGGCTGAAGGGGGCGGTGTAGTGACGACTCGAGGTGGTGTCCACTACGTAATCACTGAATATGGAATCGCCCACCTGCATGGCAAAAGTATTCGCGAACGGGCACTGGCGCTGATCGGCATCGCCCATCCAGATTTTCGTGAAGACCTGATGCGGGCCGCGCAAGAGCTCAATTACATACATGAAGATTTTCCTCGCGCGAGCACGTCCGGTGTGCTCTATCCTCAAAAATGGGAAGTGAGTCAGGTCTTTGAAGACGACACCAAGGTATTGTTCAGACCCAGCAAGTTCACGGATGAGAGAGCCCTCAAAGAATTCTTTTACTCATTGCCAAGAGAGGAATCCTACGTCCGCTTCCTGTCGACGATGAGGGTCTTTCCACACTACGACATCCGCCGATTGTTAAGCATAGACTATCATAAAGAGATGAACATCGTCGGCATAGTCGGCGAGATCAATGCCGAACGTATTGTAGCTATTGCACACTACTCGCTGGATGAGGAAAGCATGAACGCCGAGATCGATTTTGCGGTTCACCCAGAATACTCACGCAAAGGTATAGCCAGCTTTCTTATTCATTATCTTGTGGAGATAGCCAGGCAAAAATGCATACGAATGCTTACGGCTTACATATCCCCAGGCAATGAGAAGGTCTTTGGTGTGTTCCAGAAGTTGGGTTATTTGGTTGAAAGTTCATTAGTAGACGGAGTGTACGAGATCAGAGTCCGCTTTGAGCCTGCTCGAGCATGCCTGACGGATTGAACTGGGGTGTACAATTCAGCTATGGAAAAAGTTGGTCGCGCAAATTACAATTGGATAGAATTTTTGCAGATCTGTGAAAGATTCTGGTAAAATAAGTGCTCTCCGGGTGCCTCCACAATGAGCCGCTCACTGTGCTTAAAGCGGTGACAAAGGTTTTGAGCTCTTCAGGCATCAAGAGGGCAGGGATAGGTTTGAGTTAAAATTTATGAAAGAGTGAGGAACTTCTAATGTTCAACAGAAAAAGAACACTTGCAATCCTGCTTTTGATGGGGATGACCTTCCTGGTTTTGAGCTGGACGAATTTAACGGCAAAAACCAATCCGGATACTTCAGACGTGTACCAGAACCTGAGGTTGTTTAGCGACGTCTTAAATCTCGTACAAGACAACTATGTTGAGAAGGTTGATTCCAAGGATCTGATTTACGGTGCGATCAACGGCATGCTAAGAGACCTCGATCCCCACTCTTCGTTTTTGAAGCCGGAGGAATACAAAGAGTTGCAGATTGAGACAAAGGGAAAATTTGGCGGACTGGGCATCGAAATCACCATTCGAGATTCAGTGCTGACAGTTGTGGCGCCGCTGGAAGGGACCCCCGCCGATAAAGCCGGGCTGGAAGCCGGTGATCAAATTGTTAAAATCGACGATGAACCGACTCAGGATATGTCACTGATGGAGGCGGTTCAGAAGATGCGCGGGCCGAAAGGCACCAAGGTTAGACTGACGATTCTTCGCAAGGGTGGGAAAAAACCCCTCGAGTTTGAACTGGTTCGAGATACCATTACGATCCAAAGCATTCGATCACGGATTCTGGAGCCTTCTTATGGATATATTCGAGTTTCCAGCTTTCAGAGCGGAACGGCGAACGACCTGCGCAAGGCATTGGAACAGCTTGAAAAAACCAATCAACCGCTGCAGGGATTGATCCTGGATCTGCGCAATGACCCTGGCGGCCTGTTGGATCAGGCTGTGGAGGTGAGCGATGAGTTTCTTGACGAAGGTCTGATTGTCTACACCGGAGGGCGCTTGGAAAGTCAAAAAATGCGCTTTGAAGCCCACAAGAATGCAAATCCTCACAATTATCCAATTGTAGTTTTGGTTAACGCCGGCAGTGCCAGTGCTTCTGAAATTGTGGCTGGTGCCCTTCAGGACCACAAAAGAGCCATTATCCTGGGGGAGCCGACCTTTGGCAAAGGCTCTGTCCAGACAGTTATTCCACTCAATGACGGCTCGGCTGTCCGCCTGACCACCTCACTTTACTATACGCCATCAGGCAGGTCGATCCAGGCCAAAGGCATCGAGCCTGACATAATAGTCAAGCGTGACGCGAGCGAGAAAGAGAATAACGGCGAGATAAGAGAAATCCAGCGCATCCGGGAGAAGGATTTGCCGCGGCACATGGAAAATCACAACTCGGATCAAAGCAAAAATTCCGACGGCCAGTCTGATACGATTGCCGACACCCAGAAAATGCTGGATGAAGATAATCAGCTCAGAAGAGCTCTTGATTTACTCAAGAGCTATAAAATCATGGCAAAAATGCGCTTCAATTAATGGCTTCCAAACCCGCCGCGGGGAAAAAAGGGGAAATTCCCAAAGGGCGTTCCACCTCGCGGCGAAAAAAAGCAGAACGTCCCCAAGGAGCAACCAGACGGCCGGCGAAACGTGCTGCAAGCTCTGCTAAGGGCCGTCTGCCTTCCGTTCTGCCTATCTTTACGGTGTGGCTGATCGTTGCGGTGGTTTTGGGTGGTCTTGTTTATTGGGGAACGTCGAGCAGGACAACCTCCCGCAATGTTACTCCAACGGATCGAGCAAGCATCAAACCTCCTCAAAACTCAAATCGCCCGCTACCCGACAAAGGAGAGCCGGAGCGGGCAAGTGAGAAGCTTCCACCAAGTTCAAACCGCCCCTTGCCCGGCAAGAAGGCGCCGGAGCGATCTTCAATACCTCCTCAACCCCAACCCTTCAAGTCGGCGAAAGAATTTTCCGACCAAAGCAAGCCGATATCCAGCCCACCTCTACAGGAAGCCGAAAAATTGGCCTCCGCGGCGCCCGCTCAAAAAGAGATCGGCCCGCCTCCCAAACCCGAGCTTACAGCTCCATTGGCTGAGGTGGCCATTGTCATCGATGATTTTGGACAGAACCTGGAGATCGCAAAAAAATTCTTAAGCATCCCACTCTCCATTACTTTTTCCGTGCTCCCATTCCAGCCTCACAGCGAAGAAATTGTCCGGCTGGCAGGCAGTCGCGGGCATGAAGTGATTCTGCATGTTCCGATGGAGCCTCAGGAATATCCACGAATCAATCCGGGCCGCGGCGCCCTGTTCGTATCCATGTCTCCCGATAGGATCCAAAAAACTCTGCAAACCGTCTTGGATGCCTATCCAAAAATCTCTGGCGTGAATAATCACATGGGGTCCAGATTCACGGAGAACGCCGATTCAATGAAGATTGTTCTTGCTGAACTGGGCCGCAGAGAGCTCTATTTTCTTGACAGCTACACCAGCGACAGAAGCGTGGGTTATTCCCTCGCAAGGGAACTGAATGTTGCAAGCAGAAGACGGGATATATTTTTGGATCATACCACTACTGAGGCTTATGTGCGCTCACAAATCAGACAGCTCATTCGCAAGGCGAAAATACAAGGCTCGGCTCTTGCCATAGGCCATCCACATGATTGCACTTACAAAGTTCTTTTACAGGAAGCAGCACGCTTTCAGCGGGAGGGAATTGCAGTGGTGCCTTCTGGAAAATTGATCAGAGGCGCTGTAGATCGCCAGAGGTCAAGGCATTAGAAATGTAAAATAAAGCCAGCCAGCGTCAGCCTTGCCTGTCCGCAGGAGGGGCGCGACAGCGCCACGTGAATCTTGATGTCATGACAAGATTCGCTTAAGGTTACGCTAATGTGCCGACCACGGTTGGCTTCCCTTTGGCGTAGCTGATCAATGAATGCGGCCGAGACTTGTTTCGCCTTGACGACCATGGCCGCAAAAGGCTATTTGGGGCAAACGATGCTTACTTACACCACGCAAGGGACGAAGCTGATTTGAGTGTAACCGCCGTCCTTCACATTCAGCGGCTTCTCTATGTGGCCGAGCCCGTGCCCGCGTGCGTGCCCGATTCTGGACAGGGGTGCGGGGAATCACCGGTGGTTTCAACAAAACTGCAAATGCATGGATAGAATAAATCAGGAGGAAAATTGCGTCATGCAGCGATCATTTAAGTGCTTATTCGGACTACTCATCATTGCCATTTGGTTAGGTATGGGCCACGCAGTTTTGGCAGCCGCCGATACGCCTCAAACAGTTTCAACTTCGGCCCAAGTTCCTCAGGAGTCGCCTGCCATAAGTGTTCCTGAGAGCACTTACGACTTCGGAGAAATTATGGAAGGCGGCGAAGTCGCCCACGATTTCACTGTGAGGAATACGGGCAAGGCCCCTTTGGAAATAAACCAGGTACGCCCCGGGTGAGGGTGCGCGGTAGCCCATTTTGATCGGGCAATCCCACCAGGCGGTGAGGGCAAAGTCACCTTGAAGGTCGATTTGAAAAGCTACCAGGGATCGGTGCAAAAATCGGCGACGGTATACAGCAATGATCCCCGGAATCCGCGTGTTACTTTGACGGTGAAGGGAAAAATTAAGACCCTGATCGGATTAGACCCGGGGAATACGGTATTTTTTCGGGGGACGGCAGATCGGATTGGCGAAAAATCAATTGAAATGATCAGCAGCTCTCAGCCTTTTCACATAACTAAGCTGGAGAGTGATCTGGGCGAGAAGATCGCCTATCGGATTGAAACCGTTGAGGAAGGTAAGCGCTACAGGCTTGTCATCAAAAATCAAGCCAAAGAAGGAGCTTACCGCGGTTTCGTCAAGGCTTACACGGATCTTACGCAAAAGCCTGATGTCATGATCCGGGTCGCCGGCAATATCGAAGGCGAGATTGTCGTCAGGCCTCAAACGATCGTAGTTGGGCGGCTGGCTGCCGGTCAGCCGGTGAGGTCCGGTAAAGTGCTGGTGATCAACAACCTCAATAAATCCTTCAAAATTACCAAGATGACTTACGACACCAACCTCATTGGTGTATCCCAGCAATCGCTGCCAAATGGAACCAGGTCTGGATTCAGCCTTGAGATCACGCCTAAAATGGAAAACGCAGCAACAGGAGGAAATCCTCGTCAGTCGCTGGATCTGATCATTGAAACCGATGCAGATCCAAGAGAGAAGCATGAAGTAAAAATCTACTTGGTCATGCAGTGAACGCCGCTATAAGTGCACGTGCTCTCCCTGGAGGCTGGCCAAGAATGCTTCCCGAGCCGTCATTCGCGTGAAAGCGGGAAAGACGGCAATGGATAGGAAACGAGCTGTTGGACACCCTACCGGGATGGCTAGTTGCCTGCGGTTTTTGTTTCTGCTTGGCCCGGCTGGAAAAGGCACAGCGGTTCCGGGGCCAGATAGTTGCCGGTGGCCTCGTAGGCCCGCGCCCTGCAGCCGCCGCATACCCGGATATACTGACAGCGACCGCACTTGCCCTCATATTTCTTGAAATCTCTCAAATCGCTGAATACCGGTGAGGTTTCCCAGATCTCCCTGAAAGGCTTTTTTCGTATATTGCCGCAGTCCAGTTCAAGATATCCGCACGGCTGCACCTGGCCGACATGAGAAACGAAAGCGAAGCCTACTCCTCCAAGACATCCGCGGGTTACCGCATCCAGGCCGAAACTTTTGAAATCCACCTCACGGCCTTCGGCCCGGGCTCGCTGCCGCAAGATTCGGTAGTAATGGGGGGCGCAGGTAGCCTTTAGTTGAAGCGGAACATGATCCTTTTGCTCGTAGAACCAATGCAGCACCTTCTCATATTGCTCGGCGTTTATGGCCTGATCGGCCAGTTCCCTGCCGCGCCCCATGGGCACCAACAGAAAGATGTGATGAGCCACCGCCCCCAAGGAGACCGCCAATTCCTGAATGGGGCTCAGTTCATGCAAGTTTTGATGAGTGATGGTGGTGTTGATTTGAAAATCCAGGCCCGCTTCACGGGCGTATGATATTCCCCGCAATGCTCCCTCGAAGGCTCCCTGCACATGTCGAAACGCGTCGTGAGAAGCAGCTTCGGCTCCATCGATACTGATGCTGATCCGCTGAATCCCGGCATCGAGCATTTTACGCACGATATCGGGGGTGAGCAGAGTGCCGTTAACGGCCATCGTCATGCGAAAGCCTATCTGATTTCCATACGCCGCGATTTCAAAGATGTCGGGACGGAGCAAAGGCTCTCCGCCGGTCAAGATTATAATCGGTTTTGCGAAAGTCGCTATTCCATCGAGGAAGCGCAGGCTTTCTTCGGTCGAGAGCTCATTGTCATAGGCACGGCTCTGGGCGGACGCCCGGCAATGGATGCAGGCCAGATTACAGCTGCGAGTCACTTCCCAGGCAACCAGACGCAAAGTGCCCAGCTTGGTTTTGTCACCCCCCGGGTGAGATGTCGGATGAGAATTCATATAATGGCTTAACCCGAACTTTCTACATGTTTCAATTCAACTTTGTCGTAGATCTCTCGTAAGGATAAAGTGCAACCAATAGATTCCAGATGAATCGTTCCCCCTGATTCACTTACTTCCGTAAGAATCCATCGTTCATCCTGACGGGCGTAGTGCTCCACACAGGTCCGGTCTTGAGCAATCAGTATGTATTCTAATAATGATGGGAGTCTTCGGTAGTGCGCAAATTTCTCCCCTCGGTCGTATGCTTCCGTGGACTCGGAGAGCACTTCGATAATAACAGCAGGATTCAGCAGTGTATCCGTAAATGCATCTTCAAACCGAGGTTCCCCGCAGGTGGCCACGACATCTGGGTATGAATACATGCCTGTTTGGGTCACTTTGACCCGCATGTCACTTGGATAGGCAACACAGGGTCGCTCCCTGAGTTGAATGCCTAACGCGACAGCAATGTTGAAGGTAATCTGGTTGTGCTGTCGGCTGGCTCCTGCGATGGCAAACATGCGACCGTTAATATACTCACTCTTGTACTCTGCTTTACGTTCCAGAGCCAGGTACTGTCCGGGAGTATATTCCGGCTGCTGAGCAAAAATCTTCATCAGCTTTCCCGATGTCCTCAGGACCGCAACAACTTTGCAGCGTCTTTGGCAAAATAGGTCAGTATCAAATCTGCTCCAGCCCGTCGTATGGCGATCAAAGTCTCCATCATCACCCGTTCCTCGTCAAGCCATCCACGGGCGGCAGCTGCCTTGATCATGGCATACTCACCGCTCACATTGTAGGCGGCAACCGGCCAGTCATATGTTTCCTTTACCCGCCGAATCACATCCAAATAGGCCAAAGCGGGCTTCACCATGACGATATCGGCGCCTTCTTCGATGTCCATCGCTACTTCTCGCAACGCCTCGTTCGAATTGGCCGCATCCATTTGGTAAGAACGGCGATCGCCGAACTGAGGTGCAGAATCCGCTGCCTCGCGAAACGGTCCGTAAAAAGCTGAACAATACTTTGCCGCGTAAGCCAGAATGGCAATATTCTCGAATCCGTTTTCATCAAGGGCCTGCCTCATCACTGCGACTCGCCCGTCCATCATGTCCGAAGGGGCTACCATGTCGGCGCCGGCACGCGCATGTGAAACAGCCACCTTGGCCAGAATATCGGTGGAAGCGTCATTGTCGACTTCTCGGCCCTTAAGGATTCCACAGTGGCCGTGGCTGGTGTATTCACAAAGGCAGACATCGGTTATGACCACCAGTTCCGGGTATTTGTCTTTGATGGCGCGAATCGCCTCCTGCACTATTCCATTCTGCGAATAAGCTTCAGTTCCCCGCTCGTCTTTTTCATGAGGCAGCCCGAACAGAATGACGGCCGGGATGCTCAACCCGACAACTTCTTTGATCTCTTCCAGCAACATATCGACCGAAAACTGAAAAACCTGCGGCATCGATGTTATTGGATTCTTCACCCGTGTGCCGGGCAGCACAAATAAGGGATAGATGAACTGATTTACGTTCAGAAAATTCTCTCGAACCATCCGTCGCAAATTTTCGGTTCTTCGCATGCGCCTCGGTCGATAGACAGGAAAATGCATGTGCCTCTTACTCCTTTCGATGAGAAAGCGTCCATTGCTCGATTCTGGTTAAGTAATGCTCGCTAATAGTTAATCGGTGCTCGAGACAGTCGAAAGTAGCAACCGAGGAACCCCGAATAACGAACAACAAGTAACCAATAACGCTAAAGACCAATCTCTTGATCAGTCAGATAGCAGGCTGGATCGGGCGCCCACAGGTCACCGGTGGCCGCTTCCGCACGCACGCGAAAATTACCCCCACAAAGGTCCAGCCACGTGCAGCGAGCACACCTTCCCTTGACATGAAGCTTTTTGTCCTTGAGTTGCTTCATCAGCAGATTCGAACAGTCCGTCCAGATCTCACTGAAGGGACGTGCCCTGACATTGCCGAAGGAATAATGGCGCCAAAACTGGTCGGCGTGCACGCTGCCGTCCCAACTGATACAGCCGATGCCGCGACCGGAATTATTGCCTTCGTTCATTTTCAGCAGCTGCAGGACATCAGCGGCTCGATTCGAGCTCTCGCGCAATAATCTGAGATATACATATGGGCCGTCTGCATGATTGTCGACCGTAAGAACCTCTTTAGCCTTGCCTCGCCGATGCAAATCGGCCGTCCTGTCGATGATCAGATCTACTGCAGAACGACTTTCTTGGTGGGAGAGGTCCTGTTCTACGAGTTTACTGCCCCGACCTGCATAAACCAGGTGATAAAAGCAGATCCTGGGAATGTCATGTTTTTCCAACAAATCGAAGATGGCGGGTATTTCCCCGGCGTTGAGCCGGTTGATGGTGAACCGAAGACCGACCTTGATGCCGGCTTCCTGGCATGCCTGGATGCCCTCCAGAGCTTTGCGAAAAGCTCCTGCAACCCCTCGAAACCGGTCATTGATCTGCTCCATCCCATCCAGGCTGATGCCCACATAGGAAAGTCCAACCGTCTTGAGCTCTCGCGCAACGGCCGGCGTAATCAAAGTGCCGTTGGTTGATATTACAGCCCGCATGCCCTTGCTGACAGCATGACCTGCAAGCTCCACGAGATCCGGGCGCATTACGGGCTCACCGCCCGAAAATAGCACAACCGGAGAACCGAACTGCGCCAGGTCGTCCAGCACGTTCAAACCTTCTTGGGTCGACAGCTCGTCGGAAAAGGCTCGATTTTGAGCGTGAGCGTAACAATGGACGCATTTCAAATTGCAGCGACGGGTGACGTTCCAGACCACAACCGGTTTCTTGTCGGCTGAGAATTGCAGCAAATGGGAGGGTAAACAACCGCTGTGTCGGCCATAGCGTAAGGCGTCGGAAGGTTCAACAGTACCGCAATAGAGCTTGGAAATACCTATCATTTGATCAATCCTTTAGAAGTATGGAGCAAGGAACACGGAACACGAAGCAAGGAGCAAGGAACGGAAGATGTTCGCATTTGATAAGCCCGAAAAAGCTCCCGTCCCTTACATCCCTCGTTCCCAAACTCCGTTTATCGCTCGTTCCCAAACTGTGTTTATGCCTCGTTCCCAAACTCCTTTTCCCTCGTTCCCAAACTCCGTTTGGGAACGTTTTTGTAGTATAAGCTTCGCTTGCTACCAATCCTCCCACGATAGCCTGCTTGCATGGCCTGGACCTGTTGCAAACAGAGTTTGGGAACGGGGAGCACCCCTCATCCCTCACCCCTCATCCCTCTGTCCTCTGTTTGGTCGCGATAGCTCTTCCTGATCAACTCCTCGAGGTAAATATCCGGCTGAGCTACCGCTTTCTTTGGAAGAATAAACTGGATTTGGCCGCTTCGATCGGCAATTAGCTTAAAGCCGTAGTCATAATCGCGGCAGATTTCGCCGCAGACAACAGACGCACTTGTATCGTTTTGCAGGGCACGAGCTAGGATTTCATCGATTGCTTCCTCATTGAAATGGATCTTGAATCCGTGCTTGTCGTAAAAGACTGCCTCAAAATCTCTGATTTGGTTATGCAATAACAGCACTTCATCAAAGATGCTTTCCAACGCCAGCCCGGTGTTCAAATGAATGTCCATGACACGTTCCATCCGCGCAGGGTTGAACACAAGAGGGTAGCTCTCCACATAATACTTTTTTGTTTTTAACAGCTCTTTTTGAATGAGCCCCCTCTCTTCCTCAACGATGCGTCGATAAAGCGCAAGCCGCTCGGGTTCATCGGAATTTTCCAGAATGCGAGCTAATTCCCCGTGTGGGTGTCGAACAATATTTTCGGTCACAACCAGATACTTCAGGTCGGTCGATGGAAGTGTTTTCTCGAAATGCAGGAGGACCTTCTCGACCACGCTCACCAAGCCCCTGGCGCCGGTCTTTTCTGCATGAGCCATTTGTGCAAGGAGAAAAAGGGCGTTGTCCTCAAATCTTATGTCAATTCCGTAGCTGCGAAAGTCTTCCTTCTTAGCCAAGATGATCGGATTGTTGGGGTTTTTTAGAATTTCGTAAAGATCTTCCACTTCGAGTACTTCCAGAACGGCAATGACCGGCAAACGCCCGATGAACTCGCTCTCAAAGCCATATGCAATCAAATCTTCAGCCTTGCAGTTGCGCAAAAACTTCGAATCGAGCTCCTTACTTTGAATCTCAGCGCCAAAACCGATGCCTTGATGCTGCATTCGATTCTTTACGATGGTGCTAAGCTCATTAAAAGCGCCACTCACAATAAACAGGATATTTCTTGTATTGACGACACGCTTTTCTCTTTTGCCCGTTTTTCGATAGTGCTCGATGGCCTGCAGTTGAGAAATGGGATCATGAGCAACTTTCAAATCAACATCGGTTTCCTCCATGGGCTTGAGAAGTGCTCGCTGCACCCCGGTCCGCGAAACATCCGGTCCGATGAAATGATTCGAGGATGCGATTTTGTCAATTTCATCGATGTAAATGATGCCATACTGGGCAAGCTCTATATCGTCATTTGCTTCCACCACCAAATCTCTAACCAGATCTTCAACATCGCCGCCGACATAACCGGTTTCACTAAATTTGGTTGCATCACCTTTAACGAAGGGTACTCCAAGTTTTTGCGCTATTAGTTTGACCAGGTATGTTTTGCCCACTCCGGTGGGACCAATGAGAATCATATTGTTCTTGATACGACCGATCACTTGGTCTGATTGAAATCGTTTCTTTCGATTCTGATAGCGGATGCGGTTGAAATGAGTGCATATCTTTGTCGCCAAAATTGCCTTCGCCTCGTCTTGCTTCACCACATATTGATCAAGGTATGCTTCAAGTTCAGCGGGTTTCATATCAAATTTGATTTTGGTGAATCCGCCGCTTTTCTTCTTTGCCAATGGCTCCGGCCCGGCAGGTTCCGGCATCATCACGGGGGACATCACCTTGATCTGGCAGCCATATTTCTTGGAAAGATACTCGCTGAGCTCCTTCTCGAGCTCCTTTTGGTCTGGTATTTTCTGGCATTTATCGGGCATTATGCGGTCCTTAAACAAGTGCTTTGCTGCAAAATTCTCATTCTAGAGGTCGGACATGCCGTAGGGTGGGTGAAGCAATAGCGGAACCCACCGCTAACGAAGGTTCTGGTGGGTTACGGCACAAGAAGACGCGCCTCCACCCACCCTACCGAAAACGATCAGCATCCAAAATGAGAATTGCTTTGCTGAAATACTGCTATGCAACCTTAAAAGGTTCTGCTAACTATAAACGCTTTATTTCAGCATTTCAACCAGCGCCCGGTAGGGAGCAGGGAGTACGGGGACGAGGCGAGGAAGAGACACGGGGACACAGGGACACGGGGACAGGGAGACAGGGAGGCACGGGGACAGGGAGATGCGGAGATGCGGGGGCGCTAAGACGCTGGGATGCTGGGATGCTGGGAGCAGGGGAAGGCGGCACTTTCTCGTTCCGGCACTCTCTCTTCTCTCGTTCCCACTCTCCTGCCCTTTCTCGTTCCCACGCTCCTGCGTGGGAAACGTGGTGCTCAATGGGGGGATTGGTAATTTGTGCAATTACTTGTTCGTTTTTCAAATGATTTTTTGGCCAATTCGTCTAGCTCGATATAATGGCTCAAAGCTACCCAGATCAAAAAGGTGAAGCATGGAAGCGAAGTATTATCCGAAAGCCATTGAAGCCAAATGGCAGGAATATTGGGGGCGGGAGCGCCTCTTTGAAACCAAAGCGGATCAAAATCTTCAGAAGTTCTATCTATTGGAGATGTTTCCTTATCCGTCCGGTCGAATCCACATGGGCCATGTGCGCAACTACACCATTGGCGATGTAATGGCAAGGTTCTTAAAGATGCAGGGCTACAATGTACTGCATCCGATGGGTTGGGATGCTTTTGGCATGCCCGCCGAAAATGCGGCTATTAAAGCAAAAACTCATCCAGCCAAGTGGACCTATGACAATATCGCTTATATGCGGCAGCAATTACAGAAGCTCGGTTTTTCGTATGATTGGTCCAGGGAGTTTGCCACCTGTGATGTTTCTTATTACCGTTGGGAGCAGTTATTCTTTCTTAAAATGTACGAACGGGGCCTGGCCTACCGAGGCACTGCATATGTCAATTGGTGCAGCACCTGTAAAACGGTGCTCGCCAACGAGCAAGTGGAAGGCGGCGCCTGCTGGAGATGCGATCAACCGGTGGTGCAAAAGGAAATGGAGCAGTGGTTTTTCAGAATCACCGACTATGTCGAAGAGCTCTTGGACTACACGTATAAACTGCCGGGCTGGCCCGAGCGGGTGTTGACCATGCAACAAAACTGGATCGGGAAAAGCCCGGGCAGTGAAATTATATTTCCTATGGCTTCCGGGGATGGGGAAATCAAGGTGTTCACGACCAGGGCGGACACTCTTTTTGGCGCTACTTTCATGAGCCTGGCTCCCGAGCACCCCCTGGTGGAAAAGATCAGCAGGTCAGCCCCCCGGCGAGACGAGATTATGCATTTTGTAGAACGGGCTAAGCTGGCCCAGCGCAGTGACAGGACGGCCGATCTGCTGGAGAAGGAAGGCGTGTTTACCGGGGGCTATTGTATAAACCCTGTGACCCAAGAGCAGATACCGATCTATGTGGCGAATTTTGTGGTCATGGAATATGGGACAGGCGCCGTGATGGCAGTTCCTGCCCATGATCAGCGGGACTTCGAGTTCGCCAAAAAGTACGGCTTGCCCATCAGATTGGTGATTGCGCCGGAACATTCAACATCTGCTCCGGCAGCCGAGCAGCTCACTGACGCAGATGAACTGGACGGCATTCTAGTGAATTCCGGGCCTTTCACGGGGATGACTTCGGCACAGGCGCGCGAGGCCATAACCGCTGCTCTGGCTGAGAAGGGACAAGGCAGACAAACCGTCCAGTATCGACTCCGTGACTGGGGCATCTCACGACAACGTTATTGGGGTGCCCCGATTCCAATTCTCTATTGCGATCGGTGCGGTATAGTGCCCGTACCGGAAAAAGATTTGCCCGTAGTGCTGCCGACCGATGTCGAGCTCCTTCCCAACGGCGCCTCTCCGCTGCCGGTGTGCGAGGAATTTGCCAATGTCAGGTGCCCCCGATGCTCCGGGCCGGCAAGACGCGAAACGGACACCATGGATACCTTTGTGGAATCGTCCTGGTATTTTGCCCGCTTCGCCTGCTCGGATTACAGCGAAGGGCCTCTGGACAAGGAAAGAGTCGATTACTGGCTGCCGGTCAACCAATACATCGGCGGTATCGAGCATGCTGTTTTGCACCTGCTGTATTCGCGGTTTTTCGTGAAAGTGCTTCGAGATATGGGCTATGTGCAGATGGACGAGCCTTTCCTGAACTTGCTGACTCAGGGCATGGTGATCAAGGACGGTGCCAAAATGAGCAAGTCCAAAGGAAATGTGGTAGACCCGGATGAGATGATTGAGAGCTATGGGGCCGATACCGTGCGCCTTTTCTGCCTGTTTGCTTCGCCTCCGGAAAGAGATCTTGATTGGAGCGACCAGGGTGTTGAGGGCGCCTTCCGGTTCCTGTCGCGTGTCTGGCGACTGGTGGTCGAGAATTTAGACGCCCTCACTTCTGTTCATGCCTATGAAGGGAACGGAGATCTCTCGCAACCGCTTTCCGATCTGCATCGTAAGACCCACCGAACCATCAAGAAAGTGACGGAAGACATTCGTGACCGGTTCCATTTCAATACGGCTATTGCAGCCGTTATGGAGTTGGTCAACCAAACTTATCAAACCCTCGAGAATCCTCCACCGGAAAAGGAGCTCTGGCCGGTTCTGCGCGAGGCGGTTGAAACGGTTGTTGTGTGCATCTCGCCTATGGTGCCGCACATCGCAGAAGAGCTATGGAAACGGATTGGTCATGATGGAAGTGTCATGAAGACGCCCTGGCCCGTATGGAGAGAGGAAGCGCTGCAAACCGAGGAGACTTTGATTGTGGTGCAGGTGAACGGAAAGCTGAGAAGCCGCATCACCGTTCCTTCCGATGCCACCAGGGAGGAGATGGAGAAGGCCGCCCTCGAGGATGCCAGGGTCAAAGATTTTATCGCGGGTAAATCAATCAGGAAAGTGGTTGTGGTGCCCAACAGGTTGATCAATGTTGTAGTGTAACCAGAAGACAGAGGGCGGAAGACAGAGGGAGGAAGGCGGAAGGCGGAAGGCTGTTGGTTCAAGTCTCCGACTTGAACCAACTCTGCGAGCTCACGACTCGGAATCCAGCGCCGTCGACCCGCCCGTAGACGTGGTTTGAACGAAAATGAAACGATGAAGTTTCATAGAACATAGCGCCCGTCGGGCGGACTTTCGATCCTTGTTGTGGCACGGTCTCATGACCGTGCCACCTCCAGACCGGGA
>ENA-OSEO01001180-OSEO01001180.1-sediment-metagenome-genome-assembly--contig:-NODE-1180-length-51409-cov-8.961194_pt1 | contig 51409 bp, 15 predicted proteins | sample MGYA00237883_ERZ534232 | MGnify/ENA metagenome assembly ERZ534232
CAGAAACCTTGCACATTGTTGAAACGCCTGAGCCTGGGAAAACACCCGTTTGATGTCTTCAGGTCGGGTTCCGGGATGCGCGATCAGATGATGAATAATGCGCAGGGTTAACTCCCCGATGATTCGCAAGTCATATTCCAGCAGCAGATCATAGTTGGCATGAATGCTTCCGGTAAGCGAATTTTCCAGCGGCACCACCCCGAAATTGACTTCGCCGGTTTTAACGGCCTCAAAAATCGACCGGAATGTTGGTTTTGAAACGGCGGCGACTTCTGAACCGAAATACTGATGGCAGGCCCTGTGGCTGTATGTTCCCGGTTCTCCCAGAAAAGCGGCAGCGGGCTTTCTCCTGCTGCTGGCGTTTTGCAGCTGGCTGACGGCCGCCGCCTTTTCCAGATAGCCGAAATCGAGCTGTTTGCCCACCACCGGCGCAATCACATAAAGATCGCGCATGAGTTGTCCGAACTGTTGCGGATACAGGCTCTGGGCACCGTCGGAAAGAGCCTTGTCCGGCTCATGGTGCACCTCGATAATCAATGCGTCCGCGCCCGCGGCCACCGCCGCCCGGGCCATGGGGCTGACCTTTTCGCGAATGCCGGTGGCATGGCTGGGATCGATCATGACCGGCAGGTGGGTCAAGGCCTTTAAAACCGGAATGGCGGATAAATCCAGGGTGTTGCGGGTATAGGGCTCAAACGTGCGGATGCCTCTTTCGCACAGAATTACCTGGTCGTTTCCCTCGGAAAGAATATATTCGGCCGACATCAGCCATTCTTCAATTGTAGAGGACAACCCGCGCTTTAAGATGACCGGTTTGTCCAGCTGCCCCACGCATTTTAAAAGCTCGAAATTTTGCATGTTGCGCGCCCCGACCTGCAGGATGTCCACATATTTGGCCATAACCTCACCATAAGCCGGAGAGGTAATTTCACTGGCCACCCGCAGACCGGTCGTCTCACGCACTTCCGCCAGAATTTTAAGTCCCTCTTCCCCCAGACCCTGAAAAGAATAGGGAGAAGATCTGGGTTTAAAGGCGCCGCCGCGGTAGAGAACCGCCCCATATTTTTTGACCTCATCGGCAATCGTCAGGGCCTGCTCTCTGCTTTCAATGGAGCAGGGGCCGGCCACCACGACGATCCGCTCCCCGCCAAAGATTACATCACCGACCTTTACCAGGGTGTCTTCGGGATGCATCTGCCGGCTGACCAGCTTAAAAGCGGTTGCAATGGGAATGGCTTTTTCAACTCCCGGCAGCTTTTCAAATATCTGGATATCTTTTTTCCCCCTGCCCACGACTCCGATCACATTTTGCCCGGCGCCGGTTATCTCCCGGACGATGCAGCCCCGCTCGAACAGCGTGGAGTGAATGACACTTTTCTGTTCCTCTGTAATTTCCTTTTTTAAAACCAGAAGCATTTTGTTTTCTCCTTTATAAAATTTAATCTTTCTTACTGCATTATGCCTTTCTCTTGAACCCTGGTTTGAACCCTTTCAGGGTTATCAACCCATTTGGAGATGACCCTGAAATTAAAAAACCCCGCAGAGTTTCCTCCCGGGGCTAAAAAAACCCCGGGCAGACCATTATTGGGTCCACCCGGGGTTTATGCTGCGTATTAAAGGCTAAACAACCGGATGGACGCTTCTAAAGCTGAAAAAGAAGCGTCTAAAATTAAAAAAAATGTATCCGGTTGGTTTTTGTAACATCTGATATTTCCTTTTACAGGGGATCTATAAAAGCCTTTTCAGATTATGTCAAGCACTGTTTTTTTTAACCTGAAGCCGGACCCCACCATATTGGTGAGCTTGATCTTGATGGCCCCGGCGGCAAGCGGGTTTTTGCGGATGAGATCGCGGGAATATTCGAGCGGCCTGGTGAGATCCGGCAGGATGTCCGAATCGGCATCGTAGGCCGTGGGGGTCCATTGGGAGAGGACCCGCTTTGATTTGGCGTCGCCAAGATATCCGCCGGCAAGCGCCATAAAGGCCCTTGCCCGCAGACGCCGGGCGGCGGCGTTCGGAGCGACATAGGAAATGACCCGGTCCAGCATGGTGGGCCGGACGGCCTTTGGCACCAGCTCGCGCCGCTGTCTGCGTGACATCATAGCGGCACCCCCTCGGTTACGCGGATGCCCCCACGAGAAAGCCGCTGGACCTTGCGGTCCCAAAACTCGATATTTTCGCGGATCTCTTTCGCGTTCGCCCGGGTCAGGGTGCGCCCGGATATGGTGTAGGACTGGCCGGACGCCACCGCCGTGTCGGCCGCCAGCCATTCGGCGAGCTTTGCTTCTGCTTGTGCCTGGGTGATCCCTGCCATAAAAAACCCCATGTATGGTGTTGTTAAGAGTCGGCAACACCATAACATGGGGTTTTTTGGCAAAATGACGTTTTTAGTTCAAAACGGCATCTTTTTAGTTCAAAATGGTATCTTTATATCATCTTTTTTGTTGACAGGGGTTCTGAAAGCGGGCTGTCTTGTAGAATTCCCCTGGCTATATAGCATCATGGATTAAAACCGTTTAAGCAACCTCGCTATAAATTTCCTCGATGGCGTCCGAGGTTTCCGATAACCTCTTAGGCCTCTTTCTATGAAGTCCGGAAGGCCGAGGTTCAGCTCGCGGATGCGGTGGGAGATGTAGTCGTTCATGCCTCGTTTTTCGCGGGAAGATTTATAAATCGGATGATTCGGCAGGTTGAGGGGAGGGGCCGCTCGCGAGCGGCCCCTGAGTAGCGGTTACTTGGACCCGTGCTTGGTCTTGTCAACCAACACGTACTTCTGACCAGATTTTGGTGTTGGGGGCAAGGGCTCGCCTTTAACAGTAGTCACTTCGGTGCCTGTGAATGTGTTCTTGTATTGGCCCGATGCGGGAGCCTTCTCGCCCGGACTGTAGCGTTTCTTGCCAGGCATAATACGATTCTCCAGTTGCGGTTGTCGTTTAATGTGGGGGCAGGACTGGGCCAGGAGTCCAGCCTCCACGCCCTAGCCGATTATTTCAGCTTATTTTTTGGGCTTCCGAATACGGATTGCAATAACCTCGCCCTTTTTCGGATAGACGCGCCTTTTGGTCCGCCAGTGAATGAAACTCCGGCAGAAAATCACGTCTTCATGGGATCGGTCATACTCTATTTCGGATATGGTAGAGCCCCCCTTTCTGGCCGCCTTCTAGTAGGTCTTGACAACCGCCACACAAGCTGATAATGTGCATTCGTCTCACAAAACACTGGCCCGCCCATGTTGGCGGCCGCCGACGCAGGCGGGTAAGAAGGTCCCGAAGTTGCCGCCTGCTCCCAAAAAAGCCACCTCGTCGCGCCACCGACCTGGTGGTTTTTTTATTGTCTCAACCCCATATACCAGATTTGTCCGACTTTTGCAATAGGAAATTGCATTATCCGGATAAATTTCCGCACATCTAGATTTTGCATTATCTGCTAGGGGAATTGAGGTCAATAATATAGAGTTCGTTAGCTTCATCATAAACTAGATTGTATGTTCTAGTTGTCCCAAACTTTATTTTAAAAGTTTTCAAAAATGCAACTGCGGATAAGGACGCGCCTGCGGTATTTCTGAATAGCAGCTTTATAGCCCCCTCTTCATCCTTGTCATTTATGAACCGAAATCCCATCTTATTGTTGTCCTGGTCATAGAATAACACAACATATTTGTATTTTGTGAGGTTGTATTCCTCAACCGCCCCCTGATTGAGGCCGATCTGGCCCCGAGTCCAAATTGACGCTTGCGGCTTCCCCAACCTAGCACGTGGCTTTGTAAACCTCACGAATCCCATAATTATCACCTCCTTTTGTAGATTTTTGATTAAATAATATATTGTGATATGTATTTTGTCAAGAAAATTCTGATAAGATTCAAAATACTAAGAATTTTTGTATAAGTTGCGATTAAATTGTAGTTATAAGCAAGTAAAGCATTGCATGCAGAACAAGCATGATGTCAGCCATCCTGCCTTAATTGCAAGATGCTTTTCGGCTAATTATCCTAAGAAAAACTTCCGGCAGGCTCTGAGAAGGGGGATGTTTTGGACTATTAGGACAAACTGCAAAGCCATTTGAATGTCCCAAGTCACGCATTATTATCCTACTCGTTACCGTCGGCGGGACTGAAAAATCAACAATACCAAGAGCATTATAGAACCCAATCATTGCAAAATAGGGGAATGCTTTGTTCATTCCCCTATTTTTTATTAATAAACTAAATGATCAATTTTGGTATCGTAGACTAAAATACGCCGACCGATCTCATAGGACCGATGGCATTTGGCGGGGTCCTGCTCCATGCACATGATGCAGACGGTGCGGCCCTTTTCAAAATCGGCCAGCCATTTGATGGCGGCCTCGCCGATCTCGGAGAGGCCGCCCAAGACATCCCCTTTCCAGATATAGGCGATCCCGGAAGGTTCGAAGCGGCGCTCAAGGGCCGCCTTGTTGAATTCTTTTTTCCAGCGGCTGTAAGGTTTTGATCGCACGTCCACCAGGTGGGTGACATTTTTCTCGATCAGAATCCGGTGCAGATCCGCTGCGCTGATGCCCTGGTATCCGATGCTGTAGATCATTTGTTTTTCCTTTCTGGTGAAATCCCCCTCGGTCCCCCTTTTTCAAAGGGGGAGGTTTACTGAAGTGACGCCACGTTTTCCCCCCTTTAATAAAGGGGGGCAGGGGGGATTTGGAACCCAGGGTTCCCTGGGAATCTCACATACTGTCCCCCTCATCCTCCTCGTTCAAGACGATCCGGATGTCGTTGTTCGGGCTCTTTGCATCGTTCAGCTTGTCAGAATCACTGACAAACTCTTCCACCCAGGAGGACTTGGTATCGCTCTTTGCCTTTATCATCCTCTTTCCACCGAACAGGCCCTCGTCGTCGTAATCGCCGTAAAGGTCGATCAAGCCTCCTGTCGATGCAGGACTCCAGGGCTTGTACTCGAAAGGCTTGAAGTCTTCATGCAGACCGGAGGTCCTCGCCTGCCAGTACCCCATGGCCCGGCGGAAGGCGGAATCCATGGTGAAGCCCGAGCCGCCCCGCTCGTCCTTCGATACCTCAGGACGAGCGAGATGTTCCTGCTCCCCTGTTGCCGGTTGTGGTGAGGCACTTAAAGGTTCGTACTCCCGTGCTGCCGATTGTGGTGAGGTATCGAACCATACCTCAGCATGAACGGCGGAGAGCGATGCCTCCGGTTGGTCGGAAATAGGTGGAGGCGGATCCACCACCGGCAGCGTGTTGGACGTGTAGGTCCCGTCTTCGTCCGTGGCCGTGGCCGACACCTGGTAGGCGTCCCAGGCAATGCGGCCGAATTGGGACGCAAACACCCCGAGGTCGTCTCCGTCCACATCGCTGTCTTCGTCAAAGTCGCCAAGACCTCCCACATTCCCCTGGCGGTACTGGAGCACGAAGCGAAGCGCGTCGATGCCGTCGATGTCCCCGTCGCCGTCAAAGTCCGCCGGGAAGGCAAGGGGCGCCGTGTAGACGTGCTCCACGGAAGAGGGATTCCCTGCCACGGGCGTCACTGTGCCGTCACCCCAGTCAATGGTCCAGCTTGCGATTGTATCGTCGCCGGGATCGGAGGAAGACAACGAGAGTTCATAGGGAACACCGGTGTAGGCTTTCTCTTCCCCCGAAATCGTCAGGATCGGTGCCACGTTGTTGACCGTGATGGTGAAGGTCTCTGCGTCGAAAAGCGGCAAGTCTGAATTGTCAGTCACACGCACGGTCACATTCACCGCCGCCGGCCCGTCCGTCGGTGTCCAGGTGAACACGCCCGTTGCCGGGTTGATGGCGGCTCCTTCAGGAGCGCTGTCGAGGGAGAAGGTCAGATCATCGCCGTCCGGATCGCTCGCAGTCACCGTAAACTCGACAAGGCTGCCTTCATCCACGACCTTGCCCGGGATCGCCGCTAGCACCGGGGCGCGATTGAGGACCGAGATGTCGACTGTTGCAGCCGGGCTTGTCAGGGCGTTCACAAGTGCCCCGTCCGGGTCCCCCCGGTCCGTAGCCGTGAAAGTGAAACTGTCGTCGCCCACATATCCAGCAACCGGCGTGTATTCCCAGGCATTGTCGCTCACCTGAACCAGGGCGCCGAAATCCGGGTCATCTACAATGGTAAAGGTCAGATAGGAGGCAGGCGTCTCCAGGTCCCATCCCTCTAGCACGACGACCCTGGAGGTGCCCTTCGGCATACTGAGACTCTGGGCCGAGGCCGCCGGCGCGTCGTTCACCGCCGTCACCGTGATGGATACGAGGCCCTCATCCGTTCCCAGCTTCCGGTCATCCACCTGGAAGGTGAATGTGTCCGGCCCATTGTAGTCGGGTTCCGGAGTGTAGGTGACCTCGTAGGTTCCAGCCTCAGAACCGGGGCCGAACCCGCTGAGACTGCCATGCTCCGGACCCGTGCCGAGGGCGTAGAGCAGGGCATCCCCATCCGCATCCGTGGCCATGAGGGTAATCAGGACCGAGCCGTCTTCGTCCACGTTGACGTCCGGGTCTTGGGCCACAGGGGCCTCATTCGACGCGCGGTCGATCCTGAAATAGTGGACATAGTTGTCGCCGGCGACTCCGTCGCCGTTTCCGTCCAGGGGGTTGCCTGCCGTGTCGTAGATCGCCAAGGTGCCTGAAAGGGTAAGGCGGTAGAGGCCATCGTTCTGAAGCGCCCCTGATACGATCTCAAGGACCAGGTTGGTTTCCGGGAAGGAGTAGTAGGGCCGCAACTCGTAAAGCGCGTCATCACTATTGCCGAAGATATTGTCGGCGCCTGCTCCCCTAAGCTCGTAGTTGGCCACACTCCCTGCACTGATCCCATCCAGAGACTCGCTGAAATCCACCAGGATGGTCCTGAAGGCGTAGTCCGTGGAGTTCGTGCCCGGAGGCGGGAGAGATTCAGGCATGGCATCCAGCTCGTGGCGGATATCCGTCACCCTCGGCGGCGTCGCATCGCTCGAATCGCCCTGGAACTCGAAGGCGCCGATGTCGTAGTAGGTCAGACCCGGCGCGGGGGTCCACAGCACGGAATCGGCATTGGCAAGATCGGACTGTGCGTTGTAGGTCGAGACCACATAAGTGAAGCCGTTCCCTGCAGATACCCCGACCGTCGGTCCCCCAACAGGGTTGAGGGCCTGGTTTCCCGAACCGTAGTCAAACCGGAAGCTCCCGTCCGCAAACAGGGTGACCGAGAAGTTGACGTCGCCGCCCGTCGTCTCTTGCCGGCCCTTCCAGCGGACCGTTACCCTCTCGACTCCCTCGTCAACATAGATGTCGTACGAGTTGTCCCCATAGACGTAGGTCGTCAGGTTGTCCCACAGGGGGGCGATGCGCGCGTTCCGGATCAGCTCTTCCAGGGAGTTGGCATTGCCGTAAGCCGAGTCAGGCCCCTCGAAGTGGAGGAACCCGTTGCTGGATACCTGGAATGAATTATAGGTCTTCCCATAAAAGGGGAAGCTGAAGGGCAGCGTGTAAGACCAATAGCTGTTGCTCGATCGCCATCCCTTTCCGGTCCCGATCTCGGAAAAAGCGCTGGACCCTGTGTCCGTCTCCACGAACAGGTCCCAACCCGTGCCTTCATTGTCCGTGCTGGGGTCATTCTTTCTCGGCCGGTTCAGGATGTCATAGCGCGAAGCCACATAAGCATCGGCCTTGTCAATCGCCTCGGAACCGGCCCTCAGGTTGAAGTTGTCGTCCCTTCCGCTGCCCTCCTGAACCGGCAGGCCGCCGAACACATTATCCGCTCCGTCGATGTCGAGGAACTTGGGGTCGCCCACGAGACTGTGAGCCTCCTGTGACGTGGCCGTACGCCAATCCGCGAGAGTGGATTTGGATTCGCCGAGCCACCTTCCGATGTGGTCGCTCGTATCGTCCACCAGGCCCAGGTAAAAGAGGTTGTAGTCGCTCACGAACCCGGTCTGGGTTCCTGAGGCGACCGTGATGGCGTGGCCCGAATCCACCCACAGGATGTTGTTGTAGAGGGTCACGTTGCTGATGGCGCTGCCCGAGACCAGGATCGCGTCTCCCACGGACTGGTAGATCGTGTTGTTGATCACCCGGTGGTTGTTCCCATAATTGATCACCACCCCCTGGTCCGTGTTGTCGTACACCAGGTTGTTCGTGATCACGTTCGATCCCGCATACGCAACCACCTTGATCCCCACCTTGTTCGAGTACACCACGTTCCCGGCAATCTCGCTCTGGCTCGACGGCTCGATCCCGGACCCCAGGTTCCCGTACACCCGGTTGTCCACAATCTTGCCGTAACCGTTGATCCCCGTCGTGTTCCCGTAAACCTCGTTCCCCCTCACCTCCGCACCACCGCTCTGGATCCCCTGGTCCCCGCTCCCGCCGTGGTTGTACACCCGGTTCCCGCTGATCACCACACCGCCGCTGCCGTAGATCCCCGTGGTCCCGTTCTCGTACACCACACTGTCCCGGACCACCGCCCCACTCCCGTACGCACTGATCCCCGTGCTGCTGTTCCCCGACACCTCAACCCCTTCAACCACGCTCCCGGCGCCGCTCACGTTGATCCCCGTGTTGTTCCCGGAGTAAACCCCGCCGCTCACCACGATCCGCGCTCCCTGCAGGTACACGCCGCTGTATGAGCTGTGACCCGACACCACATTGTTCACCAGCACCGCATCATCGTTCGTGTTCTGCAAATACACCCCGTACTGGCTGTTCCCATAGATCCGGCTCTCCTCGATCCTCACCCCGTCACTGTCCGACGTGCTGCCTGCGTACACCCCGTGCTGCCCGCCCGTGATCGACAGGTGTGACAGCATCACCCCGTCCGCATCCTGCAGGTCGAACACGTAGTTCCCCGTGTTCGTGTTCCCCCGGTTCAGCACCGCCTCTTCCGCCACAGGACCCCGGATCTCCACCCCCGCGTCCCCGGCCGTCAACACGATGTTCGTGGGCAGCACATACGTCCCCGTGTCCACGTAGATCACATCCCCTGCATCCAGATCATACGCCCGCAGCACCGCAGCCAGCGACGCCATGGGGCTGTCCGGGCTCTTGCCGCTGTTCCCGTTGTCCCCGGCAGCCGTCGTGTACTCATCTCCGTTCAAAGACCCGTCGTTCACATAATAGGCCCCTCCCGCACCGGCGATCAGGAACGCCTCGGCCGAAACCCCCGTCACCCCGCTCGCCTCCTTCGAACTCACCCGCACCAGGGCCGTGTTCCCCGCCGTCTCAGGCCCGGCTGTCCACAGGTAACTCCCTCTCCCAAACCGGTCCATCCCCGCATCCGATGCCACAGGAGCCCAGCCCGTTCCGCCGTCCACCGAAAGCTCCAGGTCCACCAAGGGATCCGCCACCCCCTGGGCATTCCCTCTTCTTACCTCGATCCCCGACAGTAACGCCGCATAACTCGCATTCTTGTTCACCAGCTCCAGCCTGATCCCTTCTCCACCCGATGCCTCCACCTCAAAACTCTCGGCCTTCGCCACGGCCCTCCCTCCGGCAGCCGCCACAAGGTCATAGTTCTCCCGCTCCGTCACCCCCTGCACCACAATGTCAAACACCCGGTACCCCGCCGTCGTGTAGCTCGGCTCCGCAAAGTGCAGCACCACCGTGTATTCCCCGTCCGGCACCGGCAGCTCATAGGCAAGCCGGTTCCCGATCCCGCTCTGCGCATATACATAACTCCGGTACACCGCCTCGGGCCCAGCATCGATCACCCCGCTTCGATCCAGCGTGTAGCTCGTGCTGATCGTACCCGTATAGTACGACACCGTCTGGTATGCGTTCTGCAACCAGTCCCCGAGCTCTCCGCCCCGCACCAGGTCTCCGCCCGCGTTGATCAGCGCCACCGTCTCGTAAGGCGCCAACCCCCACGACCGCCACTCGACCTCCACATCCTGCCCCACCTCGTACTTCTCGTATCCGTTGGGCGTCAGCACCTGCAACCCCTGCTCAGGGCTCACCGCCGCCTCAGCCGTGTTCCCGAAGGCCCCAAGGTTGATCCGGCCCCCGTTCGGACCCGGCTCGCTCAGGCAATAGGATAAAGGATCCCCTCCGTCGATCCCGGGGGAGGTTGCCTGCAGATGAAAGTCGTCATCCAGGCTGTAATCGACCCCGCCTTCATACCCCATGATATGGTCTGCGCCGTCGGGATCCACAAAGGCCGGATCCGCCTCCAGGCTGTGCCCGTCGAAGCCCAGGTCATAGAACCAGTCCACCCGGTCCTCGTACTCTACCCCGGCCCATCGGCCCAGCAATCCAGTTCCAGCCACGTAAAACAGGTTGTAGTCGCTCTGGAAACCCACCTGGCTCTCGTCCGCTACATTGATCCCATATCCGCCCGACACCCACAGGATATTATTGGAAAGGGTCACGTTGCTGATGGCGCTGCCCGAGACCAGGATCGCGTCTCCCACGGACTGGCAGATCGTGTTGTTGATCACCCGGTGGTTGTTCCCATAATTGATCATCACCCCCTGGTCCGTGTTGTCGTACACCAGGTTGTTCGTGATCACGTTCGATCCCGCATACGCAACCACCTTGATCCCCACCTTGTTCGAGTACACCACGTTCCCGGCAATCTCGCTCTGGCTCGACGGCTCGATCCCGGACCCCAGGTTCCCGTACACCCGGTTGTCCACAATCTTGCCGTAACCGTTGATCCCCGTCGTGTTCCCGTAAACCTCGTTCCCCCTCACCTCCGCACCACCGCTCTGGATCCCCTGGTCCCCGCTCCCGCCGTGGTTGTACACCCGGTTCCCGCTGATCACCACACCGCCGCTGCCGTAGATCCCCGTGGTCCCGTTCTCGTACACCACACTGTCCCGGACCACCGCCCCACTCCCGTACGCACTGATCCCCGTGCTGCTGTTCCCCGACACCTCAACCCCTTCAACCACGCTCCCGGCGCCGCTCACGTTGATCCCCGTGTTGTTCCCGGAGTAAACCCCGCCGCTCACCACGATCCGCGCTCCCTGCAGGTACACGCCGCTGTATGAGCTGTGACCCGACACCACATTGTTCACCAGCACCGCATCATCGTTCGTGTTCTGCAAATACACCCCGTACTGGCTGTTCCCATAGATCCGGCTCTCCTCGATCCTCACCCCGTCACTGTCCGACGTGCTGCCTGCGTACACCCCGTGCTGCCCGCCCGTGATCGACAGGTGTGACAGCATCACCCCGTCCGCATCCTGCAGGTCGAACACGTAGTTCCCCGTGTTCGTGTTCCCCCGGTTCAGCACCGCCTCTTCCGCCACAGGACCCCGAATCTCCACCCCCGCGTCCCCGGCCGTCAAAATGATGTTGGTCGACAGGTTATAGACACCCGTGTCCACCAGGACCACGTCACCGGGCCCGAGATCATAGGCTTCCAGAAGGGCCCGGATGGATGCCTTGGGGGTCAGCGCAGTGAGGCCGTCATTGGCGTCGTCGCCCACCGCGCCGGGCGTGTATTCATCGTCGTCGTCGAATCCGTCGTCCACGTAGTAGAAGCTGATCGGTTCGGTGACGCTGAAAAGACCGTCCGACAGGTCCGTGACTGCCGGAACATCGACGGAACTGATCCGCACCAGGTATTCATCGGATACGGGAAAAACAAGGGGGTTCACTTCCCAGGCAAACGACCCCTGCCTGGCTGCGTTGGACAAGTCTTCCGCAAGGCTGGTGAAGGAGGCGCCCCCGTCCACGGAATAGTCGATATCCACATTTCCGCTAAACCCGAAGGCTCGCCACGTGACGGCATAGGAGGCTTGCTGGGGAAGAGTTTCTCCTCCGTTGGGCCGGATTACCAGGATATACTGCTCCGGGCTTTTCGATGCCTGGGAGGTGTTGCCGTAGGCGCCGATGTTGACATAGCCGCCGTTGGAAGAAGGTTCGCCGGCATAGGCGTCATTTTCATTTCCCCGGTCAATCGCAGGCGACTGGCCTGAGTCGAGGACCCACTCGCCTGCCGGCATCACGGGCAGCCCTGTTCCGGGGTCGAGAGCCGGGGCAAGGGAACCGCCGTGAAAACTGCCGTAGAGGCTCTGAACATGAAAGTCGTCGTCCCGCCCGTCCCGGTCCGGGCTTTCATAGCCAAGGACACCGTCCGGGCCATGGGGATCCACGAATAGGGGATCGGCAAACTGGCTTTCCCGGTCCGTAAAGGCGGCGGTCCGCCACTGGACCAGGCCGGTCCTGGCAATGCCCTGCCAGAGGCCCACCTTGCCTTCGCCGGAGGTATAAAAAAGGTTGTAGTCGCTCGCAAACCCGACCTGGCTGTCGTTCGAAACGCTGATCCCGTATCCGTCCCCCGTCCAGATGATGTTGTTGCGAAGCGCGATGTTCTGCACGCCCGAGATGAGGGTCACGGCGTTGCCGCCGGGCTGGTAGAGGGTGTTGTTGACGACACGATGGCCGCTGCCGTAATCGATGAGCACGCCGTGCGACGAGTTGTCGTACAGGAGGTTGTTGCGCACGGTGGTGTTGGAGGAATAGTAGGAGATATGAATCCCACGGGTGTTAGAGTAGATCACGTTTCCTGAAATACCCATGGTCCCGTAAGCCCGGATGCCGGTCACGTTGTTGTAAACCCGGTTCTCCTGAGCCGTTCCATAGCCGTAGATGCCCGTATCGTTGTCGTGGACCACGTTTCTCAAGGCGCTGGCCGAGGAAGAGGACAGGTTGATTCCGATGTCGTTCGCGCCGCCGTGCCCGTACACGGCGTTTCCCGCCACCAGGACATTGGATCCGGCGTCGATGCCGTAGAGGCTGTTGTCCCGGACGATGTTGCCCCCACCGGGAGCCAGGCCCGCGGTCCCGATCACCGTGGTGGTGCCGGAAACCGTGTTGTTGACGTAAATCCCGACGCGGTTGTCGTAGAATTGGCCGCCCGTCACACGGCCGTTCCCGGTCCCCTGCAGGTACAGGCCGTAGCCGGGGCTGCCGGAGGCCCTGCTGTTCGAAAGCCCGCCGATGGGCCCTGAGATGTAGATGGCCCCATCGCTTGTCGCCGTCCCCGCACTGTAGACCACGAGATGATCCAGGGTCTTGTCGGGTGCACTGGTTTCGATGCGGATTCCTTCCTTGAGGTGGTCGTAGGCGGTGATGAAGCTCGCGGCGAATTCGTCGCTCCCGCTGTGGACCCACAGTCCCCGCTCCGCCCCCTCCAGGGTCAGGTTCTGCACGGTCACGAAGTCGGCGTTGTTCAACTCCACCAGGGCCGCGGGCCGGCTTCCGGGCATGGCGGGCATGAAAAGGACTTCCCGGTCAGGATCTGTTGGCCCCCGCATGGTGAAACCTTCATCCAGGCCCAGGCCTAAATCCGTGCTTCCCGAAACGGCCACAGCATAAAGCAGGGGATAGAAGCCCGTGTCCACCTTCAGCACCGAATCTGCGCCTAGAGCGTAGGTCCTCAAGACATTGACCGGGTTGGGCTTGGGCGCAGTGGCGAGCTTGCCGGTGTGGCGGTTGGAGCCGACGGCACCGGGCGTGTACTCGTCGTCCGTGTTGGAACCATCGTCCACATAGTAGTCGTTCCCGTCCTCGGGCACGCTGAAGGGCTCGGTGCTTCGGTCGAGGACCGCCGGGTCGTTTGTCAGGGCGATTTGGATTCTGAGGCCGTGGGTCCCGAAATCCAGGCCCGCGGTGCTGGAAGGAATCCAGGTGAACTCGCCGTTGTCCTGGGTGGCGGCCGCGAGGTTGGCAAACAAAGCCGGTCCATCGGATCCGTCCTGGTAAAGGTCGATGCGCACCGGTGAATCGTTCACGTTGCCGTAGGAATCCCAGAAAATGGTCAGGGGCCTGTCGAGCTCCCAGTCGGTGTAAAGATCCGGGAACCGCAGGGCCAGGCGGGGAGCCGCCGTGTCGAGATCGGCCGAAGTGTTCCCGTAAGCGCCCTGGTCGGCTGCAAGGCTTTCCGGAACCACATCAAGGAAAGCGCCGTCCAGGAAGCTGTCATTGGTCGAGCCGCTCCTCCTGGTGGCTTCGAAGCGGAACACCACGGTGCGTGTGCCTGCAGGAATGCGGACCCGATCGCCCAAGAGGTCCCAGCGGGTCGAGGGGTTGGTTGAAACACTCGTATCGGTCCTGATTTCCGTGCCGTCGGACCGGCGGAAGACCACCTTGATCCGTCCCCCGTCCACGGGCGTCTCTGAAAGGGATCGCACCCGGCCGCCGAAAACAAGGTCGAGGTTCTGGGCATCGAGTTCCGCGGCGCTCCATCCTGCCGCCACGAGGTCCACGGACTGCTCAACAAAGCCCTGCTCGATGCTCCCTGCATAAAAATATTGGGCCCCTTCAAAAGCCGCGGGGGCGCTGCTCCGGGTTGAGGCATTCAGGTTTGATGTCCACCCTGAAAGACCGGATTCGAATCCGGCATTTTCCAGCAGGTTCTGCCGGGCTGCGGGCCATCCCTGGTCGGTGACGGGGTCCGCTGAGTCCACCGCGGGGCTGCTGAAGCGCTGCCCTCCCAGGAGGTCGAAAATGCGGTAGTCGTTCTGGCCCCGGTTCAGGAACCGGGGTTCGGACCAGTCGGGATGGACCTCGGTCCGTCCCGAGGAATGGAGGTCGAACCGGGCCACGTCCGCTTGCCAGTCCAGGATGTCGTTGTACTCCACGTCGGGCCGCTTGGCGTCCCCGGTGATCCAGTGGATCAGGGTGCCGGCGGCCGTGGAATGAAGCAGGTTGTAGTCGCTGTAAAACCCGGCCTGGCTGTCGTTGGCCACATAGATGTCATAGCCCTGCTCCACCCACAGGATGTTGTTGCGGATCTCCACGTTGCTCGACCCGCCCTGGATGCGGATGTTGTCCCCTGAGGGAGCGTAGAAGGTGTTGTGCACGATCCGCACGTCGCTCCGGCCCTGAACCAGGACTCCGTTTTGAACGTTCCGGTAGATCAGGTTGTGGAAGACCTTCTGGCCGGATGTTGCCGCGACCCCGGTGGTGTTGTACCCGATCCGGTTGTGCTGGATCACTCCCTGAAAGTCCTCGACACCGGTCACGTTCCTCTCGATCACATTGGCCAGATCCAGGTCCGTTCCGCCCAGGATGCCGGACCCCTTGACGCCCACGCCGTTGTCATAGACGCGCTGGTTCTGCATCTGCCCGGAGAGCTGCACGCCCGTCGTGTTCCCGTAGATCTCGTTGGATTCGGCGCTCCCCACAAACCCGAGACCCTCCGTGTCCCCGGCTACGGTTGACACGATGCCGGTCGTGTTGTCGAAGATCCGGTTGGCGCCAAGGGTCGCGGTCGCGCTGTACGCGACACCGACGGAGGCGCCATGGATGTCGTTCTTCTCGATGACCCCGCCCCAGGCCGCAGCGATATCGAGGCCGGTTCCGGCCGCTTCGATGTCATTGTGGGCAATGCGGCCGCTGCCCGCTGACGCTATGGTGACGCCGGTGACGGAACCCTGGAACGTGTTGTCGAGCACGCTCACATCCTCGGCTCCGTCCAGGGTCAGGGCGGTTCCGGCTGCGGCGACGGCATTGTGTATCACCTGGGCGCCGGAGCTGGATTGGATGGTCACACCGCTCCCGCCCAAGACGCTGTCCCTCAACGTAGCGCTGCCGCTGTCGGCCACGGTCACCCCGCCTGAAAGGATCAACCGATGGAGGACCACGTTGTCCGCTCCTGACAGCTCGACCCGGCCGGTGATCACGCTTCCCTGCTCAGGGCCGCCGAGGATCATGACGCCCCCGTCATCCGTCGTGATCGTGACGTCCGCCCCGTAAGTCCCGGGTTTCAGATAGATCACATCTCCGGGCCCGAGGTCGTTTCCGTCCAGAGCCGCCTGCAGGGACGCGGAATCCTCCACCTCCATGACGCGGCTGATCTCGAAGAGATTGCCCCGGACAAAGATGTTTGCGATCCCGTCGACCTTTTCCTGCCACGCGGCAAAGGGCCGGCCTGACCCGTCCACGCAAAGGGCCGCATCCACCATCCCGGACTCGGTCGGCCCGATGCCCGGGCCGCGCGCATCGCCCGGCAGTTCTTCCTTGAAACCGCTCCCGTCCCAGAGTTTGGTGTAGAGGCCCGTTTGCACGGTTGGCCCGTCCTGGGTTTGCGTATCCGCCCATACCAGGTGGAGCCTGCCCCCGCCCGAGGCCAGTTGAGGCGCCGCCGCAATTCCGGCCGAGGCCGAAACACCGTCTCCTGCCATGGCACCGGTCCCGGCTTCCTGCCAGGTCTCGGATACCTCGTCATAACGGGCTGCATGGATCTCCCGGTCAAAGACGGTCATGGCAGTCACCTGCTCCCAGGCCAGGAAGAGCTCGCCCTGGTGATAGGCCAGGGCCGGTGCGGTGCTGTCGAGGCCCGAAGTTCCCAGGCCGCCTGCCGGGGTGAGCAGGGCAAAGGCGCCTGCTTCATACTCGCTCACATGCACCTTCATCACCCCGCCGACCGCTTCGCTCCACGCAAGCGCCGCACGGCTTCCGTCCGTGGCTGCGCTAAGACCTGAAACAGAGGAAGCAGCACCTGAAATCCCGCCCCCCTGAGCGCTGCCCGAAGCGAGCTCGACCCAGTCTGTGCCATTGAACTGTTTGACGTAGACTTGAGCAGTGCCGCTCGAGGCGTCGAGCCACGCCACGGTGGGTTTTCCGTCCACCATGAGCACCACGGCGTGGTCCGCACCGCCTGTGGCGCTGACGCCGCCCGACCCAAGAGAGTCGCCCAGGGCCTGCCAGCCCCCTTGACCGCCGTTCAGGGTCGGATCATACAAGGCCGCGAAAATGTCGCTCTCCAGGCCGTCGAACTCCGTCCAGGCCACGATGGGCCGGCCGGCTTGGGTGAGCGCGATGCCGGGCCGCCGTGAAGAATTTTCCGTATCGCTGATCCCCCCATGTTCCGCACTGCCGGCGAGCTGGGTCCATGCACCCGCGGCGTGGACCGCCACGTAGATCTCGAAGTTGCCGTTGCGGTTGTCGGCCCAGGCCACGTACCTGAGCCCGTCTTCCGCAACAATGGCCGGCTCTATTGACCAGGCCGGATGGTTGCTGAGCCCTCCCGCCATGGCTGAACCGGCCAGGGCCGCCCAGCGGCCCCGCTCATCCTCGACCGCGGAAAGGCTCGAGGCCGCATAGGAATCGGACGGGTCGATCAGGGCCGGCGCAGGGGTCGGGACCGGTGCGATGAAATCAGCCGGATCAGGACCTTCACCCGCGCCGTAATCCACCAGGTTGCTCGGCCCGCCGCCGGCCTGGATCAGGTCGTCCTCTCCTTCGCCGAAAACAAGGTCGTTGCCTGCCCCGCCGAAGAGCTGATCCCCGCCCGAGCCTTCGGTGATGCTCGCAGTGGCAAAATCACCGTAAAGATAATCCACGGCCCCGTCGTCGCCCTCACCGGACACGCTGTGGCCGTAGAGCACATCGTGACCTGCACCGCCCAGGATCAGATCGCTTCCCGAGCTTCCCTCGACCAGGTCGTCCCCAGGGCCCCCGTCCACGATGTCGTCTCCGGGTCCCCCGTCGATAACATCGCTGCCGGCCAGACCGAAGATCCGGTCGTGCCCTGCTTCACCCAGAAGGGTGTCCGCGCCGTCATCGGCCCCGTAAAGCACGTCGTTGCCCGGGCCGCCGGAAAGGACATTGCCGTTGCCGTAAGACGCATCCAGCACGTCGTCGCCCAGGCCCCCGTAGAGCCGGTCCGTGCCGGGACCGCCCATCAGGGAGTCGTGGCCTGCCCCGCCGAAGAGCAGGTCGTCGCCGTAGCGGCCCCGGATGACATCGTCCCCGTCCGTGCCGCTGTCCGGAACCCCGGTGATGCGATAGACCGTGGTTTCGCCGATCCGTTCCACCGATCCCCGGTCCCCGAAAACGATATCGCCGCCGTTGCCCCCGTCGATCGTGTCATGGCCGGTTCCCCCGAACAGGATCAGGGGCAGGCAGCCGGTGCGGGCCTCGATCACGTCGTCGCCTGCTCCGCCGTCCAGGACCAGGGCATGATTCAGGCCCCCTTGCCACGAAATCTCCAGGATGTCTTCTTCAGAATCCGCACTGAGGAATGTCCAGGGCAGAAAGCCTTCCTGTGGGTGCATCTCATTGACCGTGATCACGTCGTCGCCTTCACCGCCGTAAACACGGGTGTACCCCGAAACCTTATCCCTTGGAAAATCCACCGGGTCGAGGCGAATGATATCTCCATCCGGCCCCCCGTAGATCAAAATGTCCGGGGCCGTCAGGCTCCCGTTGACGGCCACCGTACCTCCCACACCCGGGTCCGCATCCCCAAAGTCCCCGTAAAGGGCAACAAGGGTGGCCCCCTGCACGGTCGCGCCGGTTTCGATATACAGATCGTCCCCGGCCTTGAGACTCACCTCGCTCCCCGTGGACCGGACCGTCACCCCGCTCTTCACGGTGACGTGGTCGGCCGGCGCCGGACCCGCTTTGTCGTGAGCCCTGATGCTCACGGCCCCGGCAGCCAGCACGTCTTCGATCATGGTCACAGGACTTTCGGCTTCGATCGTCACGGACCCGCCGGCCAGGAAACCGGGCTGTCCGCTGTCGATCACGTCGCCCACGGTCAAAGCCTCTGTGTTGATGATCCAGGTGCTCCCGGTGGTGGATTTCCCCTCGAGCCGGCCGACCGTGCTTCGCAGGGGCTTGTCTCCCTTGCCGATGTGGTCCCGGGCCAGAAGGTAGGTCTTGCCGCCGATCACGTTCGAGCCGGCGCCGGTTCTCCCGTTCAGGATGCTCCCCGTGGACGCGGTGAGAAAGGCGGTGAAGGCAAGGCCCGTGAAGACCTCGTTCACGCTCATGTCCCCGTCCGTTTCGATGATGTAGGTGTTGCCCTGGGCGCTGGAAGAGGTGAGTGTGCCCGGCCCTGTGCGGGCGCTGTCGATATCGAGCTCGTTTTCCCTAATCCCGAGGGTGCCGAGCACGGCCGTGAGCGTGATGTGGTTGCCGAGGATCTCCGGGGCAGGCAGGTTCAGGGCATCCAGGATGGAGAGCTCCGCTTTCAGGGTGACGTCTCCTCCCAGGGACTCCACCCGCTCGACGTGCATGTCGCCGAAAGGCGCCGCGATCCAGATGCTCCCCCCTGCCGTGGCCGTCACGGTGCCTGTGCCGCGCAGGTCCACATCCAGGAAGTTGTCGGCCCCGCCGATCATGCCTCCGGCGCTCAGGATCACATCGCCCGGCGAAGCCGAGGCGCCGGTGAGGAGGTTCACGAGAGGCAGGTCCCCGTCGTCGAAGGCATCGAGGATGTCTCCCTGGGCGACCAGTTCAATGGACGTCCCGGAGCTGACCCGGCCTACCAGCATGTCGCCTTCCGACACTTCGATGAAGACTCTCCCTGCATTCGCCCTGCTGACGAAGAGGTCTGAGATCGATTGGGTTCCAGCATTGATCAGGAGTCCGTCCGCACCGCTCAGGCCGATGGTCAGATCGTCGGCCACCTGATTTACGACCAGGTCTCCCACCGCATGGGCCGTAAACCTGCCTGTGCCGGAAACCTGGATCCGGAAGGGATCCACTCCGCCCGTTCGGACAATATCCCCGCCTGCCGCCAGGATCAGGTCCCCGAAGGTCCCCACGGCCGAAGCGCCTGTACCGAGGTCGAAGATGGAACCGGCCGCCTGGAGGCGAACGTCGCCGCCGGCCAGGACGTGATCCACCTGAAAATCGCCGGCCGTCTGCAAAGACACGTTTCCTGAGGCGTCCACGGCCAGGGTGCCGGAAACTACCACGTCCACGTCATCCCATCGCTGCAGGGTGACGTTTTCCACCACGAACTTGTTGAGCACCAGGTCCCCGTTCGCCAGGTCGACCGCGGCCTCATCCGTGCCGTGATCCGCCTGCCGGCCCTGATCAAAGGTCAGCCTTTCCCAGAGCCTGTCGTTTCCGTAGTCCTGCCGGGCCAAGTCGATGGCGCCCCGGGCCAGCTTGGAGCGGTAGAGGCCGTAGTCCTCGGCGTTGAGCTCAACGAGCACCGTCTTCCCCTGGGCCACGGTTTCAATGTGCGGCGAATCAGGATCCGTGCCGGTCGCGAAATCCGCGTCGATCTTCTGCCACCGCGAGATGTCGCTGAAATCCTCTGCCTTGAGATCCACGCCCGTTTCAGGGCCGCCCAGGTACGCGTAGAGTGCATAGGAGACGCCCACCACGTCGGACGACGAGGCAAGGGCCAGGCCGGTCTTTTCCTCCTCGGAAAAAGTCTCAAAGGGCCGGGTCATGTTCACGGAGATCATGGCCGAAACAGTCCCGATCCCGCCGCTGCTTCCGCCGGCGATGAGGGTGACATCGGCGCCCATGATGTTGGGGGTTTCAAGGGCCGAGGTGTCCGGAGCCACGCCCAGGAATTCGGCATGGGGAAACAGGGTGCTGTAAAGCTCAGGGGAAAGCGGGTATTTGAAGGCATCCAGGGTGAACACCCCTGCATCGACCAGGGCCTGCTTGCTCGGGTCCAGAGGACCCCCGTCGAGCAGGTCGCTCGGCCGGAACAGTTCGATGAAAAGATCCTGGACGGCGCCGTCCACCACCTCCAGCCGCACATCGCCCGAGGCGGAATAGATCGAGGCTTCGTGCTCGAAGGGCTCGGGAAAGGTTACCGGCTCGATCAGGGACAGGTCGCCTGACAGCTCTCGAATGTAGACGTCCCCCTCGGCTCTCACGGCCAGGCCGCCCTCGCCGTAAGCCGCGCTGTCGATCCGCAGCACCTGGTCTTCCCTGCCCACCGAACCCCGCTTGCTGAAGATCTCGATCCGGTTTCCCTTGATGAGGGAATCCCCGTCCAGGCCGAAAATGCCGTCCGGCGCATGGAGCGTCACGTTGCCGCCGATGGACTCGACATGATCGACCACGATGCTGCTGGTCTGGTCAAAGGAAACGATGATGACCTCGATGTCTTCATCGGAGATCACATTCAAGCCGCTGGGATTGCCGCCCTGATCGCCCTGGAGGTTGAAATTCACCGAACCGGCCGCGCTCACGGTCGGATTGGCGCCGAAGATCGCCGCGTCCTGAACCTGGGAGATGGAGCCGGCTGTGGAGGTAAGGCTGATTTTGCCTTCGATCTTGTTTGCAGGGTCGCTCGTGTCGTGGGGCACGGCGAGCTCGCCCCTCAGATGGATGTCACCCACCGAGTAGACCGTGATCTCGGGATCCGAAACCCCGGGAAGGAACTCGATGTCCACGGGATAATCCGCCTTGAGGGTGTGGGTGAAATAGTCCTTGATGCCCGTGACCGTGGTGATCTTAGTATAGTACGTTTTCTTCCGCAGCCAGCCCCCGCCCCAGGAATCGCGGAAGATGTCCACCGTGACATTCTCGAAGGTGCTTTTGTATTGCTTCAGGGCCGGGTCCTGCACGAAGAAAAGGCTTGCGGGTTCATTGCTGTCAAACACCATGGTCCAGTTGGGGTCGCTTGCGTAATCGATGAGCGACAGTTGCGCCTCGGCAGGCTCAGGGCCCGTATATCGGTAAACCTTGTTGTCTCCCCCAAGGGGATTTCCCTCGTCATCCACGGACAGCCATTTCACCAGCGTTTGGTTCGAATACAGATCGATGATCTTGTCCGGGACCCGCTCAAACCCGACCGTGTAGGCCTGGTCGACAGCATAAGAGGGCACATAGCCGGCGCTTTCCAGGTCCACGGCCTCGGACTCGAGGAGCAGGGTCGCATCGCGGTCATACACGTCCCGATCCGTCCAACTGTCGTCCGCGGCCAGGGCGTCCCAGTCAAACCCGAGGAGGTTGAAGCTCTTCTTCTCGTAGTGGTAGACCTCCACATGGGTCTTTTCCTGTCCTTCCACCCAGACGTAGTGCAGGCCCTCCGTGGGGTAGTACAGGATGTCCGCACCGAAGGCATAATCCACGGGATCGCCCACCTGGGTGTAGTCGATCCTGGAGACGTCGTCGCCCGAGGCCGGGATCAGGGTCCCCTGGTAGGTGGTTTCCCGGATCTGGTCGCCCGCGAGCCGGTACTCCACCTTTTCCAGCGTGGAGGAATCGACGATGGTGATCTTTCCTTCGCGCAGGGTGGTGACATCGATCCGGTCCAGGATCAGGTCATAGCTGCTGTAATTGTTGATCACCACGCTCGTGTACCCGTTGGCGACCTTGAGCCGGCCGTTGCCTGTGCTGAGCACCTGGCCGGCCAGGGTGATCGACCCGCCCTTGGGGACCATCTCCTCCACTACGACGGCCTGCAGGTTCGCGTCAAAGTAGCCGTCCACCGGCGCCTGCAACGGGCCCGAGCCGAAGGAGATGCCCGGCAGGGGATTGCCCGCATCGTCGATGAAGGTGGTGGTGACCGGGCCGGGGTTGAAGTTGGCGGCAATGTCGAGGCGGATCGTGTCCACGCCGCTCTGCATCAGCCCGTTGATGTTGAGGTAGCGGGCCGTCACGGTGATGCCGCCCAGGGCGAGCACCGTTGCGTAATCCTGGTTGATGGCGGTCTCCAGTCCGGGAACGTCCGCAGCGGCGGCGTACGTGTCGTGGTCGGAGGCGCCGGTGATGTTGTCGAAAACCAGGTTCCTGAGGGGCGTGTAGTCGATGTACTGCCGGGGGTCCCGGTTGCTGTGGAACCAGTCCTCGGTCTGGAGATTGAAATCCCCCTGGGCCTTGATGACCACGTTCTCGGCCCTGATCTCGCCCGAGACATTGATGCTTCCCTCCCGGTTGTCGATGAGCACGTTGCCGTTCTCGTTGATGACGCTGCCCAGGATGTAGATGTCCTGCGACACGTCCGGGATGGCAAGCCCTCCCAGGTCATAGGAGGCGGCCGAGAAGGCGTCCTGCATGATCTTGATGTCCTTGACCCGGGTGACCGTGCCGGGGTCGACCGCCGGGTTGTAGGCCTGGGCCAGAGCGCTCGTGTCGTATTCGATCGTGAAAGAGTCGGTTGCGACGGACTTCACGGCGTGAACGCCGTTCAGCACATCCCAGCCCGCCTGGGTGATGCCCTCGAACCGGACCGCGTCGCCCGGCTGCAGGGTGTGGCCGGCCCAGGTCACCTGGGCGTCCGCGGCCCGGTTCACGCCCTGGATCGCGTAGTCCACGTCGGTCAGGGAGACACTGTTGAAGAACACGTTTCCCGGGTTCATCAGGACCAGCTCGTCCCCGACTACGGAGACCCGGCGCTGGTCCTTGATGAGCGCGTCGTTCACGCTCATGGTGAAGGGCGACTGGTTGAACAGGTCGATGGCCGCGTCCGCCTGGGCGTTCAACCGCTTCGCGTTCACCGCACTCTGGATCGAGGCTGCGATGCCGGGGTCCGCGGTGATGAAGATGGAGCCCGGCGAAGCCGTCATGTCGGGCATGTCCACGAACAGGAGATCCAGTTCCTTTTTGATCACCAGGGCCCCGTCGATCACCTCCACCAGGCCCAGGTCCTCGAGGGTTTGCTCCAGGGCCTCCAACTGGACCTGGTAGCGGGCAATGGCTTCCGAGTTCGTGCCGTGGCTCGCGATCCATGCCAGGAGCTTCTCCCTCTGCTCCACCAGGAGGTTCGTCACGTTGACGTAGGAAAGGATGGGCAACTCCAGGTTGACCGGTTTGATCACGTACATTCTTTTCTCGAGCTGGGCTCTGAAGCCGGATGTCACGTCGCTGTTGTAGACGTTGAGGCTATCCTGCTGCGCCGGGGTGAGGCTGGATCCCAGGTAGGTCCACCGGGTGGTATCGCCGTAATTCTCGTTTTCCAGGATGATGCTCTCCGATGTTCCCGGCAGGGCCTTGAACTGGTAATAATGGTCCACGATGCCGCCCTGGTTGGCGCCTGCCACCACCTTGATCGCCGTCCACTGGGACACGTTGAGGCCGATCGCCTCCGTGGCGAGATAGGCGTATTCGTACTTGAGGGATTCGTCCATGCCCAGGAGGGCCATTTCAGTTGCGGTGAGCAGGCGGTCGCCGGGATCCGCGCTCTCCAGCCGGCTCCTCACCGTCCCTTCGCTCGGGTCGAGGGACGGCTGATCCACGCCGCTCAGCGACACGGGTTTCACGTGCACCAGGGCCTTGTTGTTGACCCCGGCGTCCACATTGACCGACGGGCCGATGGTGACGGTGTTGGTGCTGGTCACGGAGCTGCCGTCGGGCACGCTCACCCCATAGGGAATCAGGGAAAGGGAGAGCATGGCCCCTTCGGTCCTGGCCCGGCCCTGGCCCCCGATCCCTTCCTGGGCCGTGATGTTCACGTTCTCCAGGGCCTGGATGGAGGTGGCGCCGGCCAGATCGATCCGGTTCACCTCATGGATCACGGCCGTGACATTGGGATGGGAGAGAAAATCGGGCAGGAGCGCAAGGGTGACCATTTCCGCATTGGCGATGGTGTAGAGGTAATTGGGTTCCGAGAGACCGCCGGCGCTGGCGCGGCCTGCATAAAGGTAGACGTCCTTGGCCTCGATGGTCGCACCGGTCAGGCTGACCTGATTGGTCGCATGGATCTCCGAATCGGCCACCGCGCCGCCTGCGCTGATCAAGCCGCTGGCCACCAGCAGATTGGCGCTCGGGTACAGGCTCACCGACGACCGCGTGGTGAGATACACGTCTCCGGACGGGTTTTTCAGGGTCGCACCCTCGACGTCGACCTCCACCAGGGTTTGTGCATCGACCTTGGACAGGCCGATGGAGATCCCGGCCAGGGCCGCTACCGCATCGACCCGCACGCTGTCCACGGCCAGGATGTTGTTGTAGGCCTGGATCTCCATCACGCCGGCGCCCGTGCTGTTTGCCCCGGCCGTGAGCACCGCCCCGGTGCCGACATGGACCCTGGTTTCCAGGGGATGGTCGTCCGTGCCGATGTTCGTCCGGCTCTCGAGAAAGGAAAGGCCTACGCCGCTGAAGGTCGCGGCCCGCAGGTTGTTTTCCTCCGCGGACAATTTCTGTTTGGTGAGCTTGCTCATGGCCGTGACATAGATGCTGCCGGCCCTCACCGTGGCGGCCGGCCCGATGTCGACCACGGCCTTGCCGGTGATGGTGTTTTGGGCAAAGGCGCCCGTGCCGCTGCCCAGGGCGATCGTGTAACTGTCGGCCTTGGAATCGACCTCGTAGTAATGGATCGACCTCAGATCCATGGTGGCCACGGTCACGTCGGCCCCGTTCCCGAGGGACGCCAGGGTCGTGTTGTCGTCGCTCACCCGCGCCTCTGCACCGGTAATGGCGATCCCGCCGCCGCTGCCCGCCAGGCTGTCTACAAACAGGTCGTCCGTGGCGGTCGCCGTGATCCTGAGGGTCCCGGCCTCCACGGTCGTGTTGTCGCCGATGCCCGCCTGGACCTCGTCCACGCCGTCCCCCCGTCCCAGGCTCACGTCGGCGATCATGGCGCCCACGGCCAGGCCGCCGGCCGCAACTCCGATGCCTTCGGACAGGCCGATGACCGTCATGTCGGAGGCGATCACGACATCGCCGGAAACCGTGATATTGGAAAGAGCGCCGACCGAAGCCTTGACTTCCGACGCCACATCGACAAAGGCGAAGTTGACCGAAAAAGCCCCGATCCCGGCCGAAAGGCCGTAGGCTTCGGCATGGGCGTCGATGGCCGATTCGGCCTTCACCGACAGGCTGCCGACCGTGTCCTCCTGGCCGATGTCGACGTTGTCGCCGATGAAAGCGTTGGTTTCCACGGCATTGTCGTTGCCGACCGAAATGTCGACAAAGGAAGCCCCGACCGCGGCCGCGGCTCCGGTCACGCTGCCGGTCAACCCGTCAAAGGTCTGGTCGCCGACCGCCGAAATCGAAACGCTGTCGGCGGTCACGATGGTCGTATTATCGCCGAGGTAGGCCTCCACCACCGAGGTGTCCTGGATCACCGTGACGGCCGCCCCCAGGCCCACGATGCCGCCCGCCGTGCACAGCGACTTGACATCGATGCCTTCGTTCAATTTCGCATCGATGCGAATGTCGTCGCCGGCCGACAAAATGCCGGCCGCATGGGCACTGGTGTTGGCGGCAACGCTGACGATGGCCACGGCGCCCCCGATCCCCACGGCCCCGCCGGCCGCGGTGCCGCCGAAGAATTCGACCTTGACCGCTTCGTTGGCCGTGACCGCAATGTCGTCGCCGGCCGTAACGGTCGCTCCGGAAGCGATATAGGCTTCGGTGCCCACGGTGGTCGGTTCGGTGCCGGGTTTGATGTCATCGGGCAACGGAGCGGCCGCATCGAGCTTGACAGCGGCCCCTTCGGTGGCGCCGTCCACCCGGTCGCCTCCCTCGTCGGCCGAAAAGCCGCCCTTGAGCTGATTGGACACTTCGCCGCTGGTGTTTCCGGCCTGCTCGGCCGCATCGCTGTCCGCGGTCTTGGGGTCTTCGCCCTCCTCTTCTCCCACCAGCGGATCTCCGGAGTTGCCCTCGCCGCTGTCGTAGTTGCGCTCGATGGTGGAGCCGATGGACCAGACCGACACGCCCGCGGCAATGCCCACGAATCCGCCGGCCCCGCTCACCGTGTATCCCTCCAGGTCTTTGATGCCCAGGGCGTTGACCACCACATCGTTTTTGGCGCTCACCAGGGTGCCGCCGCCGAGGATGCCGGCGCTGACGTCGTTCTTGATCGTGCCCACGTTGACCGCGCCGCCCACGCCCACAAATCCGCCGGCCACACCCACGACGGTCGCGAGCACGTTGACCTCGTTGCCGGCCGTCACATACACGGACTGATTCGGATCGGCCCCGGCATTGCCGCCGGTCTGGTTGATGCGCGCATTTTGGCCGATATAGGCCGCTGTGTTCGAATCAATGAGGGTCACGGCCACGGTTCCCGACACGCCCACAAACCCGACCCCGCCGGCAATGGTCAGATGAAAGATGTCTTCGCTGGATTGGGCCTGCACCACCAGGCCGTCCACGGCGGCCGTACCGAAGCTTGCCGGGTCGCCGGGAAGGATCGTCCCGTTCAAAACGCCCGGGATTTCGGCGCCCGCGCCCCTGGCATCCACCACGGCGTTGGCGTCGATGAAGGCGCTCGTGTCTTTATCAAGGGAAATCACGCCGACCGACGCGCCGATCCCCACCAGGCCGCCTGCCAGGGCCCCTGAAATCACGGTCACTTTGGTGTCATCGGCCGCGGAAACCAGCACATCCCCCTTGGCAAAAACCGTGGCGCCGTTGCCGATGTAGGCCTGGGTGGTGTTGTTGACGGTGAGGACCGTCACCGCCCCGCCGATGCCGACCGTGCCTGCGGCGATGCCGAAGCCCACCATCAGGGTTTCTTCACTGGACATGGCCGTCACGGCCACGTCGTTGGCCGCATGCACGGCGGCGCCGCCCTGCACATAGGCTTTGGTCCGGTTTTTCAGCACGGAGACGTCCGCGGCCGGGGCAACGCCGACGGCACCGACCGCCAGGGTCCCGGCCACGGCCACGTGGTAGAAATCGTTGGCCGCGGCAATGCGGACCGACTGGTTGGCGTTGGCGCCGCTCTGGTCCACATTGACTTCCGCGCCGGCCCCCACATAGGCGGATGTATCGGTCGTGATGACGTTGACCCCCGCTGAAATCGCGACGCCCACCATGCCGCCGGCCAGACTCATGGTGAAAATCTCGATGTCATCCTTGTTGGTGGCGGTCACGGCAACGCCGTCGAACCCCGTCGTCTCCCCGGCCGAGGCGGTGCGGCCTTCGGGGGTGGTCTTGGCTGTTCCGGACTCATCGTCCGGGTCGTTCAGCGTGGGCAGGCTGACCTCGCCCTCTCCCGACAAGGTGCCGGAGTCGGCATCCTGATCCATGGTGCCGGCTTCGATGCCCTCGCTTTCCGCGGCGCTGGGATCAAAGCTGTCCGCCACGGGAGTGAGGCTAAAGGCGCCGCTCTTGACCGTAATGCCGGTCGTGTGGCCGTCGCCGATCACCGTCGCGTTGGGTCCGACAAAGGCCTCGGTGGTCTTGTCGATGATGGTGACGGCGCCGGCTGCGCCGATCCCGGCCGAACCGCCCACCGCCAGCACGCCCACCACCTTGTCGATCTCGGTCCGATCATCGGCTGAAATGCCCACACTGCCCTTGGCATGCACCAGGCCGGCATCGGTCAAATCGGCGTCATTCGGATCATGGCCGATAAAGGCCCGGGTGCGGACATCCAGGATATGAACCGACGCATCCAGCACAATGCCGACCGTGCCGGCCGCCGAAATCCCTGCCGCCACCGAGGTGATGTCTTCGCTGGAATCCGCGGCAACCAGGATGTCGCCTTCGGCATAGGCGGTGACATCGTGACCGATACGGGCCGTGGTCCTTTTCGTGATCACCCCCACGTCGGCGCCCGCGCCCACCGCAGCCGTGCCCGCGGCGGCAAGGGAGCCTGCCACCGAAACGATGACCGTGTCGTCGTCCGCCGTCACGAGAATGTCCGGCTGGCCCGCTGCGACGCCGTTGTCCGCCGTAACCTGGGCGCCTTCGGCAATATAGGCCCGGGTGGTCTCGTCCAGGATGTTGACCACGGCCGTGCCCACCACCGCGGCCGTGCCCGCGGCCGCGCCTGCGGCTCCCACGGTGATGAGATCCTCGCTGGAGGCGGCCTTCACGGACAGCCCGGCGGCCCCGGCCGTGGTCACGGTCGCGTTTTCTCCTACGTAGGCTTCCACCGTGTCCGTGTGAAGGAAAGTCGTGGTGGAGGCTCCCACACCGGCCGTGCCCCCGGCCCCCACAGATCCGGCGATGAGCGTGGCCTCGAGCGTACCTTCCGCGAAGATCGTGACATCGCCGCCCGCGTTGACGGAAACACCGGTTCCGCTCGCTGTTGAAGCAAGGTAGGCCCTGGTCGTGGTCTCTAGGTCCAGGGCCGAGGCCGACCCGGCCAGCCCGGCCGTGCCCGCTGCGCTCCCGGCCGCACCGATAGCCAGGATGTCCTCTCTGGACAAAGCGGCCACGATCACGTCCTTCCTGGCATGGACCTGAGCCGCAGAATCCACATGGGCCAGGACGGTCTTGTCCATGACGATGACGTCCGCGGCAAGGCCGAGGGCCGCCGTCCCTGCGCCCGCAATGCTTCCGGCCACGCTCAGGATGAAGGTGTCGTTCTCGGCCCGCAGCCGCACGGACTGGCTTGCATGGGCGCCCGAGTTGCCGTCCGTGCCGTTGATCAAAGCCCCTTCCCCGATATAGGCCTCGGTCGTATCTTCCGTGGTGCCCATGGTGATGGCCACCGCGGACCCGACACCCGCAAAGGTGTCGGCCCCGGCCCCGCCGCCAGCAAAGACCAGGAAGCTGTCGTCAACGGTGGCATCCAGGGTGATGCCCGGGCCGCCGAAGGGCAGGGTGTTGAAGGTTTTTCCTCCGGGATCGAGAATGCCTGTGCCGTTTCCCTTGGCATCCACCCTGGCGCCCGAGCCGATGTAGGCCTTTACCGTCCTCTCAGGGACGTTGACGTTGGCCACCGAGATGCCCACGCCTGCGTCACTCCCGCCCGCCACGGACCCGGCCACGAGGATGAGGTCGGTCTCGTCGTCCGCGTCGAGATACAGGCTGCCGGACAGCGCGATGCCGCCCCTGGTCTCGGCGTCGATCGCCTGCTTGCTCGATAGGTACTCGGCCGAGTCGAGGTAGCCGTCCTGGTTCGTGTCGGCCGAGGCGAATGCGAGGGCCGCGGTGCCGGCGTCTCCAGCCCGGGCCGCGAACTCCGCCTTGCTGATCTTGCCGTCTTGGTCGCAGTCCATGGAGGCAAGGAGGGTGGCGTAATCCTTGGCCGCGACAAAGGACCGCACGTCGTGATCGAGGTTGACCGAGGCCGCGGACCCCGAAGCCCCGATGCCGTCGGTGGACACGGCAATGGCCGCGGAAACGGCGACGACCTCCGTGTCGTTCGTGGCAAAGACCCGGGCGTCGACGGCCGTGATCTCGGCAAGGCTTCCGAGATAGGCGTACACGTCGCTTTCGATGAAGCTCAGGCTCACATCCGCGCCCACCGCGTATGCGCCGTTCACCCCGATGGCGAGCACGCCCGCAACCGACACGAGAAGGCCCGCGTTTTCGGCCTTGACGGACAGGCCGGTGGTGTTGACGACGCTGTCGTCGCCCACGTAGGCCTGCACGGTGTGGGTCAGGAAATTGAGGTTGACGGCCCCTGCAATGGCCCCGTCGTCCTTGGCCCCGGCCCCGCTGGCCGCCACGCCGATGATGTCGTTGTCCGTGTGGGACCAGATCTGGAGCGTCCCGCTGGTCACCGCGGCGTTCTCGACAAAGGCCTTGACGGTCTGGTGGAGATTGTTATGGGCATAGGTGCCGCCGATGCCCCAGTCGTTCCCGAAAGCAAAGCCGCCTGCTCCGGCAATGAGCAGGGGATCGCTGTAGGCCTCCACCCTGAGCTGGTTCCCGGCCTCGACGCTCACGTTGTCGGCCACAAAGGCCGTGGTGCTCGTTTCCATCCAGTTGAAGGCCACGGAGCCTGAAAACCCGAGGCCGAATTTCTCGCCGCTGCTCGGCACGGAGGTCATGCCTCCTTCCGTGGACCCCATGTCCGTGGAATCCGTGCCGCCGGGAGCGATGCCTGCTGAAGCGCCGATGGTCCAGAGCTCGGGGGTCGACGCGGCATACAGGGTGAGATCACCGCCCGCGGTAACCGACCCCAGGACCCCGCCGTAACCGCCCGCGCACACGCGCTCCCTGGAGTCGCCGATAAAGGCCCGGGTGGTGTCCATCAGGTGGTTGAAGGAGCCCGCAATGCCCACCCCGTACTGGCCGCCGATGGCCAGGGCCGGGGTCACGGCCACGGACCGGATGTCGCTGCGGCTGTCGACGGTCAGGGTGTCCCCGGCCTCCACGCTCGCCCGGTCCTCGATGTAGGCCTGGCTCTTGTTGTTGATGCGGTTGTAGATGAAAGCCCCGTCCACGCCCGTCTTTTCCGCATATCCGCCGGCCATGACCACGGTGACGAGATCGATGTTCGAATCCGCCTTGACATTGATGTCCCCGGCCGCGGACACCACGGCGAGGTCGTCGATGTAGGCCTTGGCGTTGCTCTGGTTGATGATGACGTCGATGAATCCCCCTATCCCGGTCTCGGAGCGGTTGGTGAGATAGTTCAGGACCGAGGCGTTGCCGCTGAAGTTGTAGGATTCGAGATCGGCCGTGGCGAGAACGTCCACGTTCTGGAGGCTCGTGTCGACCCACAGGTCGTCGGAGCGCTGGTTGATGAGGCTCCCCTTGGCGATCCCGGCGGTGGCCCCGTTGTAGGTGAAGAGCCAGTTGATGGCGCCGCCCACGGCCGTTCCGCCCGACTCGGCCGAGCCGCCCGCATAGGTGAAGCTGGTGCCGATTTTGGCTTCGTCGCTCAGGTTGCTGCTCAGGAGATCGATGAGGGCGTTCTTCCGGAGTGCGATCAGGCCGGAGTAGGCATCTTCCAGGAGCATGCGGTTGAGGCGCACCAGGTCGGCCCCGCTCGGCGCAGGGTCCTGATCCCGGAGCGCTTCGGTTTCCGATCGCAGGGAGATCCCTGAAAAGCGCGTCTCGTCATAGAGGGTGGAATCGCTCTGAATGATGCGGTCGAAGTCCTTGACCAGGGCCTCCCGCAGCTTTTTCTCATCCTCTGCGGAAAGGGGCCACGGCTTGTTCAGCAGGGTTTTGGTCTCATCCGAAAGGCGGTGGGCCTCCGGCGTGGTGGAGGTGTCCCAGAGATATTCGGAGACCTTGTTGGCCGCCGTGTTGGTGAGGGCCGCCACCAGGCCGCCCAGATCCACGAAGTCCTCCTCTTCGAACAGGGGGGATCCCAGGGCGTTGGCCACCTCGCCGCCCATGGTCTCGCTGTAGCCGTAAGCCGCTGCGATCCCCTCGGTCTGGGTGTTTTCCCCGAACCCGAGGAGGGCCAGGGTGAGATCGAGCGGGTCGACCGGGCTGGTTTCCACCGCATTGGCGACCACCCGGAGGCCTTGGGCCACGTCAACCACGGCGTTCCAGCCGATGAAGGCGTTGGCCTGGTTCAGGGCCTTGGTGTAGGCAAAGGCCCCGCCCCAGGCAGACTCCAGCTCGGAGCCCGGGAGGGCCCCGGCGCTCCCCGAGGCGCTGATCTGGAACGCGTCGGTGGCCGTGGCCAAAACGTCGAGAATGCCTCCCACGATGACATTGGCGCCCTGGCCGATCAGGGCATTGGCCTGGTTGTCGCTCGTCACCATGGTCAGGGCAACGGCATAGGCCTCCTTGGTCTCTCCGGTGCTCCATTTCATGATGTTGCCGCCCATGTCCGCCGAGAGCGGGATGCCCTCCATGAACCCCTGGATCTTTTCGGCCTGTTTGCCGAGGGGGTTGCCGCTCACCGAGGCAAAGGACCGGGTGATGTTGGGCGTGTTGATCGACTCAGCCTTGACGGTCATGTCGTCCTCGATCTCCACGAGCCCGCTCACATTCGCCGTGGCATGGGACTGGAGGAAGCTGAGCGCGAGGGTCGCGCCGATGCCCGTGTCGTCGTCTTCGGATTCCTCGGTGTCCTTTTCCTTGGCCTTCTGGGTGCCGAACCCGGCCGCAATGGCCGTGTTGCTGAAGGCGTTCTGGTTTTTCGCCAGCACATCGGCGTGATGGGCCTCCACCCGGGCGCCGCTCCGGATCTCGGCAAGAGAATAGGAGTGGCCCGTGGCAAGGGAGAAGGCGAGGTTGGTGCTCTCGCCGACGGCGGGGATGAAGGTGAGGACGTTGAGCGTATTTTGGGTCTGGGCGTCCACGTTGAACCAGTTGTCTGCAGTGATCTCGGAGCCGTTCTGGATCACGATATCGGCCCTGGCCGTGGAGTTGCCGTAGGTGACCCCCCAGCCGCTTCGCACCGTGGTGATCTCCACGTTGGACGTGGCGAGCGCGCCGAGTTGAACATCGTGGGACGCATGGACCACGGCACCCGGGCCGATGACGATCTTTGATTCCGCCTCACCCACTACGGCCTTGGCCTTGTCCGTGGAAAAATCCAGCGTGTCGGAGGAGGAGGCGGCCCGGGAAAGGCGCGGGTCCGTGCCGATGCCGCTCCCGAACACGTAGCCCGTGGCGCTGCCGCCCGTGGTGTCCTCCAGGGTGTCGAGAGTGTAGTAAAGGCCGGGCTGGCGGTCGATGCCCAGGACCAGCTCGAGCAGGTCGTCGTTGGATGAACCGTCAGGGCCGGTGATCCTGCCCAGGGCGACCGAGGTGACGCCGTAGCCGTCGGCCGTGATGTTCTGCCCTGCCCCGAGGCCGCTCCCGGAATTGAGGTAGAGCCGGCTCGGGCCGAACCAGTTCCCCACTACCAGGTCCTGGTCCCCGTCATGGTCCACGTCGCCGATGGCCAGATCCGCGACGGCCAGGGGCCGGCTGACGCCGGAGGCGTCCGTGTAAGTCGAAGCCGCGATTTCCGTGATCGATCCGAAGGTTCCGCCGCTGTGCTGCAGCAGCTTGGCGCCGTGGGCCTCCGTGCCCGCCACCAGCTCCAGGTTTGCGTCGCCGTCCAGGTTCCCTAAGGCAACGGAAGTGATCTTCCAGGTTCCCGTGCCGCTCACCGGGGTCGCGGCCCCGTAGTTGCCGCCGCTGTAGTCATAGACCAGGACCCCGCTCGCCTCCGTGCCCGCCACCAGTTCGAGCTGGGAGTCGGCATCGAGGTTGGCCAGGGCCAGCGATGTGGTAATGACCAGGGCGTCACCGAATCCGGTGCCGGCGAGGGAGAGGCTGCCGCTCCCGTTGTTCAGGTACAGGCGGTCCACGGCACCGGCCACGCCCGCCACCAGGTCCAGGTCGCCGTCGGCATCCACGTCCCCGAGGGCCAGGGCCGTGGTCGCCACGTCTGCGTCTTCGAGCCGGGCGAAAGAAGAGGTGAACTCGCCGGTGGCCGGGTTGAACCCGGAGAAGTTGAAAAGGAGGATGTCGTCGTTGTCCGTGCCGACGATCAGCTCCAGCTCGGCGTCGCCGTCCACGTTGCCGAGGGCCAGGGCCGTGGTCTTGTACGCCTTGTCCGCCGCGATCTCCCGGCCGTTTCCAAGGTTGCCGGTGCCGTCGTTCAGGTACAGGCGGTCCCGCTGGCCGTCGTTGCCCACCACCAGGTCCATCCATCCGTCGTTGTTGACGTCGCCCAGGACCACGTCCCGGGTGGCGAAAGAGAACTCCGGCTCCTCGCCGTTCATGCCGTCGAGGGTCTTCCTGGTCCACGTTTCAGCGTTCACCAGCACATCCCCGCCGGTCAGGCGGGCCCCCATGCCGATGTCGACCCCGGCCAGGGCCTGCCGCCAGTTGAAGCCGTCGATGCCCAGGAAGGTCCAGGTCTCGTCGATTTCTTCGTAGGCGCTCAGATCCACGTTGCCTGCGGCAAAAGCGCTGCCCGCTTCGACGTGGGCCAGGATGCTCGATTCCGCGCCGACCAGGATGTTTTCCGCCTTCAGGACGATGTTGCCGGATGCCCCGGTCGAAACCGCATCCCAGTGGTTGGCGCCCGGCGCCACCTGGCGGGTGGAGATCACGGCGCCCGACTCCTGCTGCACCACGCCGTCTTCGTCCACGGTGCGGCCTTTCAGGGTAATGGTGCCGCCCGCTTCGATAGTGACCTGGGTCAGGCCCCCGCCGCCGATGAACCCCTCGATCACCACGTTGCCGCCGATGTAAAGCGTCAGGGTGTCGGCTCCGCCCGATGCATTGCCCGTGATGTTGCCCAGGGTCACGTCCCCGGCATAGGGCAGGACAAGGGTGCCGAGCGTGTAAGAATCCGTGATCACGCCCGTGATGTTGCCGTCCACATCGATGGAAATCGGGGCTACCATGCCTTCAGGTACGAGCAGGCCGGGCACGGGAGGCGTGTAGGCAGGGAAAACCCCGTAAACGATGGGGGCTGTGCTGACATTGGCATCCGGGGTCGTCACATCGCCAAGGTCAGGGAAAGTGTCCCCGAAGTTCTCCCAGTCCTGGAAGAGCTTCTCGAACACATCTCCTCGCAGGGCCTCGCTCTCCCAGAGCGGGAAATTGCCCGTTCCCATGGCATAGGTGATCTCCTGCCAATCCCTTTCCACCTTGGTTTGGCTGTCTTCGTAAACAACGCCGTAGCACTCCCGGTACTCGACCTTGTCGGACTTGGCGGCATGGACTTTGTCGATGCGCCGCACGATCCAGTGATCCGGTCCTGCCGCTGCGTCCTGGCGCACAACAAAGCTCTCCGAAAGGCTTCGAGCGATCTCTTCCCGGTAAACATCTTCCAGCAAAAGCCGGTTGAGGCGGATCAGCCGCTCGCCGGTCAGAGGGCTCGCCTCGTGAAGATCCAGGAGCGTCTTGGTCTCCGGGGAAAGGAGGATGCCCGCAAACCGCGAACCGGTGTAAAGGGAAAGCTCGTCGGCGAGGACCTCGTTGAGCTCCTGGACCAGGGCCTCTGTCAGCTCTTCCGCGTCCGCGAGGGGATCGAGGAGCAGCCCCTGGGTCTCGGCGGTGAAGGTCGACCACAGGTAATCGGAAACCGGGTCCGCGTGAGCCCGCAGCTTTGAAAACAGGACGATGTCCGTGATGACGGCAAAGCCTTTGTCGATGAAATCATGGCCCGAGAACAGGGAATCGAACAGGCCCTGCCCTGCCAGGAGGTCCAGCAGGCCTTGAGGGACGGTCCCGGCGTTCAGTTCGGACCGCCAGTCGTTGCCGGGATTCAAGAGCAGTTGAGGCGATTCATCGTAGCCGGAGCCCTCGTTCTCGTTGGTGATGATGCGCACAAAGGAGGGGTCTCCGACCTTTTCGATGCGGACCCGGCCTGCGATCACGTCGCCTTTGCCGAGGTCGCTCAGAGACACCGTCAGGATTCCGTCGGCCGGAACCGTGATGGCGACGCCGTCGCCCAGGGATTCCAGGCGCTCCCATGCCTCGGGCCACGCTTTCCCTGCAGGCCCGATCTCGCGATAGAATTCCACGTCATCCGGCGACGTGGTCTGATCGACCAGGACCGTGGTTCCCTGCTTGACGCCGTTGACCAGGATTTCGTAGGGCGCCGTCTTGGTGGGGAACTGGAAGATGGTGCTCACCCAGTCCGCGTACACCCGGTACTGGCCGGCTTCCAGGCCTGTAAAGGTCCAGGTGACGGTGTTGTCTCCCTGGCCTGTTTCGAGCCCGAACTCCCCGGAGTGATCCTGGTAGCGGTAGAAGGTCTTGAAGAGAGCGGTGCTGTCCTGGCGCCAGGCATGGTCGCCGTCAATGGTGGTGAGCCATAGGTCCCCCCAGATGGGCTGGTCCGCGTAGAGGTCGGTCACGCCGACCGGCCGGCCGAACTCGTCCACGACCCCGTTCATGGTGGCGGTCAGGATGTTGCCGCCGTGGCTGCCGTTCAGCGTGATGTCCGGGTTCGCAAAGTCATAGTACTGCGGGCTGCCGGCTTCGAGAGTGAGGAAATCGGAGACGAGGCGGCTCAGGGTCTTGGGTTCGGCGCCGGACAGGGGGTCTTCTTCCTGGAGCAGGAGGAGCTTTCCGAGAGTCACCGTGTTCGCGTAGGCTGCAAATTTCTGCTTGTCATACTCCACATTTTCGAGCAGGCCGCCCAGAGCGCCTTCGTGATAAATGGTCCTCACAAGCCGGCCGTCCTCGCCGTAGGTCTTGACCTGGACATAGTCGGGGATATCCCCGTCGAAGTAGGGAAAGGGATGGTGGATGTCGCCGGCCCCGAACCCGAGGTACTCGTCCACCTTTTGCCGGTCCGTGGATTTGAAAAGGTCGAACTTGGCCAATTGCCCGATCTTGCCCGGGTCGGCAGCCCCGTCATAGGGTGCATGGGCGCTCGAATCCACCCCGATCGTGAAATGGGAGCCGTCGATCACGGACGTGACAAGATGCCCTTCCTGGGAAGCATCGCCAAGATCCACATTCAGGGCGCTCCAGTCGCCGGCTTCCTCGATGCCGGTGAAGACGACATGGTCGCCCGATTCCAGGCCGTGGTCGGTCCAGGTGACGATGGTGCTCATGCCCGAGGATACGAGACCTTCGATGTCCTCGGGGTAGAGCACCTCGATGCTCTTGATGTCCATCTTGCCGGAAGACAAGGAATCCAGATACTCGAAGAGCTCGATGTCGAAGCCGAAGAGGTCCATCACCGCATTGCGGAGGATCTCCTTCGCGATTTTCTTCAGTTCTTCCTTGATCCAATCCAGGATGGGATCCAGGGGGTTCAGGTCCCCGAGCAGTTCCCTTGTGGGCTCGATGATCTGGGTTTCGATCTCGGTCAGGAAGCCCTGGATCTCGGTCCTCAGCTCCCCGATCTTGTGGGGAATGCCGAACATGGGAAGAAGGTACTGGTTGATGAAGGAGTCGTTCGTGGCCCGGTCGTTGTTGGGATCGTCCAGCTCGCTGAAGATGACGCCCAGGATTCCGACCTCTGTTTCCGCATCGGCTCGGCGGTCCCAGTACAGGAAGTCGGGATCGGCCACATCCGCTCCGTAGCTCGCTCCGGTCTCGTTCTGCACATCCCTTTTGCTCTGGGGATCGAAGAGGGCCCGCGACAGGGCCAGGCCCAAATCCCCCCAGTGCCTCAACCCGACCTCGATGTTGTGGATCCAGTAGTGGAGGTAATCCGCGGCCGCCTCCATGCCCGGCCCCATGAGGGCGTTCGCAAGTGAGGTGAGGTCGTCGCCGGTCACTTCCTCCTCGGAAGAGATCTTCTCGTACAGGGCTTTCACGTTATCCGTGATTCTTTCACCGAGGCTCTTGAGGTCCTCGAACAGATCGTCCTTGGCCTGGTCCAGGTCGACCACGCCGTCCAGGTCGTCGCCCTTGAGCAGGCGGTTGCCGGCCTCGATCAGGGGATCGATGAGCCCTGCCAGAGGCTGGTAATCCCCGGCGGGCGGGCCGCTGTAGGCCGAAGCCAGGGTGTCTCTGGCGGTCTTGACGAGCAGGTCATGGAGCTTGATAAAGGAATCGATGAGCGCGCCCCGGGATTTTTCCACCTGGTACAGGCTCAGCTCCGGGACAGAGGTCTGGGTGCCGGAGCCGTCCTCCGCGATCCTGGTTTTGGTTTCCAACCGGAGCATGAAGTCCGTGTAGTCGCTTTTGACCTTCCAGACATCGGCGGCAATCTCGGTGACCTCCGGATCGGACACCAGGATGTGGTCCTTGAAAGCGGTTTTCAGATTATCTGAAAGGGTCGGGGTCCCGTCGGTCAGTTCGTCGAGGTCGGCCTGTAAAGGCGCGGGGATGGTCTTCACCAGGGATTCCATCTGGCCGGGAAGATCGGGGATGTCGTAGATCATGGCATCGTAGAGAAAGCGGCTCACCACATCGAATTCCCGGGCCGGCGTGCTGTCGTCACTCACGTCGCCGGTGGGAAGAAGGGTGCGCTCCACCTCGCCGTCCACCTCGTCGGGCCGGCCCTCCTCGTTGACCGAGTTGATGTGGTCGAACCCCGGCGTGGCATCGGCCAGGTATCCCTCGATGAGCAGGTGCTTGACCACGCTTGCGGCATACTTGGGCTCGTCCTGGAAATTCAGGATGTCGGGAATTTCAGGCCAGGGGCCGCCGCTGAACTCGTTCACCAGGGTGTGGCACCACAGGTCTCCGGCCACGTGGGTCGGATACCCGTAAGCCCAGGCAAGGATCTGGAGTTTTTCCGTCTCGGAGTAAGGGGCACCGGGTTCCTGGGCCTCCCAGGCTTTGTCGAGAATGTGGCCCACCCAGATCGCGGCCGACATGGCATGGAGCACCGACTGGCCCATGATTAGCTCGGGAAACCCGTCCGGTCCCACCGAGCCCGCGTAATAGAAGGCGGGATACCGGGTGATCGCCTCCACCACCCTCGGGTGGACGTCGTATTCCTGTTCGCCGACCACGGCTCCCTGATCATCGAGCACCTGGACCGTGACTTTGCCGTCTTCGATCAGGTCGTTGCGCACGTCCATGGCCGATTCGTTGTGGACATAGGGTTTCCACGCCACCGCAGCCAGAGGGTTGTCCGGCTCCATTTCATAGGCGTGTTCCCATCCCATGAGATGGCCGGCTTCGTGCGAGATGTATCCGGCCAACTGCCGGCCGTAATCGGCCGGAGTCGTCGCCTCGTTCCCGATATGCTCCGGGAAGATGAAGGCGATGTCGCGCGGATCGGCATTGCCCTGGTCGATTTTTTCGGAGAGGCCGATGAAGGGGCCGTAATCGTCAAAGGCGCCGCTGTCGCCTCCGATGTAAACGGTGGAGAATTCGACGCCCAAAGAGGGTTCCGAAGCGGTGAACTGGATCTCCCAGCCGTCAAAGGCTTGAAGGAGTTCGTTCACGAGGGCGTCGATGATCTGGTTTTCCAGGCCGAACAAGTGCCCGGGCGCCTGGAAAGCGGGCACGTCGATGCCTTCAACGGTAATGGGTCCCTCATAGGTGACGGAGTCCGCGCCGTCGAAATCCAGGAAGAACACCTGGGAGGCATCTTCCGCGACATCGGAAAAACCATCGATGTCGAGACCGGGTGCCGCACCCTGTCCGGATCCGGCAATGCCCCCGTCCACGGCCGATGCAGGCTCATCGCCGGCCAGGACGCTGAAATCGATTTCGGCATCGCAGACGAGCTGGATCGTTTCCACCATGTCCGTGTGGACTCCGTTTTCATCCAGCTCTTTTGTTACGCCCGAGCTTGTGAAGGAAAGATCGGCATCGAGAAGGATGCGGGGCTCCATAGGCTCCAGGAGCACCTTGCGCCGCTTTTTCCCAACAGCTTCCTCCTCGGTTTTTTTCCTCAGCCTCTTCAGTCTTCTCGCCAGACTCATAGCATACCCCTTTGATCTACCCTGTTGCTTCCTGGTGATGCACCCGGATGATCCTCAAAGAAATTTGTGACCTGCTTTGGTGGATGGCTTCGTAAACCCTTATGACCATCACAAGGGTCGCCCCCGCCCATGAAAATCCCCCTCGATCCCCCTTTTCCAAAGGGGGAGGTTCAATAAGGTGCCGCTTCATTCCCCCCTTTAGTAAAGGGGGGTCAGGGGGGATTTTCCCGGTAAAAAGCCCTAATTCACAGGGTTGGTCATTGCGAGCGAAGCGACCCGTCCTCCGTAGCAGGCTACTGCGGAGGGTGGAAGCAATCTCTTAGTTCGGCGGATATCCAGGAGATTGCCACGGCGCCTCGCGCCTCGCAATGACGGCGTGGGACTTTTTACCGTGAAAATGCACTTTGCCTTGCCGGACGTAGGGCAGGCGACCCCGCCTGCCAGGTCGGCACGGTGGCCGACCCTACATTTTCATGCGCGGGGGCGGCCAATACGGCGGCCATAAGCGTTTACGAATGCATCCATGTTGCTTGAGCGAACAAAAATATGGTTTATGTTTTTTGGAAACCCGTCGAATTCTATAGCGGCGGCCTCAACTGGACCAGGAGAGATGTCATCGAGGCTCCGTGTCGAAAAGGTTAGGCTGTTGGTGAGAAAAGGTAAACGATTCTTGGATCGACGGCTCGATCCTTTGCACGGCCATGGGCCGATTCTCATCGCAATGGTCCTGGGTGTCAAGGAAAAATGTGAGAATTCCATAAAAATTCCAGATGATTAAGCCGAAAAACTGTGAAAAGAACTACCACATTTCAACCCTATAGTGTCGTGCAAAATCTACACCACTTGTTCACCGATGGCGCCCACGAAAATAAATTCCTGTTTCCAATTACCTATGAAACCTACGAGCTAGGCAAAGCCCCATCCCAAGGACCTCGCTTCCCCATGTGGGTAAATCTTTTCCACTTCATGGCAAATTCCTACCCTCCAAAATGAAATGGGTGACCCCACCATGAAACGCATCATAGCGATCAATCCTCCGGTCGTGTGTGCCAATGAATGCCAGAGAGAGTGGTACTCCTTTGCTCATCCCACCAGCTTGTTGAAAATCATCGCCTACCATAAAGACTTGGGCAACGCCGTCGAATTCATCGACTGCATGGATTACGAAAACGAATGGAACAGGCCCCTGCGGTTTTACAAGCAAATGCCTCTCGGCACGCAGGACCTAGACCTAACGATGGACACTTTCATCCTGGGCAAATCCTTCGATTGGCTCAGAGAACAACTTGCAAGGCACCAAGTACCGGATGAAATATGGGTTTCTTGCCACATCACGTTCAATGGAGAGTTGGCGCACCAAACCATTTCCACGATCCGCGACGCGCTCCCTGGAATCCCGGTTGTCTTCGGCGGCAACTACCCGTCACTGTTCCCTGAGGACGCGGCAAAGACAGGCGCAAGCGTTTCTCCCGGAAGGCTTCAGGGCGCCTTGACCTGTTTTCCGGACTACTCGGTTTTCGAAGGTCCTCCGCCATATTTCGTGTTTCAACTCACCCTCGGCTGTGAGAATAACTGTTCCCATTGCGTGAACCACCTGCTCGGACCCGTTGTGAAATTCGACGTCGATGCCCTCGTCAAAGACATAAAACGCAAGGTCAAGCAATACGGGACCAGAATCTTTGTGAATATCGACCCCAATGCAGCCCCACACGGTTTGGAGCTTTTTCTCGGAACCATCATCAAGCAAAGAGTCGATGTAGATCTCTATTTCTTTGGCGGCATTCAACCTGACTTTGTCACCGGGCGGCTTGTTGCCTTAATGAAGCGGGCCAACGTAAAAGGCATGAGCCTGCCCCGTGAACTGGACGAGCGACTGAATAGGAGACTTAACAAGAAGTACACTGCAGAGGATTTCTACCAAGCGATCCGGCTCTTTGAAAAAGAAAACTATGATCTTTCCGAGTTTCACTGTCCCTTTCCGGTCGCTTTGCGAGACGACAACCTGGAACACATCGTGTCAACGATTCAAGAAATCAAGAGGCTGGGGGCTGTGGCGGAAATATCGCCCATAGCATTCATTCCGGGAACGGCCGAATACAAGAATCATGAAGATTTGCTGAAAGGGAAAAATCTCGAAGAACTCAATTGGGCTCTGTGGCCGACCCTCGATTCTGCGGAGAAGATACGGACCTACTCATTGATCTACAACATGGCCCATCATTACCGGTTTGTTGACCCCTGGGTCGTTTGAGATATCCGTCCCCTATTCCCCAAAATACAGGGTGAGAAAATCATTGCCGCCTCTGTCTATTCCTCCTGCCATGTGCCCGAGTGTCTGCGTTTCAATCTCATCGTACAGCCTGTGAAACTGCTCGGCAGGAACGGAATAAAACCGGCACATGTCCGGCAGGAAGGAATATATTTCCTTCATGTGAAGACCTGCTTGGTACACGTTGATGTCAAAGGAATTCCTCAAGTTGCCCTCCTCATGGACGCTGAGGAAGAGAAATTTGTCATTTCCCGCCTTGCTCGAGGCCAGATTCAGAATGCCTTTTACGATTTCGTAGGGGTTTCTCGCATGCTGTCCGTACACATCGCTCGACACTCTCTCCAACATGTCCTCGGTCGTATAGGCCGGATGGCAGGTGTATTCTGTTATGACCCCTTTCGTGCTGTCTGAAACATCCCACTTGAATCCCAAATGGGACAGGTAGGGATCAGGTTGATGGTATTTGCTTTTCATGGCTCTATAATACCTCACCCCAAATTCCAGATAGGCCCTCACGATGCAGCTCTTTTCATTTTCGCCGAATCCAAAACCCACGATGCTCGCTTCAGGCAAATGTTTCAGGAAACCCGCCATCAGATCCGGCGGCATCCCCATCTGCTCACAGATATCCAAGGCCTTTTCGTTCGCACCCGGCTGGATCGATTCTTTCTCGAAACCCAGGAGAAAACGATTCTGAAGAAGCGTATTTTCTTTGACCTTAAAGGATCTTTCAAAGGCAGGTTTTATGTGCAGCCGATCAAGAAGCCTGAAACATAAGTCGACCTTTTGCGCAGCCTGTTCCGACCTGAAAAGGGGTGGACGCAAAGGCGGTGTCGGCACGAGCCTTTCACGGAGAGCGACCGGCCGATCCAAAGCGCCGAACTCGGATTCGTAATCCCGGATCGTGCGGTGCAACTGGGCCATAAGCCGCTTGGCCGCAAAGGGACTCAAAACCACCCGATCCAGGAGGTCGACCCGCAGCTCCTCTTGGTTCGGCTGCACTTGTTGGGGCGTCCCAAAGAGAAGCATGAATTCATCCCGCGCAGCCTTCACCTGGGCCACATCGGCCCGTACGGTGAATACATCCGAGCCCTGCTCGAACCTATCGGGTCGGTTATTTGGCTTCAAAGCTCCCCCTTCTCTCCTGCACGGCAAGACCCAAGGATCGGTCCTGACTTTTTATGTGACGATTCGTGCTGAAGGTCAAATGATTTGTGTTGATGCATCCACAAACTGGCCTCAGCCCCCATCGATCAACCGCCCCGCCGTAGCCATGAGATCAGAACTGACGAAGAATCGGGGGCTTCGAAACAATTAGGAAGAGCCTAAGTCACTAATCAAAACCCCAGCTTGAATACGCTTTGCCCATTGCCACCGAGATCGTGTCATCCAAAGCTCCCTTTGATGTGGATCACAGGTTTCCTTTCAGCGACCTGGGCAGCCAGCGGATAATCGAGGGTATAGGCGATCTCGGACAGGAGAGCGACCGAGAGGCTTACCTTTCCGGTTTCAATCCCCTGGATGGTCAGGAAGCTCACGCCCACCTTTTCGGCAAGCTCCTTCATCGTGAGACCTGCATGCTTTCTAACCTCCCGGACGCGCTTTCCCACATCGATTCTTCCGCTTGCTTTCATAGCCCGGGATCCTTCCCTTTGATGGGCATGAGGATGGCGTCTCCAGCCTCTCGCTCAAGGGTCTGCTCGTGAACTTGGGGACGTGAACTTGGGGACGGGCATAATGCTGGGTGCTGGTGCCGGGTCGGACCCAAGGCAATCGATTCAAATCATAATGAAATTGTTGAAAAGTGCCCCCGAAAAAAGGCTTAAGCACGCAGTTTCGGGCTCAAAATGCTCGGTCTAGGGAAAATGGGGAAAACAAGAAGAAGGGGAGCACGTCACGGCTCTTCACGCTGGTATCTTGTGGCTTACCAAGATCCTCTCTGCCTTCTATCCTGGAGATGGCGGCGAATGGAGCTTTGAGGGTTTGCTGCACAAAAGCCGGGGGGACGGGCAAAAGGTTGACCTTTCTGTCAGGGCATGTATGCTTAGTGCTTCGAGTCGCAAATACGTCTTCGTATCCAACGAGCTTTAACCCGGGCAATGAGCTCTCTCAGCACTCAGTCCTGAGGGAATAAATTCGTCACCGAATTTATGACTCGATGGGCCCAGCAAGCGTGTGGGTCCGAACCGTCTGCACCCTTAAATGGATTCACCAAGGCATGATCTCTTGAAGAGGGTCTGTAGTATGTTTGATGACGATTCTGAGAAAGAAAAACGCAAGGAGATCTTCGAAAAAGTTGCCGGAGCAATAAAGGAAGCCCCCGAAAACTACGTGGAGAAACTTGCAGAGTTGGGTTTTACATGGTTTGACGATGAAATAGATGAGGAGGATGAACAGGACAGAGCTGCGACGATCCGCAATGATAACGAAAAATACCTTGTGGCCTATTTTGAAGGGGAAACCGAAGTCTCACACCAGGTTCTGGATACCTATCTCGCTGAGAAAAACTCGGATGATCTGAACTATCCACTATTCAGAGGCTACTTTAAGAGGGGTAATGACAATCTCAAACACCTGCTGCTATACGGTCTTGAGATGCATCCGACGGATATCGGCCTCCTGAGTGACCTCGCCTACTTCCATGAATTCCGCAATGTTCTGGCAGAACTTATTCAAGCTTACCTTTGGGCCTGTGCAAGAGAGAATGACATGGATAGATTCAGCCAATTGGTTTCGAGTTTTTATCAAGATACTGCACCGGATGGCTTTGATGCCTTGCACGAGTTGGAGCAGGTTTGCAGCCCCGGCTCCAAGAAGCGGGAAGTCATACGGAGTGTGCGTAGGCAACTAGAGTCTGATTCTTCGCCTGAATCCATTGAATTCTGATCACCCGCCTCTGACAGGTCCTCACCCTTTTGGTCTATTGACATAAGTTGCCAGGCCGGATACAAAGGCTTTGTCAGTCTCAGAGTCGTCATTCACATCCCCACTACACCAAAACAACATCGAGGCGAACTTGGATGCGCCCTCGACCTCCACAAAGCAGGTAAGGCAATAACTGACTTTCTGAAATGATCCCTAAGCGGCTTTGGGGCTCCATTGCTGACCGAGCGCGGATTTGAGCCCCAAAGCTGTGACCCCGGACTGCGCTTTTGGGTGAGCTTGCTGATCCTTACCTCTTGCCAAGATAGCGTTCACCGCGTTTCAAGGAATCACCTAATAGGTCAAGACATCAGCCGCTTCCTCATTCAGCCGGTCGGCTTGAATGTTGAGGATGGCGAGATCTCTTGCAGCATTTCAGGGCAGTTCTGTGCCTTGACTCATAATCTCCACATACCTCGAATAGCTGAACACACGGTTGCGTTTCTGGGCGGTAAGCTCCCGCACGATGCCAAGCTGCACCAGATGCCCGAGTGCCTTGTTCACCGTGGCCGGGCTTACGCCGGTCTTTTCCACCAGCCAACCCGATGTGGCTATGGGATGCTCCATCAAGGCCCGGTGAATCTGCAGAGTGGATGCCGACGTCCGACCGAGCACACTGATCTTGTCGCGATCCCGGTTCGAAAGGTCGAGAAGCTGCTGCGCCGTTTCCACCGCCTGGGTGGCAGTGACGATAATCGCCTCGGCGAAGAAATTGAGCCAGGCTTCCCAGTCCCCGTTCAGACGCACGTTGTCGAGCAGCTCGTAGTAATACCGGCGGTGCGTCTTGAAGTAGAGACTGAGGTAGAGCATCGGTTCCCGCAGCATCTTCTGTTCGCACAACAACAGCGTGATCAGCAGGCGCCCCAAACGGCCATTACCGTCCAAGAACGGGTGGATCGTCTCGAACTGCACATGGGCCAGAGCCGCCTTGAGCAGCGCCGGGGTCGGCTTGGGCCGATCGTGAAGAAAGAGTTCGAGCTTGCTCATGCACTCCGGAACCTGTTCGGCCGGAGGCGGAACAAAGGCGGCGTTGCCGGGACGGGTGCCCCCGATCCAGTTCTGGCTCCGCCGGAACTCGCCCGGAGTCTGGTCGCTGCCCCGGCCCTTTTTCAGTAGCACACCATGAATCTCCCTGAACAGCCGCAACGACAGCGGCAATCCTTCCTTCAGCAGACGCAGACCATGATCGAGCGCCGCAACATTGTTGCTGACCTCACGAACGTCATCCAAGGGGACACCCGGTTCCTGATCCAGTTCGAACAGCAGAAGGTCCGAAAGTGACGACTGAGTCCCCTCGATCATGGAGGAGAGCACAGCTTCCTTGCGGATATACATGTACAGGAACAGTGAAGTGTCCGGCAGCAGGCTCGAAACGCTGTCCAGCCGACCGAGCGCCAGCAGTGCCTGGTCGAACTTGCTGCGCAGTTCCGGTGTCCAGTCGATGGGCGGACGTGGAGGCAGTGGCGCCGGCACGAAAGCCTTGGCCTTCTCGCCCACCGTCGATATGGTCACATATTTCCCCTGGGGTTTTCGTTTCATCCTGCCTGACTCGAACCTAAAATAAGATTGACCTTTATTTTATGTTTTTGGATTATCCTAAAATAAAGACTCCTAAGGTGAAAAGCAAGCAGAAATCCGCCGGGCACGGGTCGCCCATTAAAGGGCTTCTCACCGAGGTAATAATTTGAAATTATGATGAAAATCTCCGTGAAAAGGGCTTAAACATGCATTTACCGGCTCAAAATGGGCACTCAAAGGATAGAATCGTTCATAATAGTTGAAAATATTTTACGGATATCGTAAACTGCACCTTACGAATTTTTCCAATTTCCGTCAATAACTATGTCTGATTTTTTCATATGATTGATCTCGCTGAATTTTTGAGTATCCAGGCTGGCCTCCTGAGTCTCGTTCCTAGGGAGAACTGGCGCTATCTTAGGGAGAAAATAGATTGGGGCTCCCGGCTCATAGGTATTGTTGGAGCCAGGGGTACCGGAAAAACCACACTGCTCCTTCAGCAGCTTGCCGATTTGGAGGCTACGGGCAAGGAGGAACTCTATCTTGCGGCCGACCACATACGAGTTCAGGCGAACGGACTCTATGAGACGGCTGCCTATTTCTTCAGGCTCGGGGGGAAGAGGATTGTCATCGATGAAGTCCACAAGTACCCCAATTGGCAGCAGGAGTTGAAGAACCTCCATGATTCCTTTCCCTCGGCAAAGATCGTCTTCTCGGGAAGCTCGACCCTCGCCTTGCAGAAAGGAAAGGCGGATCTTTCGCGTAGGGCTGTCTATCACACGCTCCCGGGCCTTTCCCTGAGAGAATACCTCTCCTTTTCTCAAGGTTTGACGTTGTCCCCTGTTTCTCTGCCTCAATTGCTAAAAGGGCATGTAGCGCTGGCTATGAAGGTTTTGGAAAAAGGGCCGATCCTGGGGCATTTCAAGGACTACCTGGAGCATGGCGCCTACCCCTTTTTCCTGGAAGGGACCGCCGGCTATGTACCCAAGCTGCTTAACGTCATCGAAAAGGTGCTCTACGAGGATATCCCATCAGCGATCGGGATCAGGATGGCCAGCGTTCCTGTATTGAAACGGATATTGTGGCTTTTGGCGACCTCCCAACCTTTCATACCAAACATTGAAAAGATGTCCCGAGAACTGAAGGTTTCCAAGGAATACCTTTATACATACCTCGACTCCCTGGAAAGGGCTGGGCTGATCACCGGCCTGTTGCCCGCCGAAACCGGGTATCGGCTCGTACGAAAGCCTTCAAAGATCTACATGGAGAACACGAACCTGCTCAAGGCCGTGGCTGGAGAAATGGGGATGAGCACGCAGGTAGGCGCCGTCCTGGAGACCTTCTTCGCGCACCAGATCCTGAGCAGTGGCATGCACATCACCGTCCCGACTCAGGGGGACTTCCTTGTGGAGGGCAAGTTTCTCTTCGAAATAGGAGGCAAGGCAAGAAAAAGGACCCAAATTAAGGGAATCCCAGAAGCCTATGTTGTGAGGGACGACATCGAGGTCGGCTTTGACAAAGACATTCCCCTTTGGCTTTTCGGATTCCTCTATTGAGACCTCGGAGCGTGGATCGTAGTACGTGGTACCGGACTTTCCGGACCAAGGCAATCGCTTGAAATCGCGCCCACGACCCTGAAGGTAATGGTTGGTGCTATAGGCTCCGCTCGCATCAGCAATGCTTCGAGGCGAAGGCACGACCAACTTAAGCTCAGAGCCGCTTCTTGGCGAACGCCCTGCCGGATGGAGTTTTCAGGTATTACTCGAAATCAATCGCTCGCTGGCGATCAGCAAAACCGATTGCCGTCTTCACTTTCCAAGGTCGGTATTTTGCAGTGTGGGGGACTTGCCCTGAATTGTGGGCCATGAGGCGGGCATCAACCAGAAGTGGTTTGCCAAAGGTGCTTATTTGCAAACGCTCTTCCTGATCCGGACTTCAGGTATCTTTCGAACTCCAATGCCTTATCGTGGTTTGGAAAGGCGATGTAGGCAATCAACTTCCAAGGCTTGAATTTTGCGGTATGTGTTGACCGACCTTCGTTGTGAGCTTCAAGTCGACCTTTAAGATCAGAGGTTGTTCCAATATAGCGCTGTCCGGGAAATGCGATACTTTCGATTAGATAAACGTAGGTCAACCCTCGTTCTTACTCCAGCTTTCCATCGAATTTTGGCCTGCCAGACGTAGCCTTGGCTCTAGGAAACGTCCTCCTTCGTCAACCGCCCCCGCTGAAGCTATGGCGGTCAAGAGACTTCGGCGGACAGACTTCGCCACTTTCTAAAAGCTCTTTTCTAGAATCACACGTCTTTTTCAATTTTGACTGGCCTGCCAGACGTAGCCTTGGCGAAGTCTGGTGGAGGCGGGGGAGTCGAATCAGATTTTGAGAATTTTGATAACTTATTGGCATCCTTGGATTTCCAATTGATTTCGGCATGTTGCACTCAATTTTGAGAAGTTCGATAGTCAAAATACCTTCAGCAAATTCGACCAAAAGGAAGAAAAAGTGCCCCAAATGTGCCCCATCAAAACCACCAAATGAGAGTGGATTAAGTCCTAAGCCAGGCCGCTCATTTACCGCAAAGCGCCGACACCGGCCCTTAATCTGATTCCCTGTTCGGGTTTCTTATTCTTAAAAAGCAATGGGAGATTTATGTGGACAAATAGGCTTTCTTAAATTAAAGGTATTAGAAGTTCCACTCTTAGTTACCCAAACGTATCATATTTAAGCCAATAATAACTTATTTTATAAAACGAATAAGCAAGCGGGAAATAAATTGACAAGCATGATTATTTTTGATTTAATTAAACGGATTATCAAATAGAGACTTGGCCTTCTTAGCATTTATTCGTTTGGAAAAGGAGGGGAGACATGATCCGTAAGATCGGGCGATTTTCTGCGTATTTTCCGGACGAAGACATAGCCGAAACCTTCCTAAAGATGCTCTCCTTGCACGCTCGTCCTAGAACTGTAATTAGGTGCCCTTCGTATGAGGTTCACAAGTTCTTCCTTGAAATCAAGCGAAAGTACCCGGACAAACTTGAAGATGTCTTCTTCAATGCTGATGAGGAGTATCCGTATTCCTCTGAAGTAGAGAATGCATTTAACCGGCTACAAGAATCAGGGTACCTCACGCGTCCAAATCCTTCATTAGATGACTACATGGTAGTGACTGATCTTTCTCAAAAGAAGCCCCTTCCTTCTTCGGCCAATTACCAATTTGTAAAAGAGGTTGCACAGTTATTTTCTGAAAAATTCGAATTCAAAAATGAGCAACCAAATTGTTGATCTGGCGAGCTGCATCTCCCATCTGAAAATCGTCCTTGAAGCCTTATTGCCCCCAAAGGATTTTGTAGATCCCGGCATGAAAGTAATTCATGATCCGTTGTGGGGTTCTCGTCTTTTTTATCCATGGGAAATCGCAATAATTGATACACCCCTCTGTCAACGCCTAAGGCGGATATACCAGTTAGGCACAGCTTATCTTACATACCCTTCTGCTGTCCATACACGATTTTCTCACACATTGGGAGTGGCAGTCCTAGCCGGTCGTCTAATAACTCGCCTAAAAGAGAAGGCAGAGATACTCCGTTTGGATACTAATATATCTCAAAAAGACATTTACACAGTCCGACTTGCAGGTATTCTCCATGATCTTGGGCATTGCTTTTTTTCTCACGTAAGTGAAAGAGTATTAAAGCCAATGCTAACTCATGCAATGAAGCAAGAAAAGTTGGGCCGATCTAATCCTCATGAATTTTTGTCATATCTTATAGTCAAACATGAGTACTTCAGAAACTTTTGGCAAAAGAATGTGTTACCCCTTTTTAAAGAAGAAAAACACGCTCCCAACCTTAACGACATTGCCGAGATGATTGTAGGAAGACCTCCTTCCGATGAAAAGAGGTACCTCCAAGAGATAATTGCAGGCCCGTATGATGTTGATAAATTAGAATACCTTTATCGCGATGCTAGGATGGCTGGTTTGGAGATCTCATATGATATCGAGAGATATTTCTATAAGATCAGGCTAATCAACAAACCGACTGGACAATGGCGTCTCGCAATGGATGAAGGCGGCGTAAGGGCAGTTGAACAAATAATTTTCAGCAAAATGATGCTATTCTCGTTTGTCTATCATCACCAGAAAGTTCTTGCCTCTGATACATTAGTCACTGATCTCCTTTTGGAGTTGTTAAGCGAAGAGGGTCAGGGACATATAGCCATCAGGCATCCTTTAGATTTCTTGAAATATACTGATTACGATATTCTATCTACCAATTTGACGGGGCCAACGGATCGTTTCGATAAGCTTAGAAATCGTATTCTAAATAGAGACCTTCCAAAGCGTTGCTTTGTAATCAGCAAAGAGTGCATAAATGATCTCTCAAGCGATAGTATCGTAACGGATAACTGGGATATTCTAAAGAAAACAATTCGGGAGTTCCCAGACGAATGTAGAGCAATCAGACAAGAAATCGTGGATCTAATAAAGAAGGAACCTGAAGCGAAGAAAATTAGCCGTGAGATCACTATTGACGATGTTTTTATTTCATTCCCAAGACTTCCACCAATTGACGAACCTGGTCACGCTCCAGTTGTGAACTCCATCGATGAAGTAAGTTCCATGGGGCACTATTTTGATCTTGAAGGCTGGCAGAAGACTTATGATCTGAAAAAGATTCGGTACTATTTCTATGCTTCGGAAGACATAAGAACCATCGCTTGTGAGGCGGTACTGAAATATCTGAAAAAGACACACAAACTGTCATTTGACGAATCTGTCTGGAGGGAAGCGAAAATTTGCATCAATAGACCTTTGGAACCAGTCTGCACTTGAACATGCCCGCCTGAGATAAAGGCGAATATTTTGTATCATTTCGATTTTTCAACTTTTTTCTGAAAATGGACAGGATATCTTATCAAATATATGGTGACGGAAGCCTTGCCGGGGACTTCGAAATTGAAGCCTGGCTGGCGTTAGCGGAAAAAAATTTGAACTTTTGTCACTTTTTTTCATTTTTTTTGTCCGAAACCCTAGTGCTGATGGCTATTACTATCTCAGGGCCGATGATACTAGACGCTGATTCAACAAGCCCAATGACCGGCAGGATCAAAACAGGTGTAAGCGTCTAGGCAACCCATCTTGCGGGGCCTTGCGCATCTGGCATATGTTGTGCGCATGAAGGGGGAATGATTTC
>ENA-OSEO01001185-OSEO01001185.1-sediment-metagenome-genome-assembly--contig:-NODE-1185-length-51361-cov-4.484206_pt1 | contig 51361 bp, 58 predicted proteins | sample MGYA00237883_ERZ534232 | MGnify/ENA metagenome assembly ERZ534232
CCGCCAGGAATCACTATCCTGCAATTGATGTTTTAAATAGTGTGAGCCGTGTTATGCCAGCTGTAACTGATAGAGAGCACCTTGGTGCCGCTGCGGCAGCCAGAAAACATTTGGCAACTTACGAAAAAGCAAGGGATCTTATCAATATCGGCGCATACGTGAGCGGCTCTGATTCAGAAATTGATGCTGCTTTAAAAGTAATGCCGACATTAACTGGGTTTTTACAGCAAAATATGCGAGAAGTGACTACATTTGAAGAGACATTAAAAATATTATTGTCGATGAGATCGGAAGAGGTACAAGATGCCGCCTAAATTCACCTTACAAACGGTTCTTGATGTAAGACATAACCGGGCAGAGTCGCTGGAAATTGAATTCAGTAAATTACTGCACCGTGAAAAACAAATATTCAATGAGATCGAAATACTTGAAAACAACAAACACGCTTTAATGGAGAAACTTCAAGAGCAAATGACAGGAGATATGGACCTGTTTAACGTGGCACATTTACGTTCAAATATCAATCAACATTCAAAGTTGATCGAAGATTACCATCATACATTGGCAAAACTTCAAATTGAAATTGAGGCAAAAAGAAGACAATTGATCACTGCCAGGCAAGCAGAAGAAACTCTTGATATTCTGAAAAGAAAAGAAATTAAGCGTTATAAAGACCTGGAAAGTATTCATGAGAGTAAAGAGTTAGATGACATTTATATTTCAAGAAACTTCCAGAAAAGGCAGGAGGTAGAGATCAACAATGATTGATACTTCCTTTAACAACAACATGCAAATGATGATGATGAATCTTGTCACGAAGCTGTTGGAAAAACAGACAGCAGAAGTTTCAAGTTCTGATAGTGAAAGCAGTTCAACATTTTCAGATGTTATTCAACAAGTTTCTGAAAAATACGGTATTGACGAAGAGCTGATCTATTCTGTACTTACTTCTGGATCAGAGTTATCAACCGGATCATTGTTTTCATCAAGTTCGTCCAGTTTGATGCAGTTGTTGATTGATTCATCTGAAGATTCTGATGCTTCTGATTCACTCAGTTCCATTTATGGGGGATCAGGTTATTTGCAAACCTTGTTAAGCCTTAATGGTGGAGACATTGAACAGGCACTGGAAACCTACAACACAGGGTCAGATGCAATTAACTTGTATAACGGGATTTCTTTTAATTCCGGATCTCAATCATATGCATCAAAAATTCTTGAGTATTATCTTGACCAACAAGGCAAGGAGGCATAATGAGTTCTTCATTATTTACTGACGATGCACTTAGCGCAGCCTCAATCGCCTTAAGAGGTTTAACAGCAAGACAACAGGTTATCAGCAACAATGTGGCCAATGTTGACACTCCAGGGTACAGCGCTCAGGAGCTTGATTTTGAAACAACCTTACAACGTTCGTTGGATGGTTCCGGCAGCGTAGCGGTTAAAAGAACCAACTCAAAGCACATGGAAGGAACGTCGTCATCAACCAGTTTCAATATGACTACAAACAGAGAAGGTGGCACATATCGTGAGGATGGGAATAATGTAGATATCAGTACTGAACTCATTGATATGTCAGAAACCAGTATCAAATTTCAAGCGATCAGTCAGGGGTTAAGCAGCAAGCTTCTCCTGTTGAAATCTATTGCCCAAGGAGGCTAAAAATGCAAAACGTGTTTGATGTTGCATCTCTGTCACCTCCACAAGTGACAAATGCAACAAAGTCGGCAGTAACAACTACGCCGGCAGCAGATCAGGTACCATTTGATCTGATTTTATCCATGGCGTCGTCAGAAAGTGTTCAAAACACTCAATACAACCAAAACGCCAGTAAAGAAAATGAGCCAGCTTCTACGAATGTGGAACGTGCTGCAAACTCAATTTCGAATACAAGGGACGAAGAAATACAAGACAGAAAGGAGATCGAAAAGAAGGAGTTTGAAAACCCTTCAAATAATAAAAAGGCCAATGACGATGATGAAATAAAAGAAGAATCTGTCGCAGTCATGTCCAACAACCAGAAAGTTGAAAATCAGGATCAAACTGACAGCAACGATGAAGTCGTTGCCGCAAATTCTGAAAGTTCATCAGTTTTACTTGACGGACCTGAAACAAAAAATGGTATCAGTTTTTCAAGTGAAAAAAATTCTGCTGAATTAGTAGGAGAGCAAGTACTTGATAATGCAGTAGTAACCAAGAAAGTTGATATCTTGGATTCTTCGATGAGCAATGAAAATACTGAAGAAGTTGCTCAAACAGTACTTGTTGATGAAGAAAAACCTGTTTCAACGGAAAAGACTGATCTGGGTAATGAAAATGAAGAAGATGCCCTGAATGTAAAGAACGGCGTTTTCACTCAGGAAAGTGGAAAGACTGAAAAGACAGATGTTGAAGCCGTAAACCTGGATAAGAATAGCAAGAATCAAAAAGTTGAAGCTTCTATGAAAGATGAAACTGGTAGTACAAAAAGTGTTGAAAATGCAAGTCAACAAAACCTGGAAACAAGCAAAAACATAGATGCTTCTGGTGATTCTGCAACAAACGCGAAAGACGAAAAAATAGAAACGAAAGCGAATGTCAAGTCAGACGCGGCTCCACCAGGTTCCATAACAACAGAGAACGTACCAACGAATGCTACGGTCTCTCAAGTCACACAGCTCAGTGAGCCGGCCCGCTTGGCGGAAGCTCCCAAAACAAAAGTTGTGACACAAATAACAAGTGAAATAGATCAAATGGTAAAGACCAACAGGTCTTCGCTACGTGTTCAGCTATATCCCGAAGAACTTGGTCATATTGACTTAAAAATTGTGTCCTCTAAAAATGGTGTTGGCGTAACAATGATCGCCGACAAAGCTTCCACCCAAGAAGTCTTAAAATCGGAGATGAATTCTCTGAAACAGACTATTGAACAAGCGGGAATCCAATTGAATGATCTGAATGTGGGACATGGCCAAAATTCAAATCAACAGCTTTACGAAGAGAATCGTCATGCTACGAAGTCTTATGCTTCAATGAGTTCTGAAAAACAAAGTTCAGGAACGATTGAGAAAAGCGTGACACTACAGACTTCAGTTGTTGATTACAAAGTATAGACAGGAGAACGCGATGGCCACTTCTTCAATTGAGTCAATCCAAGCCAACAGTTCGTCAAATAGTACTTCATCGACAAAAAGCGCCAGCAACGGTTCTTATGACACCGATGATTTTATGACGCTACTGATGGCTGAATTGAAAAACCAGGATCCAATGAATCCAATGGACAGTTCCGAAATGATGGGACAGATCGCTCAATTAAATACACTAAACACTTTGACATCAATGCAGAAAACGATGGAAGAATTGAATTCTTCACAGTTATGGAGTTATGGAACTAACCTGATTGGAAAGACCATAACAGCCATGATCAAAGAAGATGACGTTACAGGTTTACTCTCTGGAGTCGTCAATTCATTTTACATGGAAGACGGGGTTGCATACGTCACAGTCGATGGACAAAGTATTGAACTTTCAACCGTTGTTGAAGTCGCTGCTACTGAAGAAACAACCGCTGAAGATGGAACAACTGAAGAGACAACAGATGACAGCACATCTGAAACTGAAGAAACAGCGGAGTAATAATTATGGCTGATGAGATAAAGATCCAAACCGATATCAATATTTCATCGTCGGCAATAGGACAGACGGCAAATAAGAACGCGTCGTCATCCAGTTCTGCGGACGGCGCAAGTTTTGCTGAAACTTTGTCTCAAGCTCAAAACCTGAGATTCTCAAACCACGCACAAAAACGATTGGAAACCCGCAACATCAACCTGACAGAAGACGGGATCAACCGTTTATCAAGTGCAGTAGATAAAGCAGAAAAACGCGGTGGCAAGGAATCTTTGGTGATGGTTGATGATATGGCTTTTATAGTCAATGTTCGTGATCGATTAGTAGTAACTGCCCTGGATTCAAATTCACGTGGTGAAGGCGTCTTTACACAGATCGATAGTGTAGTGTTTGCCGATCCATCCGATAATAACAAGGACAGTTCTATTAATATCGAACAATAATAACAATTAGACAGGCTGGCCCTCTTGGAGGAAGCCTGGTATGACCTACAGGAGAGTAAAAAATGATACGCTCAATGTTTACTGCTATTGGTGCATTAAACCTCAACCAAACCTGGTTGGATGTAATTTCAGACAATCTTGCAAACTCAACAACCACTGGTTTCAAATCAAGTCGTGTAATCTTTCAAGACCAGTTTGCTCAGATCATGAGCTCAGGCGCCGCACCTATCGGCGATGTTGGTGGTATCAATCCAACTGAAGTCGGTTTGGGTGTAAAACTCGGATACGTTTCACCTGTGTTCACACAAGGTATGATGCAATCTACCGGAAGAAGCACTGACCTGGCCATCCAGGGAAATGGTTTCTTTGTTTATTCAAACGGACAAGAAACCTTCTATTCACGTGAAGGTTCACTTGAAATTGATGCGGATGGCTATCTGGTCAATAACTCCACCGGTATGCGCATTATGGGATGGATGACTGCCTCGGATGGATCAATTGATACAAATGCACCGGTTTCAACTATGCAGATTTCATTGGATGCAACAGTGGCTCGTGCAACTACTACAGCTTCGATTGGCGGCAACCTTGATTCTGGCTTGTCCCTTGCCGTAGACGCCGTCGCAGATGATCCCGCTACTCCGGAAGATGAGACAGTTGCTGCGGTAGCTGGTGAATACAAAGAAACCACCATCGCGGTTTATGATTCTTTAGGAGAATCACACACACCAACAATCCGCTTCACAAGAACTTCAGACCCTCTGGTTTGGAACTGGGAAGTAACCGATCCTACAACTGCAACCGGCAGCGGAACGATGACATTCGATTCTGATGGTAGATATGTTGATTCAACCGTAAATGCAGGTGATCCGGTAGTACTCATTGGAAGTGCCGGTGCAGATAATATTGAAATCGACTTTGATTTTTCAAGCATGACCATGCTGTCGTCGGAAACCACCATTGCACCATTAAACCAGGACGGCTTGGCAGCCGGTTCGGTTTCAGAACTTTACGGCGCGCCCAACACTGGTGAGCTCTATTTGGTTTATTCAAATGGTTTGAAAGAAAAAATTGGTCAGATCGCACTTGCTGCTTTCACAAATCCTTCCGGTTTATTAAGATCAGGATCGAATTGTTACAAGATCGGTTTGAACTCTGGCGATCCCCAAATAGGTACTGCAAATACTGGTGGACGTGGCGCAATCACATCAGGTTATCTGGAAGCTTCAAACGTTGATATGGCTCAGGAATTCACCAATATGATCCTGGCACAACGTGGCTTTCAGGCTTCCTCTCGTGTGATTTCAACCTCTGATCAGATCCTGCAGGAATTGGTAAATCTTAAACAATAATAGAAAAAGAGTCTTATTCAGGCCTGCCCAAAAGGCAGGCCTGATAAATAGAGAAAACTGGTAGATATGAATATATCTGGCCCAATTCAAACCAATCTACCACCTGTTCAAGAAAAGACCGATCAATTCCTGAAGGTAAATCAGAGAATTGCTGGTGAAATACTTGAAATCGCTAATGAACAGGTTGTTTTGGCTGTTAATGGGGTTCAGATCGTAGCAAAAATGACCTCGGCCGAACAATTGGCTAATTTAATGGAAAAGCGTTATGCTTTTTTTGTCGTCAAAGAAGTCAATGAAAATCAAATCACACTGCAATTAACTTCACCTACAGCTACAAGTCCTGATGCGAAACAAGCTGCTGAAAACAATCCGCTTGGAAGGTCATTACTTGAACAATTTGGGCTACCTATTGACAAAGAAAACATCCAAATAGTTCAAGCAATGTTAACCCGTGGAATGGAAATTTCACCAAAGGTATTGAATAATATTCGACAGGTACTGGACGCAAATCCGGGTTGGGGGATGAATGAAGTTCAACTAGCTACTGCTATAAAATCCGCTGGATTGCCATTGACTGAAGAAAGCCTGAAACTGGCCATGTCTGCGGTGAAAGATATTCATTCAAGTTTTCTGGTATTAAATGAACAATTAAATCAAAACCTTTATCGGCCTGGAATTCAACCCAACGTAAACCAACTGATCAGGTCAACAATTGAAGCGCTGAAGAACGTATTAATTCAAGGGGGAGATTCACAGGCTAACCTGGAAAAAACACTTCAATTTGCAGTAAAAGGTTTTGGGACTTCCATTGAGAACGAAATAAGTAAATTGCTTGATCAAAAAACCAGGGAAACACAAGAACCAAGACTGAAAAATATTTTATATGATTTGGCAACACTGAGAAGTGAATTGGGAAACACAGCCAGACCTTTGGCTAATGCAATTGATATTTTTCTTAATGGCATGAAGTGGATACATTTTCAAAATGTTGAACCTGAAATGGAAATAGCAAAAGGACAGTGGACACAATTAGATTTACCGATTTCTTTCAGTAACAATATTTCGAACCAACAACCGAATATTATCTATAATATGAAAATTCGCGTCGCACATGAAAGCGATGAAGAAAAGGGAAACAAGATCAATCCTGACTATACAAGATTGGTAATAGAGGTTGACCTTGAAGAGGATGAAAATATTAAAGTAGATCTATCCATTGTCTCAAAAATGGTTGGCGCAGAAATAACAGCGACAAATGAAGATATTTGCACGCTTGCTTCAGAAGAATTAGACGATTTAAAAACGGGATTATCGAATCTGGGATATACTTTAAAAACCAGTCGTATAGAGCTTGGCAGCGCGATCCTTGAAATGGATCTTAATGAATCAGGGAAGTCATTACCGAAAATATCATCGGTGGATTTAGGGGTTTAACAATGTCAACATATTATTCGTATAAAAATAAAGATAAGAAAAAACAAGAAGCCGTTGCATTAGGGTATAATCCAAACAAAGATGATGCACCTCGCGTTTTGGCTTCAGGCCGGGAAAAAATCGCAGAACAGATCATTTCGATCGCAAGGGAAAATGGTATTCCAATCAAGGACGATCCGATTTTAACTGCTGCATTGATGGAAATCGACATAAATAATACAATACCGCCTGAATTATATAGAGTTGTTGCAGAAGTATTATCTTACATTTACAGAATACAACAAAAATCAAGCAAGGTGAACCTGACATGATAAATTCAAACAACAGCAATGATGAACGCCGTCAAAGTTACCGAGTAAGGTATCCGGAAGAAAACAATCCGAAAATCGTAATAAAAGAAGTTGAATATGATATTTTGGATTTAAGTGAAACCGGTTTGCGATTTAAATTAAAGGAAGATCTAAAACTACCCGGAGATTTGTTTCATGCCCAGGTGAAATTACATGACGGAAAAGAAGTGGATGTTTTGGGAAGAATAATAAGAATAACCGGAGAGGATGCCGCGATGTTTCTTGTGGTTAAAAAAATCCCGTATCAGATCATTCTTTCTGAACAGGCATTTTTACGTCGTTCTTCTGCTGAATAGGCTTTTCTTCACTAAATTCAGATTCAAGCATTTCGCGTAAATCTTTAAACGAATCGGGTTCAGGTCCTTCCACGAGAAGGGCCTTTACTTTTTCTTGTGACTGAAGCGCTTCAAAGATCTCACCACGCAATATTGTAATATCTCGAGGGGCAGAAATTCCAATTTTTACTTTATCGCCGTCAACACCAAGAACGGTGATGAATATATCATCACCGATGTGAATGCTTTCATTTGTTCGGCGAGAAAGAACAAGCATAAAAAAGCCCTTTATGACAGTACGTCAAACAGATTGAATGTAGAAAGCGACCTGGAACAAACATCAATTACTGTTTCGTATGTGGTTTGCTGTAAATTGAACATTGTGATCGCTTCGGCCATATTTGCATCTTCTTTTATGGATAAAAGCGCTTTCAATTCATTTTGAGTCGTTTCAAGATGCTCGATTCCTGTTTCAAGTTGTTTCAGAATGGCGGAATTGTTTGTACGATATTCATTCATTGTGGTCAATGAATTGTTTATTGCGGTAAGGGCATTATTCATTTCAGTGCTGTCGTTATTCTCAAGACCATGTTGCGCGAGAATCAATGCATTAAAAAACTCATCAAATGCCGCAACACCATCTGTATTGATCGTGATCGATATTCCTGGTGCAATATCTCTTTTCATTGTACCAGTCGTGTCACTTGCCGCAACAACGGAACTACCATCAACAGCCAATGAAAACGGTAATGTTTTTATATTGGTTCCTGCAAAGAGATATTTGTTACCGTATGAGGAATTGGCAATAGCAATAGCCTGGTTTAGTATCTGGCCAATTTGAACGGCGTAATCGTCAGCACGAGAATCCGCGTCAACCGTGTCTGAGAGACCTTTCAGCATAATATTGTTGGCATCTGTGATCAAATCGTTCATCAAACTGAATGCAGATTCAGTTTCGGTCATCCATTCCTGGGCATACTGACTGGTTTCAATATAGCCATTACTTGCCGAAATACTTGAACGCAGTGCAAGGGCAGAGGAAACAAGACTTGGATCGTCAGAAGATTGTTGAAAATTCTTCTTGGTGGTTGCGATTTCACTCAATTCGTCCAATTTGGCTTTCGCTTCATTCATATAACGAATTGCGTTATTATATCGAGTGCTATCTGAAATTCTCATTATTTGCCGTCCTATCTACCAGCGCCCATTCGGTTGATGATGGTATCAAGCATTTCATCAATTGTACTAATGATGCGAGCCGCGGCTTCGTACGCTTTTTGGGATTTCACCATATTAGCCGCCTCTTCATTCAAATCAACTCCGGATACAGACTCTCGTTGTGTCTGTAATGCATCTGCAACGAGACCTCGATCGTAAGCATTGGTTTCAGCTCTTTGAACAGCCAAACCTAGTTTTGAGATTTGATCATTGTAATACTGATTAAAAGTTGCAGTTCCGCTATTCATTGTTGCAGTGGTACGGAGCGCGAAAATAGCTCGGGCAATTTCACTGTCTCCGACTTCACCGTCAATGGAAGCAGTTGCAATTTTTTCAACGTCATCTAGGGCAGAATTTACAGCAAATGAACCGGCATCATCGCCGACAAAGAAGTCCAGGCTAGTTGAACTGTCAAGGCCATATCCGGTTTGATGAATGGCATTGACGGCATCTTTTAGCGCCATTGATAATTCGTTTAAACCGGTTCTTTGTTCGGTAAATACTGAATCACGAGCCTCAATGATGCCAGCCAATTCACCGGAAGACGGGATTAAGTCTTTATTATCGTCCCAGACCAGTTTTTTTAAATTTTCGTTTATAGGATCCATCTCAGTATGTAAGCCGTAAGCTTCGTGTCCGCCAACAAGTATGTGTCCTTCGATTGAGACGGTTACTTCTCCATTTGATTGTTCAAATGAAGTGGCCCCAGCTAATTCAGATAAACGATCCAACGCAAGATCGCGTGCATCAAGTAAGTCGCTAGGAGAATCACCAATAGATTTAATACGTGAAATTTGTTCGTTTAATTGGGCAATGCTCGTTGCAAGAGCGTTGATCTCTTGGACTCGGGCATCGATTGACAAGTCTTGTTCAGCTCGTATTTCTTCAATTTGTGTATACCTTGTATTAATGGCACTTGCCAATTCTTTGGCACTATCCAGAAGTTCTCGTCTGACACTCGTATCAGTAGGATCATTGGAAAGAGATTGCCATTCTTCAAAGAAGGAATCAAGTTTTGTCAGCAAACCATCGGAAGTTGTTTCGAGCAATGATGATTCCAGCTGTGAAACAATCTCAGCTTCAGTGGACCATTTGCTTGCTTCTTCATTTTCCGCTCGATAACGTTTGTTATAGAATTCAACAGAGTATCGTTTGATTGAGGTAACATAAACACCGGATCCCATTTGTCCAACACCGGTTCCATAATAGGAATTTGACAAAGAAACGGCGGGACCTGCTGAAAGCTCTGCAACCTGGCGGTGATAACCTTCAGTATTAACGTTGGCTACATTATGCTCAATAATTGTTGTTACTTGAGATTGAGCGATAAGAGAGCTAAGCGCTACATTTATACTTGCGAATAGGTTTGCCATATTTCACTTTATGCTTTCATACCCAGATCACCAAACGAGACACGATCAACTGACTGCTTAACACCGGGGGGGCGATAACTTTCAGAAGGGTTGGTGAGGCTGAGTAAGAATGATTGGGCAGAAATCAACCAGTCAAGCGCGGTTCGAGCAAGAGCCTGGTTTCCATAATTTAGATCTCTGGATTGTTGAACCAACATTATCACACCATCGTTTAAACGCTGTAAACGGTCTGATTCGGTTGAATCAAGACCGGGATATAGCTCATTTATCGTAACCGAAGTGAGTTTGATCTTCAGATCACTTGCGATTGAGGTAATATACATTCTGCGTTTTTCTTCAAGCAAGCCAAATTGATCGAGGAGGCCTTCTTTTTCCTCAACGATCATCATAATGGCGTCTGGGTCTTTTTTATTCAGCAGAATGCGTTCCTGCTTGGTCGCTACGATCAAGGACTGCAGGGTTCTAAATTCTTGAACTAAGACGTTCTCCAAAGAATTAAGGAGTTCTTGTACTTGCGGGTTGTGTTCCATTTGCCCTTCCTAATCATCACAGGTTGACTAATTTAGGCCAAGTTTTGACATCATACTGTCTGCTAGTTTCTCAATGGGAACGTGATAATCTCCACTTTGAATTTTTGCTTTCAGGTCATCGACTTTAGCTTGATCAACATCAGGAACTTCATCCAGAGCAGCACGAGCCTTTGACATTACGCGTGCATCCTCTGAAAGTTCAGCTTTATCTTTCTTTTCGATAGATGAAGCGTTCTCAACCGACGCACTGGAGTTTTGTTTTTCAACCTGGTGCGTTCCTTCGGTTTTATTGAATGAGGTGCTATTTATATTGGTATTTTCGATTTTCATCTTTCTACCTCCGACTATAAGGGCAAATCTACATCAACCTGTACTCTTATCATCGGACAATATATCCAAAACTTTACCCTTTTCTTAAGTGAATTGCCGAATTAATCATTTCTGCAGTAGTTTGAAAAGCTGTTGAAGCCATTTGAAATGATCGCTGAACAACGATCAGGTGGGTCAATTCATCTGCAAAATTGACATTCGAACTTTCTAGGGTTCCGGGGACCAAGATCCCGAAATTTGTATCTCCGGAAGATCCGGTTTGTGCTTCACCGGAATTGATGCTCTCGATGAGGATATTATTGCCGATGCTTGTGAGACCTCCAGGGTTGGTAAATCGATACAATGTGATAGAACCAGCTTCTACCCATTCATCATTTACCAGTGCAGATATTGTGCCATTTTGGTCAATTGCAATTTCAGATGCCTCGGCAGGGATCGTACCTTCATATTTTATTTTGTAACCATTTCCATCCAGGAGTTGGTTTTCTGAGTCAAGGGTGAAAGATCCGTTTCTGGTATAACCAATATCGCCATTCGGCAGGGTTACGCCAAAGAAGCCATCTCCATTGATTGCAACGTCAGTAGAAACGTCGGTTGTAACAAGTGCGCCTTGTTTCATCATAATTTGCGAGGAGCTGCATTTTACACCAGAACGATTTGCTTCGTTCAATAGTTCCTGGAAGTTTAATCGAGACGACTTATAACCGATTGTATTTACATTTGCCATTGAGTTGCTGGAATTGGCAAGATCTTGAAGTCGAGAATTCATATCTTGACTTGAAATATTCAATACTTGAAAGAGAGAAGGAGACATATCAAGATTCGCTTTCTGGGCTAACTGGATTTACCCAAAGTTGAAATTGTCTTACCAAGTAATTCATCCTGATTCTGAACCATCTGCTGGGCAGCCTGATAAGAACGAGAAATCTCGATCATTTGTGTCATTAATTGGGCTGAATCAACATTGGATTGTTCAAGAGTGGACTGCAATATCATCCCACCACCGGTTGTTGCAGGTGTAGCAGTGGATGTAAAAGTATTTTCACCATCACGGCTGAAAGTGGTGAGGTCCTCAAAATAAGCCAATCCGATGGTACCGCTGCTAACATCGTTGACGTAAATAGTCCCGTCAGTTGATACACTGACTTCGCCTTCCGGAAGGGTAATGGATTGTCCATTGGGACCTAAAACTCGATAGCCGTCAACGTTCACCAAATTCCCTGCAGCGTCACGGCTAAAACGGCCGTCCCTGGTGTAACGAACTCCATCAGCGGTTTGGATCATGAAGAAACCTTCACCTTCAATGGCGAAATCAAGTTCACTATCGGTGGTTTTTAATTCACCCTGACTAAAATCAGTAGTTTCAGGGGCAGCCATAACACCGAGTCCGATTTCACCAAGGTAAACCGGTGAGGAAGAAGAATTATCCGTGGTCTGCGTATAGGCATAAGTTGTATCAAAATCCTCTAGAGAGGTCAGGATCTGTTTGAATCCCGGTGTATCGACATTGGCAATATCATGAGCTACAGCTTGTTGTCTGTAGACGCCTGTGATCATTGCTGAAGCAGCAGAATAAAGACCTTTTATCATTTTGTCACCTCAACATTCGTAGAAGAAGCATTTCCAATATTCAATACCAGGCTAACTTCATCTCTTGTCATACCCAATTGCCTGGCAATATCAACATCAGGCATATTTCCCTCGGCCATCGCTTTTACGATCATGTTTCTCTCACCAATATTGAGGGTGGGGATGGTTCGCTGAGATGGTGACGAGTTTTGGGCAGCATCAAGAAGTGTTTTAAAGTCGCTTTGGCCCATAACTCCGCTGGATTCACTGGTGGAAGCAGTTGAAGGATTTTTTGCAGTTGAAACGGCAGTACGTAATTCTTCAACGACCGGAGTGAGTTTTTCTGCCTGGGTATTCTTGCCCATGACAAGGGCTGTTTCTCTTGCCAGGGATACCACATTGAGCGTGTCACTTAATAGACCAGGTATTGAGTTTGACATTTTTTCACCTTATGACAATAAAGCCTGTAAGTTTAAAATTGCTTGGGCATGGATTTGACATGCACGAGATTCGGAAACTTCCAAAACTTTACCAATTTCCTTTAATGTTAATTCTTCAAAATAATATAGTGAAAGCACCAATTGATCTCTTTCAGTTAGTTTTTCAATACTGGAAATCAGATGGCTTTTGAGATCATTTTCAGAAGCAATATCTGCAGGGTCCAGTTGGTTATCATCAGCTAGAGTGTCATAGAGAGTCGTTTCATTTTCGTCGTCAGCATTTACAAGTGCGTCGAGCGAAACAATGACTTTATTCGAATCCAATAATCCCTGATGCACTTTATCGAGATCAATCCCCAGGAATTCTGAGATTTCTTTCTCGTTGGGTGGAACGTTGGTTTGACTTGTGATCGTTTGGATCGCTTTTTGTATCGATTTTGAACGATGGCGTGCCGTGCGAGATAACCAATCCATGGAGCGTAGATAATCGAGGACCTTGCCGCGAATACGCACTGTGGCATATGTTGAAAATTGAGTACCAAAATCAGGATTGTAACGGTCAACAGCATCGATCAGGCCAAGCAGCCCCTGGTGAACTAGATCTTCATAGTCCATTCCAATTTCTGTTGAGACGCCAAGCCTGCCTAAAACAAAATGAATAAGAGAAACATGCCTCAACACCAGTTCTTCACGTAACTTCAAAGAACGGGTTGCCAGGAATTCATTGAGAAGTTCAATATCCTGATCTTGTTTCGTGCTTGTTTCCAGATTTGTCATTATGCTAACGTATCCATTGAACTATCATTTACACCATTTTCATAATCGTTTGCATCTTTCAACATTCCTCGAGCTGACTCAATAACTCCTTTTGAGGTTTTCCATGATATGAACCAGACCAGTAAACCCAAAGACAATACCGTAATACCGCCTCTGAGCATCGCAACCCAATATGGATTTCCATTTGCAAAAGTTGCTACCATTACAATAATTCCAACCAGCACAACAGTCAATTTAGATAGCGTAAAAACCGTCTCAATCAATACAGGGAGTTTTATTGATTGGTTTGATGTTGGATTACTCTTGGGTGCAGCGGTTTTTGCCATATTCTTAATTATTTCCTGAATACACCATCAAGAACAGAAGCGGCAAGCTGTTCAGGATTGCCATGTTTCAAGTCACCAAAAATCTGATGGCCGGCAGAGAAGAAATAGAGAGGCAATTTGCATTGCCATAATAAATTAAATACGGCGCCAAATGAACCGGTTTCATCCATTTTGGTCATGATGATGCCTTTAAGACCGAATTGTTTCAACGTTTTTTCTGCTTCAAGTAAATCTTGTTCTTTGGTAGTGGCAGAAGCAACAAAGTATGTGCTTCCACCTGGAATTGCAGACAAGAATGAGCCTAATTCGACCACGCTGTCTTCATTTCTGGGATTGAAGCTTGTCGTATCAACAAGGATCAGATCGGCATCTTTTTGAGATTCGATCAATTCGGCTAATTCCTGGGGAGTGTAAGCTAGAAAAAGGGGAATTCCAAGCGTCTCTGTGTATGTACGTGCTTCAGAAATTGCGGAAGTCCTGATCGTGTCAGCTTCAATCCATACAACTTTCTTTCCCATGGTGATCATGTAAAAAGAAGCTAATTTTGCGCAACTCGAGGTTTTACCACTTCCGCTTGAACCGACCAATGTCATGATCTTGCTGGGAACGAGAGCAAGCGATTTTCTGCTGGGAGGAAGACACGCTGATAGCTGGTGCTTGATAAACCGATCAAGACGACCGTAATCATTTAGAATTGCTGGACTTAGCGCGTCAATATTTGTTTCAATTATCTTGTCGACAAGTGCAACGTGGATTCCTTGAGAGACTAATTTTTGTTTTATCTCCAATAAAATTGGAGGAACTTCTGGTTCTTTCGGTTGTTCTATCACAACGGTTTTTACTTTAGTAATGGCCGAGTTTGTCTTTTCGCTGATTTGTTCAAGAAGAGGTTCTTTATCTTCTGGAAGATATTTAAAGTCTGAAGGATCAAATTTACTTTTTTCCTCTTTTTGAATTTTGGTGCTGACTTCATCCAACATCTTTTCTGATGGTGCTACCATCGGACCAAAAGGTATTTTTTGGCCAGAAACCAGCATCTTTAAATTTTCAATCTCTCTTTTTAATTCTTCTTGAGTGGGTTGTTTCTTTTTGCCAAGATCTTGCTGGGCCTGTTTTTCACCAGATGGCAAATCTTGTTTATTTGATTGTGATGGTTTTGAAGCGATAACTTCTACGCCAGGTTTTTTCCAGGCTGCCCAAATTGGACCCGCAGGCACTTCTCGCATGGAAACGATCAAAGCGTCAGGTCCTAATTCAGATTGAACATTCTGAAGAGCTACCAACATATTTGGAGCGCGGAAAGTTTTTGTCAACATAGCGCTACCGTCCTTTACTCAATATCAACCATACCGTGTGCCTTCACTCTGGTGCCAGGACTGACCTCTGAAAACGCAAGGCATACAAGGTTGGGCAAAGACAGATCAACAAGTTTATGAAAAGCGAGACGTAATTCTCTTGGACAAAGAAGAACAGGCTGGAAACCTTTTTGGGCAAGCTTTTCCATTTGGTCCCCGGTTCTTTTTAGAATTGTCTGGGCAAGAGAAGCATCAATTTGGAACCCTACGCCATTCTCGTTAGAACCCAGCGAACTTCGTAAGGCAGATTCAAGCTGCGGTGCAAGCGTGAATACATTGAGTGTATTCATTTCGTCACGATACATTGACGAAAGAGTATTGGCAAAAGACTGCCGAACGGCTTCAGCAAGGATCGCCGGGTCTCTGGTGACGTTGGCGTTATTGGCAAGAACTTCGAGAATACCGCTAAGATCACGAATGGGAACGCGTTCTCTCAAGAGATTGCGCAAGACATTGAGAACATCGCTAAGACTGATCATTTCAGGTACAACGCCCTCAACCGATGCGGGACTCTTTGATCTCAATTGGTTCAGCATTTCCTGAACCATTTGACGATTCAAAAGATCAGAAGAATGAGAGCGAACGACTTCTGTAAGGTGGGTGGAAAGTACCGAGACTGGATTCACGACCGTGTATCCCATTAATTCGGCACGGCCACGTTCTCCGTCTGAAACCCAAATAGCGGGTAAGCCAAAGGCTGGTTCAGAGGTTTGGATGCCCTTTAGCTCTTCGTCAGTCTCGGACCCTGGAATTGCCAGCAAACGGTCCAGCATAAGGTCGCCATGAGCGACTTCCTGGCCACGAATCTTGATGCGATATGACTGGGGCTGTAAACGCAGGTTATCTCTGATGCGGACGACAGGTAAAACAAGACCCATTTCCGCCATCATCTGCCTGCGAATGCCTGTGATTCGTTTGAGCAAATTATCGGGCATTTCGTCGTCAATCAGAGGGATCAAACTATATCCGATTTCCAATTCCATGGCGTCAATTACAAGCAATTGAAGCATGTCTTCAGGAGTCTCGGCTTCAGTCGATTTCACTAATTCAGGGATGGCTGCGATTTCCTGTTCTTTTTTCTTCAGCCTTGCCACATAATAAGCAGCTCCTCCCAAACCGCCGCTCACAAAAATGAAGGGAAGTTTTGGAAGTCCGGGAACGAAAATGAGCAATCCCATGATCACTGCACCATAAGTTAGAGAACTGAAGTTTCCAAGTTGTTTGAACAGATCGCTGCCAAGTGAATCTTCGGAGGTTGACCGAGTGACGATCAAACCAGATGCTGCTGAAATCAGAAGGGCGGGGATTTGAACTGCAAGGCCGGCACCGATGGTCACCAGTGTGTAATTCTGCAGCGCTGTCATGGCATCCATGTTTTTCTGGAGCATACCAATGACAAAACCACCAAGGATATTCACCAACATGATCACAATGGCTGCAATGGCATCCCCTTTAACGAATTTGGATGCACCATCCATTGCGCCATAAAAATCTGCTTCAGATTCAATTGATCTTCTGCGTGCACGTGCCTGATTCTCATCGATGATGCCCGCATTCAAGTCGGCATCAATGGAAAGCTGTTTACCGGGCATTGCGTCCAGGGTGAACCTTGCAGAAACTTCCGCGACCCTGCCGGCACCACTGTTGATAACCACGAATTGAATGATCATCAACATCAGGAAGATGACCACACCGACAACATAGTTGCCGCCGACGATAATGTTACCGAATACAGAGACGACCGTACCTGCATTCCCTTCAAGGAGGATCAAGTAGCTGGTACGAATGTTAATTCCAAGTCGGAACAAGGTGACCAACAGCAAAACGGTTGGAAATACCGAAAATTCCATTGGTTCCTTGATATACATTGTGAGGAGCAAGATACCAATGGACAATGCGAGATTGACCACAATCAAGATATCGACTAAAGCAGCCGGCAGCGGGATGATGAGCAATCCAACGATGACAACAATGCCAACAGCCATCACCGAATCTTTACGGCTTAAAAGTTTTCTTATGCTAAATGACTGAGATGTAGATTGTGTGGTTGTAGCCATTAGTTTTCCTCACAAATAATTTAACCTTGAGCAAAAGCAGGTTTGGGCAAACGCCCTTTCAGACGGTAGATGTATGCTAAAACTTCAGCAACTGCCACATAAAGGTCTGGTGGAATTTGCTGATCGATGTCCACTGCTTTGTAAATAGCTCGTGCCAGTGGGATATTTTGCACGACAGGGATGTTATTTTCTCGGGCAATATTCACAATTCTTTGTGCAATGTTGTTGGCACCTTTTGCGAGTACTTTAGGCGCCGACATTTTCTTTCCGTTATATTCAATGGCAATGGCAAGGTGAGTAGGATTGGTGATCACAACGGTCGCCTTTGGTACGTTTGACATCATTCTGTTTCTTGCCATCGCGCGTTGTTGTGCGCGAATACGGCTTCGCAGGAAGGGATCGCCTTCAGATCGCTTGAAATCTTCTTTAACTTCTTCCTTTGACATTTTCATGGATTTATTGAAACGATATCTTTGATAGGCATAATCAGCGATTGCTAGAATCAAGTATGTAAAACCAATTCTTACTGCCAATGAAGTAGCGAGATCGGCCCATGATTGAACACCTGAAGCCAGATCTGCATTTCCAAGCCAAACGAAGTCAGTTATTTTGCCTCTCAAGAATGAATAAGCAACGTAGCCGATCAAAACAATCTTCAATAACGCTTTTGCCAATTCAACCAGTCCCTGCATGGAAAACAAACGCTTGAAACCCTGCAACGGGTTGACTCTTGAGAAATCAAATTTCTTCCTCTTACTTGCCCATAAGAATCTCGTTTGGACCATCGTTACTGCAAAACCTGTCAATAATACTGTCGCCAAAAAGATTCCCAATTTGGGTAATAAGCCAATAGATGCTGTGTATACCAAATCCCTGACTCCAATGCCTGTCAATTCATTAGTGGACAAGTTGGTGATCGTATCAACAAGGTATTGTTGGACCCAGGAAAAAACATTTTTACCGGGACCCATAAGGAGGTAAGGGCCAAGCAAAAGTATGGCAGCTGAATTCAATTCAACACTGCGAGCGATGCGACCTTCTTCGCGTGCTTCTTCTAGTCTTCGAGGAGTTGGGGCTTCAGTTTTATCTGCCATTTATCCTCATTTGAGAACCATTGAAAGCATGCGATCACCAAGATTGTTGAACAGGTCTCGCAAGTATGGGAAAAAGATACCAATGGATAAACCAAGGGCGATCATGCTTAAACCAATTTTTAAGGGTAACCCAAGGAAGAAAAACTGAACCTGGGGGGCAACACGAGAGAGCAGTGCCAATGTAATGTCGGTTAAGAGAAGAGCCGCAAAAATAGGGAATGCCATTTGCACACCAACAAGTATCATTTGCGCGGTAGTACGAATTAGCGTTTCAGCCGAAAAGGTCGGCAATGCTGAATTTACTGGAATTACTGTAAAAGACTTTTGAAGCGCTGCAATCGCAATATGATGTCCATTAAGGGTCATGAAATAGAGCATTGCAACAACCACGAATAATTGTCCCATGGGAGTTGCTGATTGTTCCATGGAGGGGTTGAAGATCCTGTCTGAACCGAATCCACTACCAATTCCCATCGTTTCACCGGCCACCGAGATCGCGCCAAAAGTCAGAATTGCGGCATAGCCAATCAATGTTCCGACTATGATCTCTTTTAGTATTTCTGCGGCAAAAGCAATGAGACCCAAACTTTCTTGTGAGGCGGGGAGGGGTGTCCAGGGAATCAAAACTGCTGCAAAGATCAATCCAAGCGCAATACGAACCTGATTGGGGATAGATGAACTACCCAGGTTAGGGATGTGAATGATTACAGCCATAACACGGGTAAAAACGAGAAAGAACACCTGAGCTTGCGCAACAGAAACGATCAATTCGGTTACTCCTACCTTGAGAATAACCGTATTATTACAATCTGTCAGTAAACTGTGGATGAAGTGAATCTAAATATTTCGTAAAAAAACTAAAGTATTTAAATTAACTGCCGAAACTATTAAATTTTAAGCAGTGTCTTAACCCTGCCAGAAAATTCATTAATATCGATTGGTTTTATTAAAAATTCATTCACTCCCATATCTTTTGCTTTCTGAATAATTTCAGGGAATCCAAAAGATGAGATCAATAACACGATCGTATTTTTAAAATACTTCGTTTGTTTTAATTCATTGAGAATTTCAAGGCCAGAAGAACCCGGGATGAACGTATCCAGGATCAACATGGATGGAAATTTTTTTGTTATTAAAGGAATAACTTGATCAGGAGAGTGGGTGAGAATTACATCGCAGCCAATTCTGGTCAGGCATAATTGAATAAGATCGCGTTGAATTGAATCAGGTTCAACAACAAGGACCAAAGGAACCGGATTAGCTGTCATATTACCCGGAAGAAAGCATATAGTTGGTCAGTTGTGTATGCATTTTGTCAATTCTTTCCTGATCAATCCCTAGTATTTGGAAGGTTTCAGGATGAATCGATCGCTCAAAAAAGAGGGCGTTTTGATTGCCAGTATTATCAAAATATGAATTTGCTACATTCACAATAGCCGGAAGCCGTTGATTTGAACGAGCGAAAGATGGTGTGTGATGATAATGGATCGCGTCAACCAGGACAACAGGAAAATTCCATTTTGCAGCGATCATGCTGCCAACTTTAGCATGATCAATGCCAAGAAGTTGTTCTTCGGCACGATATAAGGTTAATTTATATTTCAGCATCAAGTCGACAATTCTGGTGTAGTCAGAAAAGACAAATTGATCGAGGAAGAGTTTTCCCATATCATGAAGTAATCCGGCGGTATATGCTTCTTCAGGATCCGGGTATCGTAATTCTCTGGCAATCCATTCTGCAGAAACGGCGGTAGCAATCGAATGATTCCACAATTCACCAGCGCCAAAACGGTAACCTTTTAGACTTTGGTTAAAGGGGCCAACTGCTGCAATACCAAGAATGAGGCCTTTTAGTCTTTTAAATCCGAGACGCATTACTGCTTCAGATAACTTGGTACAGTCGGTTGCAAAGCCCATTGAAGCGGAATTTGCTGATTGAAGGATCGATGCGGATAATGCCTGGTCCAGACCTATGATCTCGGATATCTCAGAGGAAGTGGCATTTGAATCTTCAATTGCGCGAAGAGCTCTTGTAATGCTGGTCGGCATGGGGCGAAGATTTTCGACAGATTTTATGATTGTATCTAATTTTGAGCTGACCATTTTCCACCGGATGTAGCAATTTTTATTTTACAAAATTTGGCAAGCTATTGAAAATTCCGGTTGCAAAAACCAAAATCTGTTGCGCCATCCAGGATCCCAACAAGAGGATAACCAATCCAATCCCTATTATTTTCGGTATAAAGGTCATCGTCGCTTCGTTCACTTGCGTCGCGGCCTGGATTAGACTAATTATAGTACCAATTAACAGACTGACCAATAAAATTGGCCCAGCAATTACCAACATAACTGTAATTGCGTTCTGGGTTAGGGTGATGAGATATGCTTCATCCATGATTAGCCACCAAAGCTCAACATGAGTGATCGAGTGATCAGATACCAGCCATCAGCCATGACAAAGAGTAAAAGTTTAAAAGGCAGTGAAACCAGGGATGGCGGAAGCATCATCATACCAAGTGACAGCAGAATACTTGAGATCACCAGATCTATGATAAGGAAGGGGACGTATAAAAGGAATCCCATTGTTAAGGCAGTCTTTAGTTCGCTGATCACAAACGCTGGAAAAAGGGCTGAAGTGGGGATGTCATCAAGGGTTGCCGGCTTTTCAGTCCCGCGAATTTCAATAAAAAGTTCAATGTCCTTTTCGCGCGTTTGCTTGAACATGAATTCACGGACAGGTTCAATGGCATTATTGATAGCAGTTTTTTGATCGATCTGTTTATTTATGTACGGTTGAATTGCATTGTTATTGATGTCTGTATAGACCGGTTGCATTACAAAAAAGGTCAATAAAAGAGAAAGTCCGATAATCACCTGATTGGGTGGAATGGCCGTTGTGCCAACAGCATTACGAACCATTGAAAGGACAATAACAATTCGAGTAAAAGAAGTACCAAGGATCAGGATTGAAGGGGCCAGGGATAAGACAGTTAAAAGCACCAACAGCTGAACACCGGTGGTTACTTGTTCCGGTTGATCGGCGGGAGAAACCGAAAAAGTTACCCCAGGTGCTGCTAATTCGGATGTTGTATCGCAGGATGTCAGACCGAAAAGCATGATCGCAACTGCGAATAACACGAGTAATTTCTTGATACTTTTTTTCATAATTATTCTTTGCTGCCTTGTGCTTTCGATAAATAATCTGAAAAGCTTGGATTATTGTCTTTGGCATCAGACGCGATCGAAGCATCAAGATTGGTGAGATGCAATAAGGTCGAAATATTTTGGTCAGTGGCACCGATCAACAGTTTTTCGTTATCAACACGAATAAGATGAATTGACCGATGCGGAGTCAAGTGAACCGTTTCAAGAATACTGATTTGATCACTTTTCTCAACACGCATTTTGGTTTGCATTTGTTTAACAACAATCGCAATGCCAATGATTATGACAACAATAATTCCAAGTTTCAGGAAGACACTGAAAGCAAGACCGGTGGAATTCAGATAAGAATCATCTCCAACAGCGCTTGTTTGTGAGGGAATTAACATAAACATCGCTACACCCAAGACGATGATGATGCCAACTGTGGATAGAACCAAAGCCCAGCGCGGCATGCGTCTTAATGCAGCCAGAACAGCTAACAGCCGTTCGTTCCCTCTGTTCATGCAGCTTCCTCTTGAGTATTTTCGGCTTTATTGTTTGAGAATAATTCAGTGATTCGGACAGCGAATTTATCGTCCACGACAACTACTTCGCCTTTGGCAATAAGGCGTTCATTCACATAAACATCGATCGGGTCACCGGCAAGTCGGTTCAATTCAATAACCGAACCTTTTTGAAGTTCAAGAGCTTGTTTCAATGACATTGCAGTGCGACCAAGTTCAATTGTCACAGTTAATGGGACATCCATTAGCATGTCAATGTTTACTTGGTTATTCTCTGTATTGATTACAGGGGCCTGCTGGACGGGCTCAGATGTTGTTTCAGGAGCTTCAGGAGTTGTATCCATAATTATTTCCTTATGCTAAAACAAATTTTCTTCACGGTTTACTGACACAACTTGAACCGCGATTTTTTTACCGACTTTTCCAATTTGGACGTTAAAAAGATCTTCGTTAGCGACACGCATAATTAAATTGCTGTTTATATTTGTATCCGTTTGAATAACGTCACCGACTGACAGACTGGAAACTTCACCGAGAGATAACCGGGTTTTTCCAACTGTAACTTTTACCGGAAGTTTTACTGGATAGAGCAGATCAAGTGCGAGCTGCATATTTGTTGAGTTTGTTTGTTTTTCTTTACGACCGGTTACCCAGACCGCAGGATTCAGATTCCCAGCAATGGGTTTTAGAGAGCTAAAGGGGATATAAATATTCATGGTGCCTGTGGCCATGCTAATGGACAATTCAAACGTTAGAAGAAGAACTCTCTCATTTCCCATTAGCATTTGAACCCAATGTTGGTTGATCGTGCTGTCATCCAATTGGGGTTCAATTGAAGCAACCTTGCTCCAGGCACTTTTCAGATCATTAAGCATATGCTCAACCAGTCCGCGCAGAAGCGATTGGTCAATATCAGTTAATGCCCTGGCAATAGGCTCTCCTTCCATTTTTCCACCAAGACGCTGTTCCAGGATCACATGACAGACATTTGGACTGATGGTCATGATCATTTGTCCGGGGAGGGGAGCCAGAGTGATCAGATGGAAAAGACTCTGGTCAGGAAGGTCTTTTAAGAAATCATGAAAACGGCCCTGTTCTGTATGAACGAGTCTGGGGCGAAGGCTTGTTCTGATGAATGTAGGAATGGAAGAAGATAATCTTTCTGCAAGATCTTCATGAACTAGTTCGACAGCGCGAATTTGTTCTTTTGAGAATCTTTCAGGAGACCAAAAATTGTAGGCCTGAATTTTCTTATTTTGATCTGAGCTTTGCTTTCCAGCAGGTGCAGTGGACGGTGTAGCGCTAGGCGTGCCCATAATTTCAGCAAGATTTACACGGCCGCCACCGTCTTTTTCTTCAATTTCTATTGCGCCTTTTAATAAGGCATCAATTTCTGATTGGCTAAGCATAGTTTTATCGTTTACTCAACAACAAATTCGGTGAAATAGAGTGCAAGAATTTGATATTCAGGAAGTCTTTGCATAATGATATTGGCCAATTCAAGGCGCAGGTTTTCTTTTCCTTGGGCTGTATATAGTTCTTCGTAAGTTTTTGTTGATATCTGTGTGATCAAGGCATCTTCGATGACCGGAAGTTTTGCTGTTACTTCAGCGCTGAACTCTGTTTCATAAGCCGTTTTTTCTTCAACAGTCATGCTGTGATAGGTTCCATCAGTCGGCGCAAGTTCGATAACGATCGTGATACGGATGTATTTACGCCCAACAGGATCAGAGAGATTGATGATTTTTGTTCCTGTGTTGACCATAATGCCTTCGCCGGCAGAATAAACGTAATTATCAGCAACTGCTTCCGGCATACCTCCTGGCTGGGGTGTACCATCAACCATCTGGGTAGGATAATTGTATTGAAGATAGAAAGGTTTTGGCAGGTCATCTGGCGCAAAAATTATGTAAGCTGCTGCAAGACCTGTTAAGGAAAAAATCCCCATCAAGACCAGGGCAAAAATCTGTAGTAATTTCGGTAAAATTGATTTTTTAGGATTATCCATATTTATGCCTTTTTACAAATATCAATTCATTGATTATTGGGTGGTGATAATGCTTGTTGTATCGGGATAAATGATTATGATTTCGGCTCTGCTGTTCATTGACCGATGTTCCTCTGTATCATTGGCGAAAATGGGATCATATTCGCCTTTTCCTGCAATCGAAATTCTTGAAGGGTTTACACCTTTGCTGATCAAGTATTCTGCAACAACCAAAGCACGACCTGATGAAAGTTCGAAATTATTTGAGTATTTTAGGTCCGAAGGCTGCGAATCATCAGTGTGACCTACGATACGCAGATCGTTTGGCATCGAGTTGAGCATATCTATGATCCCATCGAGAACAGGATACGCCTGGGGATAAAGATTGGCTGTGCCTGGATAAAAAATTATATTTTCACTTAAGGAGATTAAGACACCCTCAACGTTTGATTGAACACTGACCCCAGTTCCCATATTCATATTCTGGAGCATTGCGGTTAATTGATATGCAACATCTTCAGATTGAGGCTGTTTTTCAGGCATACCCGGAATAACAATAGGGTCAGGTTCTCCGTTGGGGTCTGAACCACCGCTTCCTGAACCGATGGAACTGGATACGACTTCATTTGCTCCACCAGTTGAAAACGCAGCACGCAGACTTTCAGCTAAAACTTTGTATTTAGTCACATCAACCTGGCTGATCGAGTAAAGAACAACAAACAAGACGAACAAAAGGGTGATGAAGTCAGAATAACTGACCAGCCACCTTTCATCTCCGCCGTGTTCCTCTCCGTGACTTTTACGCCTGCTCATATGCTCTGCCTAGGCTTTCTCAGTAGAAGGTGAAGTTGATGAAGAAGGTGATGATTTCTTCTTGCCTTCCTCTGATCTGACTTCTTTCGGTGCAAGGAAAGCGTTAAGCTTTTCGCGGACAATACGAGGATTCTCACCGGCTTGAAGCGCAAGAATACCTTCCGTTAGAAGATATCGATAATGGACTTCTTGCTCATTTTTTGATTTTAAATTGTTTCCGAGTGGAATAAATAAAAGGTTCGCAAACAACAAACCCCAAAGAGTAGCCAGGAAAGCACCTGCAATAGATTCAGCCAATTTTTGCGGATCATCAAGCATGGATAACGCGTGCATCAGACCCATAACGGTACCAATAATACCGAAAGTTGGCGAAAAACCACCAGCGGCTACGAAAGCGCCTATACCCTTTTTGTGTCTTTCTTCAAGATTCTCGATGTTGGTTTCAAGAATTGCTCTTACTTGAGCCGGATCAACGCCATCGACAACAAGCATGATCCCTTTTTGAAGAAACGGGTCTTGGATCTTTTTACTTTCTTCTTCAAGAGCAAGGAGACCTTCACGGCGAGCTTTATCAGCCAAACGGGTAATCAGGTCAATTGCATCGCCAGGATTTGACTTCTTAACCTTTATCGCTTCGCCAACAATTTTCGGCAGAGCGGCAAAGGTTTTTGTTCCAACTGAAATGGCTGTTGCCGATAATGAACCGCCGAAAATAAGAAGAATGGCTTGCGGAACTGCAAAAAGGTCACCGGGATGCCCACCATCCAGGATAAGAACAATTACGACGATACCAAAACCAGCCAGAAAACCAACAATTGTTGAAAGGTCCATTAATCCTCTTTAAGTTTAGTGAGTAAATATTCAGCAAGTTTATCGCTATGAATTAGCCGTTGGTATTCGATAAATCGTTCAAGAATTTCTTCCGCTGTATCCCGAACCACAATTTTATAATCTGAAGTTAATGTTATAACTGTGTCAGGAGTATGTTCGATCGATCGAATCATCTCAGGATTTATATAAAAAGTTGATCCATCAAAGCGCGTTACAAGTATCAATTAAGCCTACCTTTTTATAATGAATAAGGCACCTGATACGGAGCTTGTCCTGAACAACTTTAACATATTAACTGTAAATTGACCGTGAAAGGAGTGTTAAGACCGTCTAAAAAAATTATTATCGGCAGATTTTTTTAAATCATTAGTATTAATTTGTAAAAATACTTCAATAGAAATAATTGGTATAATTGATAGCAATTATTATTAATGAATAATGAATTTTGATCTCTAGTTTTTGATTTATTGGAAAATAGTTATCTGGGAGTAATCTGTTCAAATGTTTGATCAAACCATATTACCGATAACGATTAAGATATCAATAAATTGAACAGGGAGGGGAAACATGGAGCAAGCTAATATACTCGTAATTGAAGACGACGATATTGTTTCTCGGACAATTGAAAGATGCCTGAGACGGGAAAACTATAAGGTGTCATTGGCCGGCACCGGTGTAGAAGGATTACAGCTTGCGCATAAGAGAGTGCCGGAATTAGTAATTCTCGATGTAATTATGCCCGGCATGGATGGTTATACAGTCTGCAGAGAAATGAGAGCAGATCCAATTTTAGTAAATGTTCCCATTTTATTTCTTACCGCAAAAACAAAAGATGAAGACAAGATTATAGGTTTTAATGCGGGTGCAGATGATTATTTAGGAAAACCTTTCAATCTCGATGAATTAACACTTCGTGTTCGCGCAATTCTTCGCAGGACACGCAGTCCAAAAAGTGATTCAGCCAGTGGACAAGGGCAAAAATTGTTTTCGTTGGGAAAACTTTTTGCGAAAGATAAAGCTTCAGCAAAAGAAGAAACCGCTGGCCAAACACCAGAAACACCCTCACATTGCATTCAAATTCAAGGTTATGTATTGGATACAAAAACCTATGAACTATCCATACCTGAACATGGCAAAATTAGATTAACTCCAATCCAGTATGATCTTCTGTACCATTTGATGAGTCATCCTGGAGAAATCTTTTCTCCTAACCGGTTGTTGGATGAGGTTTGGGACTATCCATCTGATACTGGAAGCCCGGACCTGGTTCGTGTTCACATTAAAAATTTACGTGAACGAGTTGAAGTGGATCCGCATCGCCCTGTATTTATTGAGACAGTTCCCGGATATGGCTATACAATCCGAGCCGGATAAAAGCTAACCAATAAATGGACAATGTCGACAAGTTGGTCTTATTGAACAAACTTGATATAACAATTAGCGACGCCGATTCATTAAAAAGCGTTGCTAAGATAGGGCTAGCGGGAATTCTGGAAATACTGAATAGAGACAACGGGTGTATTTACATCCCCAAGAATATAAAAAAGTGGGAACCGGTTTGGGTTGTTTCAGAGCCCTTGGACGCATGGGTGGATGGATCAAAAAAAATTTCTGCTTTGCTATTATTTGAAATAATAAATTTCATTGAAGGAAAATCACGCGAACAAAAATGGTATAAGGGGAATAACTTTCAATTAATTCCATTTTATTGGCAAAAAGAGATCCAGGCTGTTGCAGTTTTAGATTCCAAAGAATTTACGGAAGATGATATACAACTACTTCCACTTGTAAGTAATATTATCGGTAGAGAAATTTATACCCATCAATCTCAATTAACAACAATCAGCAGCGAACAATATCTAACAACGTTAAGAATCATTTCTGTTACTCAAAGTTCAGATCTTAACCTTAATGATGTACAGCTATGGATCCTAAAAGGGATCAAAGATACTTTTAAAAGTGAGTTGGCGGGGCTGATTTTAGTAGATTCAGATAACCCGAGTATCGCATTAAAGAGAATGGTGGGGAATGGTTCAGAGTGGCTACTAAATGATACGATCAGGTTCGAAAAGGGTATATTGAAGAACTGCGTTGAAAAGAATTTGTTCTATCAGGTAGTGGATGTACTGAATGATCCATTATTTGATTATGAGACAGATTCGTGCCAGGATATTACTCAAAGATCGATGATCTGTTCACCTTTGAATATCAACACAAAAACTGTTGGGGTTGTGACATTATATAACTCTCCACATACTCCGCTTGATTCGTTTGACCAGGGACTGTTGGTTTCACTAACCACCTCGTTGGCAAATAGCATTTACAACAACGAACTGATTCAACAATTAAAAATTGCAAATGCAGACTTGGAAGCCAGCAGTTGGGAACTCTTAAATTCGCGCAATACTTTAAGAACATTATTCGATAGCATTCCGGCATCACTTTATATTATTGATCGTAACTATTCTCTCGTGGCTATCAACCGAAGTAGGGCAAACAGGGTGGGGATTGCCCCGAATCTTCTTGTAGGGAAACGATGTTATGAAGCACTTTACCATCATAACGATCCGTGTCCAGGATGTAAGGTTGGAGAGACTCTATTTAATGGAAATACAACAAGCAGGAACCAAAGATTATGGGGAGAGAATGATGCTGCTTCCGAATGGGAAATTAGCACTTACTCTATTGTCGATAACAATGACCTTGTTATTCAAGCAATTATTTTTGAAGAGGATGTTACCGAGAAGAGGCATCTTGAAACCGAATTGATCCAGAGCGAAAAATTAGCTGCGATTGGTCAACTTGCTGCCGGTGTAGCTCATGAAATAAACAACCCATTGTCAGCTGTTATTGCAAATTCACAGATTCTATTGAGAGACCTTCCGCAATCAAAGGTGGATTGGCTTGAATCTGTAAAATTAATCGAGACCGCCGGACAGAGAGCTGGTGATGTGGTAAAGAATCTATTAGGATTGGCGCGTAAAGAATTGTCTGAATTCTTGCCAATTGATTTGAACGAATCAATTCAAAATGCATTAAATTTACTTTCTCATGAATTGTTGATCCATCCGGTATTGATCACTTTTGATCCAGGCGAAGATTTTCCACCTCTTATTGCAAGCAAAGAAAATATGCAAAGTGTTTGGATCAATATAATTATGAACGCCATCGAAGCGATTGGAGAAAAAGAAGGGGAAATAAATATTTCGACCAAGTATAAAGACGGCGAATTTACGATAATTATAAAAGATAATGGTCCAGGAATTCCTGAAACAACCGTCAGTAAAATATTCGAACCATTCTTTACAACAAAGAGTCCTCAAAAAGGAACGGGACTGGGATTATCCGTTGTTCACCGAATTATAAAATTGCATGGGGGAAGAATATTGGTTGAAAGTAAGGTAGGTAAAGGAACTCAATTTACAATTCTTTTACCTGATAATAAATAACCTATTTGGCTATTGAGCGAGCAAGGCGAAAGCCAAGAGCGGGGGAGACATAATCAGGTAAAACGCTTTCCCGAGCCGCACAGCGTGATAATTTATGTGAATAATACCAGGCTCCGCCTCTAACAATGCATTTGTTTTTTTCATTCTTATCAGATGTTTCTTTGAATGGGTATGGTGAAAGAAAAGAACTCGTCCATTCCCAAACATTTCCCGCCATATCGGCAACACCATATACACTATCACCGCTGGGGGAGTAAGATCCATTTGGTGTTGTTCCACGTTTCGCACTTTCAAGGGTATTACATCGCCATGGATCAAAATTATCTCCCCATGGATAAATACGTGCATTAGGGCCGCGTGATGCCTTTTCCCATTCAGCTTCTGTTGGAAGGCGATAAGTAGTTTTCAACGATGAAGACAGCCATTCACAATAGGCCAATGCATCAGATTTGGAGACTCCGGCAACTGGATGATTTCCTTCTCCGTCTTCAAAATGAAATCCTATCCAATTCTTAGGAACACGATGTCCGGAATTATAAATAAACGAAAAATAATCGAGGTTAGAAACAGGGTATATACCTATTTCAAATTCAGGTAAAGTAAGTTTATGTTGAGGTTGTTCTAATTGGAAAAGGTCTTCATGAAGCCATTCTTCAGCCCATGGTTCGTTTTCGATTAGATGAGAGATCTGTTGGTCGCTGGTTCCCATAAGAAATGAACCGCCAGGGATCGGTATCATTTGTGGCGGTTTAATTGATTCAACAGCCTGTTCTATTTCTTTTGATTCATCATTATTGTTTTTGTTGGCACTCATGTTGTCCTTAAGATGACGTTTTTAGTATTTCAGAGAAAGCATTTAAGATGTAGTTAATATGGTCATCAATATTTTGGCCAATTGCGTATATATAACCATCATCGTTTTCAGAACCAGCGTTACCCGATTTTTGAACTCTATTAATAATTTGATTCCGCCAAGTATAACTGTCCTTAATCATTAAACCATACTTTGACAAGTCTTGGTATCCATTATTCTCATATAAAAGGAAAGGAATATTTAAAGCTAGAAATTCCACTATATTACGTCTGAAGATCCCACGTAAAGGTCCTGTATCAATGAAGACGCCCAAATCAAAATCAATTGGATTGCCATAAAAAAAAGGAGAGATGTTCGTTGATTCTTTTTCATTTATATGATTTTGATCACTTTGGATATGGAAGTTACTGATTTTCGAATCTGGGAAAATATTGGTTAAGTTTTTTGTGATCTCTGAGATCAGATCTTTTTCATTGTTGGTATTTGAAAAGACAGCAACATTCAGTTGTTTGTTTTGCACTCTTTTTGTGCTGTTTATTGAATCCAATTCAATGAACTCTGGAATTACCTTAATCGGGCCTGCAGTTTGCCACCTTTCAAGCTGACCATGAGAAGATAATATGATCAAATCGGCAAGGTGCAAACCCCAGCGGAATTTCTCCATTTGGTCCAGCTTTTTTGGGTTGTTGTTTTGAAAACCGGAATAAACTTTTGCCATTTGAGAAGAGTGGTTTGTATTGTCTTCTCCATGATTAAAAAACAAAAGCTCTGTGCATAATGGAATATCGACGATAACTTTCTTTTCACGAGATTTCCAATAATTTACGATATTTAAAAGGTCAAGCTCAGGGAAGGCTTGAATAAAGATTAATTGAGAAGAAGAACAGATATTTTTTGTGGATAAAGAATTCTTTATCAGATCTTCAATATTAATTAGGTTTACAGTGTGTAATCCATTCTTTTTAATTGCTCTATAGATCAATTCTCCACGCCACGGGTATGGCATGGATTTGGAATTATCAATGTCTGATTTTACGAAAACAATATTCACGATAATAATCCAGAAGAAAAAATTATTTTATACTTTTTAACAGGTCAGACAGGCGAGAACAAATTTCACTTTCTTCTCTATGTTGAGCGCGATTTCTACCTGCTTGTCCAAGAGTGTTTCTTAATTCATTGTCTTGTATGAATTGACGCAAATAGCTGTGCCATTCGTCAAGATTTTCTGCTGTGATACCCCCTGAGTGCCACTGTATGAAATCTGGCATTGGCGAAGCGATCCATGGGATTCCTTTTACACCGGCCTGCATTAATACTCTATCTGTTGTCACAAGATGGTATGGCGTCACGTTTAGAGGAACAAGAAGAATATCGATTTGATTCAAGATATAAGGCATGTCTTCATCAGGAACCTGAGGTAAAAAGACTCGGCGATTTTCTGAAATGTTTTCGAACATCTTGTAAGTTACAGGATCACCACAGACAACCAAACGCGTTTGAGGAAACTCTCTTAGAACACGAACAATAATCCTTCGATATTTCTGAACATCTTCAAAGCTACCCTGAATTCCGATCAATCCGATATTGACAGTACTTCTTTGAGGATGAGGCTTTAACCATTGTTCGTTCGATTTTGACCATCCAAAGGGAACAACTTCAACTTTATACCCATACTCTCGAATGTGGGCCGCCATGGATTCTCCAGGAACAGTTATCAAACTGGAAAAAACCAATGCAGCTGTATAGGATCGTGATTTTTCTAATGAACCCAAACCTGCCAGGGTGTAATCCGGATGGTTTATTGGCATATATTCAAAATCATCATCAAGATCAAGAACAATAGGTATGTGTTGGGCTGAATAATTTGCCAACAGTTCAATGAGCTTGGAATTTAAATGAGGATTGAAACAAATTACAAGGTCCGGTTTTTCATCAATTACAGTTTCGGCAGCAGATAAAGTAACATCAATTTCTTTTTTCTTAATTAGATCCAGGAAACAGGAAGCTCTTTCAGATATGTTTTCGAGATCTGGCAACAAAAATAGAACATTGGATAGCAGGGGTTCATTATCTGTTTTTGTATCTGCGGAATTTTCAGGATCCCCATCGTTCTTTCCGGATTCGATCATTAAAACCGAAATCTCTTCTTGCAGTGACTGCAGAAGATTGACAAGATCAAAACGACGGTCAAAACGGGCTTGTCGAATATTCAGTTCAATTAATGCAGGAAGCAGATTATCAATTTGTTCAAGATTTTTCGCAACAATTTGAGCGGGGTTATTTGAATGAACGATACTATCAAGTAATTGAGCCGCATTTTGAAGCTCTTTTTCTGAAACAGGCGCTGCTCGCCCAGTTAAATTCTGTAATAACTTGGTGACGGAATCAGAATCGGTTGGGATCTCTTCGTCGGAATGTGATACAAGTTCCAACGTTGAAAGTTTTACGCGACGCTGAATTACAACGTTATCAGGTTCCAAACGAAGAGCATTTTGATAGAGTTTTTCGGCCGAAGGATAGTCTTCATTGGCAAGATAAAGGTCGCCCAGCAATAAATAAGATTCGATATCGTCGGGATAATCGGTCAATATTTGTTTATAAATATTTACAGCTTCTTTAAAATCATTCTCTTCAAGATGTTTAAGACCATCTGCTTTTCTTTGCTTTAAGTCATCCATCTCAAATCCTAATTCTTGTCGCGTCTCAGTAACAAATTCCATTTATACCCTTTTCTGGAAAGAAATCAATATATAAACAGCTTAATTTTTTACAAATAATTTTTTCTAGGAAATTTGAATATTACTTTAATCGATTTTTATTTTTTTTGTAATAAAACTTTACTGAAGCTTACGTAAAGAGAAGATAAAGTGATGTAAAAAAACTTTATATCAAGAGGTTTGAAAAAGTACAACAAAGCCTATAGATTTAGTCCATTTTTACAATGAGTTTACAGAACATTCACAAAAAATTATTTATGATTGTCTTGAAGAAAAAAAGGTTATCAAATTCTATAATTATTTTATTGGTATATTCTGGCCGGGACAATTATTGTTATTTATCGAAGCAGTGATAAGCCCAAAATAATCATAAAAATAAAAAATAGAGAGATTTATGAATCCTTCCCGATCTTTTTATTTATCATTTACATGTTTTTTAATAACAAAATGATAATGTTATGTAGTGTTTTTGCTAAGTAACAGAAATTCGGAAAATGGAAGAATAATATATGGCTTTTGACATCAGCGAAGACGAATTACCGATATATCAAGCCGAAACTGAAGATCATCTTACAACATTAGAGGATGGCCTTGTTCGATTGGAACAAGACGACAGAGATCCTGAATTGCTGCAGGCCTTGTTTAGAGCGGCCCACACAATAAAAGGTACTGCCGGAATGATTGGTCACAAGAGATTGGTGGAGATCACTCACATTCTTGAAAACGCATTTGATGCTGTGAGAAAAGGGCAGTTATCAATTTCAACACAATTAATTGATATTTGTCTCGAAACGGTTGATATTTTAAGAGCCTTAAGGGACGAAGTTGTTACAAATGAAATGTGCGCTTGTGATGTTCCACATATGGTAGATGTTTTCAGGAATTTCCTTGAGACCTCTATTGAAACAGGAAAAAAGCAAGAGCCAGCAAGTGAAGAGAAACCTGCTGCAGTCAAAGAAAAGGGTGATGCTAAAAAGCCAGTTGCAGCTGAAAAAGCCCCGAAAGCTAGTAAATCAAAAAGTTCAGAAAATGAAATACACATCCAGGCGGATATTTCATCTTCCAGTGTAGCGTCCGCTGCCAGGGCATTTCAGGTGCTAATGGTCCTTCAAGCTGCCGGTAAAATAATTGAAATGGTTCCGGATCAGCAGACCATTGAAAGCGCTGCACCTGTCGGACATATGACTGCGAAAATTGTTACAGATAAAGATCCTGAATCTATTAAAAAGGAATTAACTAATATCCCTGAGATTGATCGATTAGTTTTTCAAGATCAGGTTATTCAACTGGTTGAACAGATCAAAAAAGAAGAACAAAAAGAAAAAGAAGAAACGATTGATTTTGAAGTTTCAAAATTAGGTGAATATTTACTCGAAAAGAAATTAATTTCTGCTGAAGACCTAAAAACTGTTCTTGAAAAGCAGAAGACCTATCCTCCTGATAGTGCTCCTTTGCTTGGACAATTGTTGGTTTCAATGGGATTACTACAACAGAACGTTGTTGACCAGGCCATTGAAGAAACAATGAATCAAAAAAGGAATGCAATTCTGGGCAGTGCAACGGCTGACCATACCATTGATAGGACTGTAAGAACCAGTGTTGAAAGATTAGATTCGCTTATGAGCCTGGTAGGTGAATTGATCACTGACAGAAATCGATTAATAAAAATCCATTCAGCATTTGAACGCGATTTCCGTGGAAACGAAAACACTAATATGCTTTCTGAAGCTGTTGTTCATATTGGAAGAATAACTGACCAGTTGCAGGAAGAAGTAATGCATATTCGAATGCTGCCGGTTGCAAATGTTTTTAAGAAATTCCCGAGAATGGTTCGAGATATGGCTCAAAAGACCGGAAAAGAAATTGATCTTGTGATCAGAGGTCAAGAAACTGAATTAGACCGTTCAGTTATTGAAGAAATTAATGATCCATTGATTCACTTGATCAGAAACTCTGTTGATCATGGAATTGAAAGTCCGGAAAAAAGAAAAGAGACAGGAAAGGAATCCAGGGGAACCATCATTTTGTCTGCAAGGCATGACCAGGGTCGTATCGTTATTGGTGTTGAAGACGACGGTGGTGGAATCAACGTAGATAAAGTTAAATCGGCTTCAGTAAAACGAGGTGTTATCACACAAGCAGAAGCAGACAGCATGTCAGATGATAAGGCTTGGGACTTGATCTTTGAATCAGGATTATCGACCGCTGAGAAAATATCTGACATTTCTGGAAGAGGCGTTGGAATGGATATTGTGAGGAGCAATATCGAACGCCTGAACGGATCTATCATTGTTGATTCTGAATTTGGTAAGGGATCCAAGTTTGAGATCATTCTTCCGCTGACATTGGCAATTGTTCCTACATTGTTGGTAAAAGCTCACGAATCAATTTTTGCCATTCCGTTGGTTACAGTTGTCGAAACTCAAAAACTCGAAAATAAAAAATTCAAGACTGTAAATGGAAGAGCAGTTGTCGTACTAAGAGAAAAGATCATTCCTCTGGTGAAACTAGCGGAAGTATTTGATCTGGTGGAAGAAGAAAATGAAGCCAGCTACACATATGTCGTTGTTGTGAAAACCAGTAAACAAGAAGTGGGGATTGTTGTTGAGCATCTCTTAGGTGAGGAAGAGGTGGTTGTAAAATCTTTCGGTCAAGTCATTGGTGAGATTCAAGGCATTTCTAGCGCTGCAATACTGGGAGATGGACAAATTGCGCTAATTGTAGACGTACAAGGATTAATAAAACTATCTACACTTAACACAAAAAGGTAAAAGATGACAGAATTAAAATCTTTGTTTACAGAAGAGTTTGTGGATCTACTCGTAAAAATCTCAGGCGAAGGTATCGTTAATGCTGCCAAAGGCTTTGCAGGAATGATTGGCAAAGAACTTGAAGTTAAAAATTCTTCTGTAAAGCTGGTAAAGCTCCTAGATATCTCAAAGATGCTTGGTGGTCCTGAGGACGAAACAGTTGCAATATATCTAAAATCCGAAGGGACGATTGCAGGTCAAATGATGCTTGTTTTGCCCTTTGACAAGGCCATGGGGATCGTTGACCAAATTATGGGAGAACCTATTGGAACAACGCAGTCTCTTGGACAGATGGAAAAGTCAGCCCTTCAGGAATTAGGGAATATTACTGGTACATACTTCCTAAATTACGTTGCAGACAATACTGGTAGTTTTGTAAGGCCAACACCTCCAGCGGTAATGGTCGATATGTGTGGTGCAATATTGGATATTGTCATTGCTACAGCTGGTATTGAAAATGAAGAAGTACTAATGTTTGATGCGGAATTTAAACAAGGCGATTTATCAACAGATATCCAATTTTGGGTAATCCCTGACCCAAAGACCATAATCGCTTATGGAGCGAAATAATTATTGATATGGAAACTAGTATAGGTGTTGGTCTAGGAGAAATTGCGGTTAGTCAAAATCGTGACCAAATCCTCGTGGCGTTTGGGCTCGGATCTTGTGTCGGTATTGGCGCATATGATCCCAAAAAAGGTATTGCAGGGTTGTTGCATGCTGTATTACCTGAGCCGCTAAATAGCACGGATAGTGAATCAACAAAGTATGTAAAAAACGGTATTTATAAGTTAATGGACCAAATGATTGAAATGGGTGCGGCGCAGGAAAGGCTTATTATAAGAATGGCGGGTGGGGCAAATATGCTTACGTCACCTGGTCTGTCAAAAACATTTGATATTGGTACAAGGAATATTGCGGTTGCAGAAAGAGTATTACAAGAAAAAAAGTTAAAAGTAATCTCACAAAGTGTTGGAGGTAATACTGGAAGAACATTTAGAGTGTATGTATCTGATGGAAAGATGACCATAAGAATGATAGGAGAAAAAGAGACAGTTTTTTAGTCTTTATTTAAAAAGGAGCAATAGGAATGACAAAGATTCTAGTTGTTGATGATGCAGAATTTCTACGCGTTAGAATTTCAAAAATGCTGGTTGGGGATGGCTATGAAGTGATTGAAGCTGAAAATGGCGCATTAGCTCTTGCTGCTTACAAAGCCAATAAACCGGATGTGGTCCTGATGGATATTACAATGCCGGAAATGGACGGACTAACAGCATTACGTGAAATTCTGGCAGTTGATTCAGGAGCAAAAGTGGTTATGCTGACCGCTCTTGGACAAGAATCGGTTGTGCTTGAAGCTATCAAATCTGGAGCGAAGGATTTTATTGTAAAACCCTTTGAACGTGATCGTGTGGTTGGAGCCTTGCAGAAATTGGTTGGTTAAAAATGATCACACCTGAGGAAGTTGCCGGCAATAAAAGAGACAAGCCGATCAAAGTCATGGTTGTTGATGACTCGGCTTTTATGAGATTCTCGATAACAAAACACTTGAATTTAACGCCAAATATTCAAGTGATCGTAACTGCTAGCGACGGTAGAGAAGCTCTTGAGTTGCTTAAGACATACAAACCAGATGTGATCACACTGGACGTTGAGATGCCCAGGCTTGATGGCTTATCGACGTTAAAAGAGATTATGGCTCATTATCCATGTCCAGTGATTATGCTGAGCAGCCTGACAAAAGAAGGGGCAACAGAGACAATTCGCGCATTGACTTTGGGCGCTGTAGATTTCGTGCAAAAACCAGAAAACAAAATTAATATTTCCGAAGTCATGAACGAGGTTGTTTCAAAGATCATCAAGGTTGTAAACGCAAAAATTTATTCAATTCCAATTGTTCAACCTAAAGAAGCGGAATTTCAGAAAAAAGATAAAAAAGTAAGACCACTTACTTCAAGCGATAAAGTTTTAATTATTGGTTCCTCAACCGGAGGACCAAGAGCACTTAATACATTGGTACCTGAATTGGAAAAAATCCCTGCGGCAGTGATGATCATTCAACATATGCCTGTTGGATTTATACATTCATTAGCTGAAAGACTCGATGCAGTATCAAAGTTAATGATCAAAGAAGCCGAACCTGGTGATCAGTGGAAGTTGGTAAGGCCTTATTGGCGCCAGGTGGATTCCACATGGTGCTTGACAGCGATAAAAGAATTGCTCTAAATCAGAATCCGACTGTTCATGGAGTAAGACCAGCCATTGATGTCACCATGTTCTCAGCAGTTCAACACTTTGGAAAATCAGTCGTGAGCGTAATTCTGACCGGAATGGGCGTTGATGGCACAAGTGGGTCTGCTTTAGTTCACAGCTCAGGCGGATATGTTTTCGCGGAAGATGAATCAACTTGTGTTGTTTACGGCATGCCCAGGAGTGTTTATGAAGCCGGAGCCGTAGATACGGTATTGCCATTGCCGGAATTAGCTTCTGCGATAATGGACCATTTAAATAAATAATCGATAAAAGCATAAAGAGAAAACTATGGAACAAGAAGTCTACTTAAAAATAAAAGCAACAGTAAAAAAAATACTCGACATTGATCTAAACGGATACAAAGACGAGCAAATGAAGAGACGTCTTGATTCATGGTTAATTAGAATGGGCGATGCCAGTTGGGATGATTATTTCGCTCGATTAAAGGTGAATGAAACAGATCTTGCTCGATTCAGAGATTATCTGACGATTAACGTCACCGAATTTTTCAGAGATTTCGAACGGTGGAAATCTTTAAAAGGTCAAATACTACCTTTGCTGATCAACAATTACAAGAATAATAATCATAACAATAGAGAGTTCAGAATTTGGAGCGCTGGTTGTTCCATTGGCGCTGAACCTTATTCTCTTTTGATCACCATGGAAGAGATTAATCCGGATATTAAATATTCAATTCTTGCGACAGACCTTGATCGAAGTGCGCTGGACAAAGCCAGGGCTGGAGGTCCTTTCAGACAAGACGAAGTAAAGAATTTAACTGAAAAGCAATTATCTCATTATTTTAGAAGTGATTTTCCTCCGTATTTTGTTAAACAAGAACATGCAAAAAAGATCGATTTCCGGGAAAAAAACCTGATCACTGATGATTTCGATAAAAATTTTGATCTGATCGTATGCCGAAACGTGATTATTTACTTTACAGCAGAAGTAAAAACACTACTTAACAATAAGTTCCAAAAGGCATTAAAGAAAGATGGAATATTGTTCCTTGGAGGAACAGAAATTATTCCAAGGCCTGTTGAAATAGGCCTAAAAAATATGGCCATTTCTTTTTATCAGAAGGTGACTGAGAGCTAGCCATGAGTGTTAGTATTGAAGAATTAGTAAATAAAGTTGGTAATTTACCGCCTCTTCCACAAGCAGCGCAAAAAGCGCTAGCATTAATACGTGATCCAAAATCCAATATGGGTACAATTTCTGAAGTATTGGAAAAGGATCAGGTTCTTACAAGTTTGATCTTGAGAATGGCGAATTCTGTTTATTATGGATTAACTTATAAGGTAACAACAGTTCACCAAGCCTCGGTTGTATTAGGACAAAGTACGATTCAATCCATTATCCTGGCGGCTTCTGTTGCGCCTTATTTGGAAAGACCAATTCCCGGCTATGGGTTGGACAGGGGAGAACTTTGGCGACATTCAATCGGAATCGCTGCAGGCGCAAGGATTGTTGCCGAACCTTTTGGAAAAGAACTTGCAGAAACTGCCTATCATGCAGGATTGTTGTGCGACATTGGAAAACTTGCTTTCGAGTTTCTTTTGCGAAATGAAAATACCAGTCATACAAAGTGGAAATCCATGTCATTTGAAGACCTGGAAAACAAGTATTTTGGAATCAATCACGCAGAACTTGGCGCTGAGATAGCACGTCGTTGGAGGCTAGCGGATCCTTTAGTGGCGGCGATCCAATATCATCATTCGCCACAGTTGGCAGGTGAAAACAGCGTTATCGCATCTGCCGTACATATAGGCGATGCGGCAATGATGATGATGGGTGTTGGAGTCGGCGTTGATGGATTACAGTATAAATTAGAAGATTTTGCGATCCAACAAATGAATTTTGATCTGGAAAAAATGGATTTATTGATCCAGAGAATAAGTGAATTTATTAACGAAGCCGAAATGTTTATTGGACTAAAAGCGTAAGGATTAATTCTATTTGTTTTGCTGCAGGAGGAAAATCTGGCATGAATGTAAAATTCTTAAATCCATTCGTTGATGCTGCAGTTGATGTACTAAAGGCAGAAGCGAAGGCAAATATTTCGAAAGGCACAATAACACTTCAAAAGTCTGCATTGACTACAGATGAAGTTACTGTTTTGATCAATTTGGTCGGACAAGTACAGGGCGTGGTTCTTTTTGGATTGTCCGAAAAAATGGGAATGAATATTGTTTCCATGATGATGTCACAAGAGTTTTCAGAATTTGACAACCTTGCGCAAAGCGGTGTTGCTGAACTTGGAAATGTTATTTCGGGCAGAGCTACGGTTATGCTGGCTGAAGCCGGATTCAAGTCTACGATTTCTCCTCCTACAATGATCAAAGGAAAAGGGGTCCAAATTTCAACGCTTGATTTTCCAAGAATTGTGGTTCCTCTGAATTGCGAATACGGCGAGATGGTAATCCACCTGGCGCTACGCGAAAGTCAGGCTGGAGAATGGAACGACAATTTTGTACCACTTATCAAACAAGCCACTAGATAGAGTAAAGTCTATTTGCGAATGAGGATATAGATGAATGTAAAATTTTTAAACCCATTTATTGAAGCGGCTTTTGAAATATTGAAAGCAGAAACCGGGATAAGTGCTCAACGTGGTAGTTTGGGTCTTGAACAAAACGAATATATTACTGATGATATTACTGTTATCCTGGCTTTGGTTGGGGCTGTTGAAGGTACTGTTTATTATGGAATGCCTGAAAAAACAGCAATTCTACTGGTATCAAAAATGATAGGCGAGAATATTACCACTTTTGATAGCCTGGCACAAAGCGGCATCGCCGAATTAGGGAACGTGATCACAGGCAGGGCAAGCGTAAAGCTGTCAGCTGCCGGGTATGAAGCCACGATTTCTCCTCCAACACTGTTATTGGGAAGTGGCGCAACAATATCCACACTGGATTTTGCACGTATCGTTGTTCCTGTATTATTTGACGGTGCATCTTTGAATATTCACTTGGCTTTAAGAGAAGGAAAATCTCACGGACAAACTACTGCCCAAATGGCAGTTCCTGCAAAACCTGAAGTAAAAAAATAAATTATTGCGAATAATAAATCGGAGCGTGTTATGGGAATACAAATGGTTGTTTTCAAGTTGTTGAAAGAGGAATTTGCGATTGAAGTTACTTCTGTTGAATCAATTATCAAATTCCAGGCAATTACAAAAATCCCACACGCTCCAGATTTTGTTGTTGGCGTAACTAATCTTCGTGGAAATATAGTTCCGGTCATTAACCTAAATAAAAGATTGGAATTGCCTCAAACGGAACAAGATGAAGAGACAAGAATTATTGTAGTAATTCTTAAAGATTCAAAAGTCGGCATGGTTGTTGATGGAGTAACGCAAGTAATCGAAATCGAAGAATCTGAAATTGAACCAACCCCAACGGTAACAATGTCAATAGATTCTTCATTTATCAGGGGAATAGTAAAAATAGAAAGCCAATTGGTAATACTATTGAATTTGGAAAAAGTATTCTTTAGAGAAGAATAGGCTTTATTTTACAATACCACCACAAGCAACTGAATCAACAGGGTGTGTGCCACGGCTTGTTTTCCAATCGCGATGGTCCAGTTTTATGGTGCAAGAGATCGTACCCGATTGAGATGGATTGCTTGCAGTGAGAAAAACTTGTTGACCTTTCGGAAATACAATCGTTTTTGTAAATGGGGTGGAATAAATTTGCCCTTCAGTATTTTCGCCAGTACTGGTTGTGTAAACAACATAAGCGTACCCACCATCTGCTTCAACCTCATATGTAACATGGTGAAGGGCACCTTCGTTGGATGAGTTGCTTTTAAGAATCCATATCCCAACAACAGTAACAACGACTATCACTGTGATTGCCAATACGATAAGGATTGATGACCATTGAGATGATTTATTTTCCATAATTCTTTTCTTTTTGAGTAGTCTGAACTATGTAAATTATATTTATAATTTTTATTATGTAAAGCAAGTTTCTGCCTGAAATAAAAAAATCCTCATTCAGAGGATTTTTTTATTAGCGGGAGCGACGGGGTTCGAACCCGCGATCTCGGCCTTGACAGGGCCGCATGTTAGCCACTACACCACGCCCCCGAACGTCATAAAGTTTACCATACACAAAATCGGGAGTCAAGGAATTGGTGGGCAATATTTTTAGAAAAACACCTTAAGAAGTTTCAATGCTTTTTGCTTCCAGGGAAGACGATGAGAAACACCGGATCCTCCGGTAAAGTTAGCTTTGTTATCAAGGTACCAATGATAGTTTCGAATCAGCGCTTCTTTGTTCGAATAAACAGGAGCAAAGTTCAGATTCTTCTGGGCTTTTTCGATTGATACAAAAGACTCTTTTGACGCTGTTTCGTATATCCATGGATAAAGAGGAGAAAGCTTCATGAATTCAAGTATTTTTAAAGCTAGAATAACCGGTTTAGCAGGAAATGGAATTATCTTTTTTCCAAAACCGGCTTCATCCAAAACGGCCTGATAATCATTTTTCATTGTTGAATATATTGCCGCACCGATGTTAAAGGTGTCGTTTACTTTGGATTTATCAAGAGTCATACAAGACAATATTGCCTGACAAAGATCTTCAACATCAAGCAATTGATAGAGGTTATTACCTGATCCGATATTGGGAAAGTTTTTCCCGTCACTGGCCCACTCATAAAAAATGGCAAACACTCCAAGGCGTTCCGGACCGACAAATGATTTTGGACGAAGGATTGAAACTGAAAGACCTTTCTCGCGGTAGCCGCTGCAAATTTCTTCAGCTTTAACTTTTGCTTCGCCGTAAGGACCTACCCCATAAACTCGGTCAGTTTCATAAAGAGGGTGATGATCGGGAACACCATAAACTGCAGTGGATGAAATATGAATGAACCGTTTTACTTTATATTGAAGTGCTTGTTCAAGAACATTATTTGTTCCAATTACATCTGTTGTATATATATCTTCAGGCGTGTATAGAGGCAGGGCAGCTGCAGTATGGATCACAATATCAGCACCTTTCATGCTCTTTTCCAGCGCCTGTTTATCACGAATATCACCTTGAAGAAATTCGATTTTTTCTCTTTCGGGATAATCGAAATCGACCAGGTCTATGCCCGAAATATCATCGTATCCGTGTGATAGCAGATAACGAACAAGGTTAATGCTTAGGAATCCACTGATTCCTGTAATGAATATTTTCATTTTTACTCCAATGTTGAAGGTTTACTAATAATTCTTAGTTTTGTCCAGTGTACCAGTTTTCATGCACTCTATCCCAGGAAAAGATCTCGTCTGGAGTGAACCAAATTGAAATCTCCATATCTGCGTTTTCTGTGGAATCAGAGGCATGTGTAAGATTTCGGCTGGTTACCAATCCAAAATCATGGCGTATGGTACCAGGTGAGGCTTCAAGTGGATTGGTTGCTCCCATGGTTTGCCTGACAGCCGCAATGGCTCCAGGGCCTTCAAGAACCATTGCAACAACAGGACCGCTTGTAATGTATTTGATCAGGCCTTCGTAGAAGGATTTGCCTTCATGAACCTTATAATGTTTACGGGCTAGGGGTTCAGGAACCATCAAGAGTTTCATGGCTATAATTTTTAGTCCACGAAACTCAAATCTTTTAATAATTTCACCAATTAAATTTTTTTCGACACCATCAGGTTTAATAAGTACCAAAGTTCGTTCCAATTTGTTCTCCAATCAATCTGTTATATTTTTTATCAGTATTTCTTCTGCTTTTTTGTAGGAAGATAACGCGTCTGATAGTTTATTCATTTTTGCCAGGATATCTCCCAGACACTGCCAATAAGAGAAATCTGTCATCAGTTCTTCATTGTCAGGTTTTATCATTTCAAGAAGTTGGTCTTGATCTTGTCCTTCTTCTAAATAACGAAAAACACTTAAAGCCAGGCGAGAATAATTCTTTTGATCTAACAACGAACTTAATTCATCAGCAATATTTTGTTCAGGTTTATTTGAAGTGGTTTGAGAATCTTGTTCGAATACTCTATCATCCAGTCCTGCGGCATTATCTGTAACTTTTGGTTCTAAATTTGTGTCAGGCTGATTGAAAAGAGATGACAATTCATCTTCAAGCGAAGTTTCATTTTCAGCAAGTTCAACATCATCAGACAGTTTATAGCCTTTTAGGTCGGGCAGCTTCTGACTGGCAAGGATCTTTGCAGTTCGTTCATTCAAATCTTCTTCAGTTTGCGAAGGGGAAGGCGGCTCGTTTTCAGGTAACTCAACATCATCAGACAGTTTATAACCTTTTAAGTCGGGCAGCTTCTGGCTGGCAAGGATCTTTGCAGCCAGATCATTCAAATCCTCTTCGGATTGTTCTGAAGCAGGAGTTTCGGTTTCTGGAAGATCAATATCTTCGGTTAGTTTGTAATCTTTCTGAACCGGAAGTTTCTGACTGGCCAGTATCTTTGCCGCCAGATCATTCATATCTTCTTCTGGTTGTGAGGCAGAAGGTGGCTCTTCTTCCGGAAGTTCCACGTCATCTGTTAATTTGTAATCCTTCTGGGAGGGAAGTTTTTGATTGGCAAGTATCTGTGCTGCGAGATCATTCAAATCTTCATCCGACTGAGGTGAAGCAGGAGACTCTTCTTCTAGAAGAGCAACGTCGTCAGTTAGTTTATAGTCTTTTTGAGTGGGAAGTTTCTGGCTGGCAAGAATTTTTGCTGCAAGATCATTCAAATCTTCTTCTGACTGGGGTTCTTTTTGATCCGGAATTTCTACGGTATCACGATTTTCTTCTGGTGATAACGAATCAAATGCTACCGTTTCACCTTCGGCTTCGATTTTCTCATCTTCGGTTTTTAGACTTCGCAGCCAATCAAGTAGTTCATCATTCGTTTGCTGAGAAATAACGCCAGTATCTTCTTGCGAAAGGTTATTGATTTCACCATTTTCGTCATCATTGAGCGGGCCAGTTTGTGTGCCCTGGATAACAGGTTGTTCTTTTTCAGTTTCTTCAGAAAGGAGGACTGAATTTACCCAATCTGGAATTTTGTCATCATCGATTGAGGACTCATCAGGCGTCTCACTTGAAGGTGATTCAGGAAGTTCATCTTTGTCTTCATCCGACAGGATAATTTTTTCCCAACCGTTTGAATCCATTGGTTCGCTTGATGAAGGTTCTTCATTGGTGAAATCATCGGTTTGTTCAGAAGAAGATACAGGTTCAACCTCTGATTGTAAATCTTTAAGCCAGGAAGGCATATCAGAATTTTCATCGATATCAGAAGGTTCAGTATTGTTGATATTCTTTAACCAATCTGGAAGATCTGGTGATGCACTGTCATCGTGCGCTGGATTTTCGTCGTTACCGGAAAATTGTGACATCCATTCTGAAGAGGGGAATGATTCCTCATTATTATTTCCCTGATCATTTTTTTCATTATTCATTTGTCCCTCACTTAGATCTGAAAAGAAGGTTGCCAGGTCTTTTGACGTTTCTTCGGATAGTGAAATATTCTGTCCTGTGTCATTTGAGTGTGCGACAGGATGATCCTGAGTTTCTTCCAGAGAGTCAGCGTTGTTGGAATTATCGTCCTCTTGATTTGAAAAAATAGGACGATCGTTTTCAAACGAGTAATGTGCGTTGTGATCCAGACTGAGATGTCCGGTATCGAAGGAATTTTGCCAACCGGCTTGTTTCATCCAATCAGGCATTTCATCATTTTTCTCCGACTGGACTGTTTCTTCAGGAGCAGGTATTGTTTCAGGTGTTGAATCTAAAACATCCTGATCAATAGACTTCTTGTCGGACACGACATTTATTTCCTGGAGCCAGTCAAGATTTTCAGTTGGTTCTTCAGGTAAAGTGAGTCCGGATTCATCTGACCAAACTTTAACCACTGTTTGACTTGTTGTGTCGTAAGGTGAAAAAGCAGCTTTTTCGAGAAGGATATTATTTTCCGGGACTTCAAAATCAGAAAAGGGCGAATCGGAAAATTCATAATAAGGATCAAGACTTATTAACCGAGTTCGATAAACTGAAGCATTTTCTTTTGCATTTTTCTGAACAAAAATCTTTTCAAGAATTTGATTGACCTCGAAACAGAACGGAATTCTATTGGTGATATTGTTGCAGACCTTTATCGCCTCATCAATGGATCCTGATGAGTAAAGCATTTTTGCGAGAATGACTTCAAGGTCAATCCTTTTTGGATCTTCTTCAAGAATCGATTTGATCTCGGTAATTGCTTGTTGGTAAAGCTCTCCTCTGGCATACATGCGGACAAGCGCCCCCCGAGTTAATCTGATCTTGGAGGGGATCTCACCATCTCTCTGTTTGAACAGGCGTTTTAGTTCATCCTGAACTGCGAGGTTTGACGGTTGAACATCAAAGGCAAGTTCCATGTGCCATATTGCCAGGTCAACGTTCTTTTGATCTTCAGAAATGATCGATAATCCAACATGAGAAACAAAGTCATCAGGGAATACAGTCAACACACGAGTAAAAATATCTTTTGCTTCTGAATATCTCTTCAATTCAAGAAGTGAATTTCCGATATTGCGATAGGTTTCTACACATTTGGGGAATTTTGTAAGAATGTGTTTACTATGGACAATAGCTTCCTCGTATTGTCCCTTGTCGATCAGCTCATTAATTTCAAGATTATATGCTCTCAGTGAAATCATCATGAAAAAAATACCTTATCCTTAAGTATGCAACAATCAGGTTTTTTATGCAAGAGGAAAAAAAAGAAGCAGTGTCGAAAACTGCTTCTTTATGATTAATCTCCCAGATAGTCCCGCAACTTTCTTCGAATGGATGGATGGCGCAAGCGGCTTAAAGCTTGTGCTTCAATTTGGCGAACTCGTTCACGCGTGACACCCATTTTGCGGCCAACTTCTTCAAGTGTATAGGCTTGTCCATCCAAAAGACCATAACGGAGCTGCAGGATCCTTACTTCTCTTGGGGGCAGACCGTTGAGCACGTCTTCAAGGTGTTCCTTAAGTAAGTTATAGGTAGCAGTTTCATCAGGAGGCGGCGCTTCGTCATCTTCAATGAAATCACCCAACACCGAATCTTCTTCATCATCGGTCGGTGTTTCAAGCGACAAAGGACGTCGAGCAACCTGGATCATGTTTTCAACTTTTTTAGGTGGAACATCCAAGGAGATGGCCAATTCTTCGACAGTTGGTTCACGACCCAATCTTTGGGTAAGTTGATGTTGAATACGCAGAAGTTTATTGATTTGATCGCCCATATGTACAGGGACGCGAATGGTTCTACCCTGGTCGGCAATGGCTCTTGTTACAGCCTGTCTGATCCACCAGGTGGCGTAGGTGCTGAATTTATGTCCACGGCGATAATCAAACTTCTTGGTGGCGCGAATAAGACCGATGTTTCCTTCCTGGATCAAGTCAAGGAAGGGAACGCCTCTTCCCATATATTTCTTTGCAACTGAAATAACCAAACGAGAGTTGGCAGTGATGAGATGCTCTCTCGCTGACCAGCCATCTTCGATCAAATTACGCAACTCTTGTCTGCGTTTATTATTTACATTTCCTTTAGCCAATTCTTCTCTGGCCATCCGACCGCGTTCAATTCTTTGCGCAAGCTCAACCTCTTCTTCAGCATTGAGCAGGGGAACACGGCTGACTTCTTTTAGGTATAAACCGATCGTATCATCAGTATCGATATTCTCAAGATCATCCGATAAAAGGGCTCTTGTTTCTTCGCTTTCTTCATTGGCAACAAGATCTTCTTCGGTAGGTTCATCATGAATAGTGTCTTCTTCAACATAAGGAATACCGGCACTCATCAGTGCGGCAAAAGTCTCTTCAAGTTGTTCTACATCTTGTTCCGCATCGGGGAAGAAATGTAAAATATCGTCAATTGTGACATAAGTCTTTTGACGTCCTAGTTCTATTAATCTGGCAATGGCGGTATATTCGTCATCGTCGTCTTCAACAATATTAATGATTGGATTGTCCATTAATCTACCAGTCCTTGCTAGAGGATGTGTCTTTTAAATATGACTACACCTCTTGAATTTTAGAATACACGTCTTTTATTAGAATTACAATAGCATTTTGTGCAAGTTGAAATTTAACAATAAGCGCATAAAAAGCGGAAGCGTACTTCCGCTTAAATTTTTCCTCAACCGCAAAATTACCGCATAACAATATACAACAGATTGAAGGTAAAAGTCAATAACCAAAATACATAGAAAAAGTGACAAATATCTTTACTATATTAAAAAAGGGGGTAAAATTGGTTTTTAATGCGTTTTTTTTAAAGTTAATTTTGTTTAGTTGTCTAAACAATCATTAAAATCTTCATAGTTTTAAGGAGGAGTAATGGACGTATTAGGTCTAGGTTCAAGGCATGGGCTCAGTGGGTTTGAGCAAATTGCCATTCTTGCAGTCCTTGTGACCGCTTTCATAAGCTTGATCTACGCATGGCTTTTGAAGCGGTCTGTTCTTAAAAAGGACAAGGGCAGCGAGAAAATGCAAGAAGTCTGGGATGCGATCCGCGTTGGAGCGGAAAGCTACCTGTCGAAACAATTGAAAACGATTTTACCAGCCATTGGTATTTTATTCGTTGCGTTGTTTCTTTCCGTTTATGTAGTTCCACCTAGTTCTGAAGCGTTGCTAGAGTTCCCACCTGAACAATACAATACTCAACTCGTCATTGCAATTGGACGTGCTATTGCATTTGTATTAGGCGCAACTTTCTCATTGACCGTTGGACAGCTTGGTATGCGCATGGCAATCCAGGCCAGCGTTCGCTCGGCTTCAGCGGCCAAACGTGATTTTAACGAAGCTCTTTCAATTGCTTATTATGCAGGTACTTTCACCGGTATGTTGACCGATGGTTTGGGTCTGCTCGGCGGTACTGTTATCTTCATGGTTTTTGGTAAAGCTTCACCAGACGCTTTATTGGGGTTCGGCTTTGGTGGAACCCTCTTGGCCCTTTTCATGCGTGTTGGCGGCGGTATCTATACCAAAGCTGCCGATGTTGGTGCTGACCTTGTAGGTAAAGTCGAAAAAGACATTCCTGAAGACGATCCTCGTAACGCAGCGGTAATCGCCGACCTGGTTGGCGATAACGTTGGTGACTGCGCCGGTATGGCTGCAGACGTCTTTGAGAGTTATGAGGTAACCATTGTTTCCGCGTTGATCCTTGGTATCGCACTTTGGAGCCAGGATCAAAGTATGAAATGGATTGTTTATCCTCTGATCATCCGTGGAATCGGTGTCATCAGCTCCATTTTGGGTACATTCACTGTTCCCATCTGGGAGAAGTTCCCGATCAAATTCATGCGTGCACATGACGCTGAAGAATCCATGTTCAGGTCATATGAAGTATCCAGTATCAACACAGTGATCTGGTCGTTCGTTGTAGCCATCTGGTACGCAGGCGATTGGCGTTTGGCCGTGTTGACCACCATCGGTGTTGGTTTGGCTGTTGCGTTCAACCCGTTGACTTCATACTTCACATCAACAAAATATTCGCCTGTACGTGAGATCGTTGATTCAACCAAGACCGGCTCTGCCACGACAATCCTTTCCGGTTTATCCATCGGTATGGAATCCAGTGTTTGGGCTTTGTTCGTGATCGCGATCGCCTTCATCGGCGCAATGTTACTCTACACAGGTTTTGATTCATTGTACGTCTTGTACGGTATCGCAATGGTCGGTATCGGTATGTTGAGTCACACCGGCAACAATGTCGCCATGGATTCCTTCGGACCCATCTCAGACAACGCAAACGGTATCGGCGAAATGGCCTGGCACGATCAGGAAGACGAAGTGACCCTGAAAGCACGCCAGACAATGGCCGATCTCGATGCAGTCGGCAATACCACCAAAGCAATCACCAAGGGTGTTGCCATTGCCTCAGCTGTTATCGCTGCGGTCTGTCTGTTCTCATCATTCATTACAGATGTGAGCAAAGTCCAACTCGACTTGAACACAAATTATGGTACGAATTATGAAGTTCTTAAATTCATCCGTATTTCAGACACAAAAGTATTCATTGGCTTCCTCCTCGGCGGCGCCTTACCTTGGTTGATCAGTTCTCTCTCGATCAAATCAGTCAGCCGCGCAGCAATGAAAGTTGTGGAAGAAGTCAGACGTCAGTTCAAGATCCCCGGTATCATGGAAGGTACCAAGAAACCTGACTATGCCGAGGTCGTTGCCATTTCAACCGGATCTGCTCAAAAAGAACTAATCCCGATGGCAGTAATCGCTGTTGTGACACCTCTCTTGGTTGGCTTGGTCCTGCAAGTAGAAGCCCTGGGCGGTTTCCTTGCCGGCGTTATCTTAAGCGGCCAGCTGCTTGCAGTCTTCATGGCCAATACAGGCGGTGCCTGGGATAATGCCAAGAAATGTGTTGAAGACGAGGCCAGAGATTTGGAAGCCAATACCGGTAAAGGTTCAGAACGCCACAAAGCCGCCGTTGTCGGTGACACTGTTGGCGATCCTCTGAAAGACACTGCCGGTCCTGCACTGAACCCGATGATCAAGGTTGTCAACCTGATCAGTTTGATCGCGGCTCCTGTTATTGTGAAATACCAGGAACTGGGTGTGGGTGGCTGGATTGTTGTTGTTGTAATGCTCGCTGGAATCATTTGGGCTATTGCAGGCAGCAAGAAAGCAGTTGTCATCAAGTAAGTAAAAAGTTGACAAGTCAAAAAGATCCGGAATTTTTTTCCGGATCTTTTTTTTTATTTGATCAGTTCAAGAACTGTTATGAAGTCAGGAGGGTATTCGGCCTGAAAAACGCAGACTTTTTTTGTGACAGGATGGTGAAATTCAATTTGAAAAGCATGTAATGCTGTACGGTTTATTTTTGAAGCATAGAGATCAAAGGATGGGTTCGATCTCTGTCCATACAGCTTATCGCCAATGAGAGGAAACCCGGTTGCTGAAAGGTGCGCCCTGATTTGATGCGTATAGCCAGTACATGGTTTAATTTCTACAAGTGAAATTGAATTATTTGTTCTTAATACAGAGACATCTGATTGCGCGGATTTTCCATTGATCTCATCAACCACTGTTCGATGTTTCCGATCACCATTGATTCTCAAGGGAAGGTCAATTGAATATTGTGATTGAGAAGGGAAACCAAATACAAGAGCGTGATAGGTTTTTTTAATTACACGATTCTGAAAATCAAGATTGAGAGAGCGGTGGACAGATTCGTTTCTGGCAATCAATAAGATACCGCTTGTTTCTTTATCAAGTCGATGGACGATCCAGCAGCGGCCAAACTCTTTTTCAAGCAAGCTCTTTACAGTAGGGAGGTCAGGATTGTAACCATCACGAATCGTTAAAAGCCCTGACGGTTTATTAATTACAATCAAGGTTTCGTCAACGTATATTATTTGCATTTAGGAGATTATTTAAAGAAACTGGCTGCCAATACTCCCGGCCCGGCATGGACGATGATGGCCGGTGGAAGATTGCAGATTGAAATTTCTTTAATCTCGTCAAGCGATGAAAAAGCGGAACGCA
>ENA-OSEO01001186-OSEO01001186.1-sediment-metagenome-genome-assembly--contig:-NODE-1186-length-51312-cov-4.778472_pt1 | contig 51312 bp, 28 predicted proteins | sample MGYA00237883_ERZ534232 | MGnify/ENA metagenome assembly ERZ534232
GTTCCGTTTTGGTCGACCAGATTGATCTTTGAAACGGGATACTCCCAACTTGATGTGAGAATCTTGTTTTCATCAACAGGTGACCACACAGCCCTGAAAACCTCCTCGGCTGCCTCCTTGTCCCAGCATTTGGGCTCACCCTCCAACGGGAGAATACATACGTCCTGGCTTGAAGTAATTCCGCATACGACCAATAATCGATCTGATTCCGGGGACCAATCAATGGAGAGAATTTCACTCATTGACGGATCAGACGACTGGTAAGAAAGACATTCCTCTGGAAGTTGGATCCTGTTCGTAAAACCAGTATCTCGATACCCAATTCCAACTTGCAATGTGTTGGTAATTGATTTAAAAATATCCACATCCACGATGCATATTTCTGTTACCTTTTTAGTACCGAAGTCTTGCGGACATCCCGCGGCAATTTTCTTGCCGTCATGAGAAAAGGTAGCCGTACCGGAGAACCAACCGATGACTCTCAGGTTGTTGCCAGCCTCATCCGCAAGGATGAGATCCATATCTTTTGTCTTCTTACGATCCGGTTTCCAAAAGAAGATGATGTTCCCGGATGATTTTCTGTCTTGAATGCTCTTGTGAACCAGCCACCCTGAGAAGAACAGCGCAACAATTAGAATGGGGAGTAATATAATGGTTGTTCTTTTGATATTATTTTTCATTTATCATTCCTTGGTCAAGTTGAACAAACGAAAAGTTATTTCTCAATTTCTTTCCGACATATCAATAAAAAAATAATGTTAATCTTGCCAGGCTGATGTATCGTGAAATAAGTAGTTTATAAAGTGATCCTGTTCGATTTTCCCGCTGATCATATAAATTGTACCCTTCAATACGTCATTTGAGAACGAGGCATGCGCCAAAAACAATTTTTTATCATGGTATGATATTGAAAAAGCAAAGCGTTATTATAGGGATGGACAAATGATCTCTGTTAATTCTTCTGTTTTCACTCCTGCCAGAATTGCTGACCTGAACCTTCGCAACCGCGTTATCCGTTCGGGCTGCTTTGAGGGCATGTGCCAGGAAGGCAAGATCACCGAATACCTGATCGAACACCACCGCCGTGTGGCCCAGGGCGGGGTGGCCATGACCACCGTGGCCTACTGCTCGGTCAGCTATGACGGACGCGCCTTCGGCCATGAAATGTGGATGCGCCCCGAACTGATGCCTGACCTGAAGCGCTTGACAGACGCGGTGCACGCGGAAGGCGCGGCGGCATCCATCCAGATCGGGCACTGCGGATTCTTCTCCAACCCGCGCGAGATCGGCAGGCGTCCGCTGGGCGCGTCGGTCAAGTTCTGCCTCTTCCGCCTGTCGCTGTGCGAGGCCATGACTGAAGCCCAGATCGCCGAGAAGATTGAAGATTTTGGCCGCACGGCTGAGATGGTCAGGCAGGCCGGGTTCGACGCCGTTGAGATCCACGCCGGGCACGGCTACCTGCTCAGCCAGTTCCTCTCGCCGTGGACCAATCACCGCCGCGACCAATTCGGCGGCTCCCTCGAGAACCGCCTGCGCTTCCCGCTGGCCGTTATCCGGCGCGTGCGCCAGGCAGTAGGGGATGGCTTCCCCATTTTGATCAAGATGAACATCAGCGACGGCATCCGCGGCGGGTTGGCGATCAATGAAGCCGTTGAGGTTGCCAGGCAGTTTGAAGCCGCCGGAGCCAGCGCGCTGGTGCCAAGCTGCGGATTTACCGCCAAGACCCCCCTTTACATGATGCGCGGAAACGTCCCCACCAGAGAGATGGCCGCCAACCAGACGGATTGGCTGATCCGGCTGGGCATGAGCCTTTTCGGCTGGTTCATGGTGCAGCGTTACCGCTTTGACAGGTTGTTCTTATTAAGTGAAGCATCGCGTATTAAGTCCGCGGTCAGCATTCCGGTGATCTATATAGGAGGCGTGTTGCGGCTGCAAGACATCGAATACGTGCTGGCGCGCGGATTTGAGTTTGTCGAAGTTGGACGTGCCACCGTGCGTGACCCCGACTTTGTGAAGAAGATGGAATCGGGGGAGCGTACCTTTTCGGATTGCGACCAATGCAATCGCTGCATCGCCTCTATGGACGCGGGCGGCGTTTATTGTGTGACTGCTCGTGAAGGCAGGTAATGTAAGAAAATCTTTGTTTTCATATTCATGCTTTTTATATATAATTATTAACGAAATCTGTTTTAAAAATTACTCGGCGGTTGGGAGAATCATTGGACAATTTCGACATCCTGGTTGTAGATGATGATGAGGTGATCGTAACTGCCCTTGAGCGGTGCTTACGACGTGAAGGCTATGCCGTACGCACGGCACATTCAGGTATGCAGGCCCTGCAGTTGATCAAGCGTCAGTCTCCCAAGCTGATCTTGATGGACGTGATGATGCCCGGCATGGATGGTTATGAGGTTTGCCGTGAGATCAGGGCAGATAAAAAACTGAGCAACCTGCCGATCATCTTTCTAACTGCCAAGACCAGCGACGCTGACCATATCATCGGCTTCAAAGCCGGGGGCGACGACTATATCAATAAACCCTTCAACGTGGAAGAATTGGTGCTGCGCGTGCAGGCTATGCTGAAACGCACACAGGATCACAATAAAAAGTCATCACGCCGCAGCAAAGATGAGCCGCGTCTGCATGAATCCAAGCTTTTCGATCAGTCCAGGGTGACCAATCCGATCCTTGAATTGAAAGGCTACCGCCTGAACATCCTTACCTTTGAATTGACGCTGCCTGGCGGAAAGAAACTGCTGCTGACGCCCATCCAGTTTGATCTGCTCTATAATTTCATCAGTCACCCCGGAGAGATATTCTCGCCTTCTTCATTATTAAACATCATCTGGGATTATCCACCCTCGACCGGCAGTTCAGACCTTGTCAGGGTGCACATCAAGAACCTGCGCACGCGCATTGAAGACGACCCCACGGCTCCCAGCTTCATCGAAACCATACCCGGATACGGCTACACGGTCAAACCTGATTAATGTAAAAGAGGAAACCATTTGGTTTCCTCTTTTTTGAAGTTTTAGGGCCATCTTGCTTTTAATCAATGCGGGGTTTGTCAACTTTGATTGAAAAAGCCAGCAGTAGAATTCCGATCGAGACGGGGATGTACCATAATTCGGCGAGTTGATCGACAAGCGCGGCGTCTTTGACCAATTCCATACCAAGGAATATCATTTTGCTATACATGACAAAGCCGGCAATGGTGATCAAAACGCTGATCACAACCAGCGGCCAGGAACTTACCCCAAAAGGAGGACTTCCGGCCGGTCGGGAGGGCAGGGCTGCCCCCTTGGAACGACCATTGACCTTGCGTCTTTTTAGAGCATATTCGCGTTCATAGCGTTTTCTTTGTCCTCTTAGCATGGCCACTCGCAGATAAAACAGAAACATGGCAACGATTACAACGATCAAGCCGGTTGATATTTTCATTTTTTTATCACGCTTTCTTTTTGGTTAAATATTTCATTACAAGGCGTTTAAAATCCTTTTTTGTTGGATTCAATCCAATCACCCTTGGACGAAAATTGCCGCTGGGTGTCAGATATCCAAAATTGGTTTTATACTGATCTTTAACCTGATCGTCTCGAACCAGCCCGAAAGCCGTTGAGGTCGGCAGACGCACCCACAATATCCTGCGTTCCGGCTTGGCGATGAGACCTAAAAAGTATGGATCTTCATTTTCCTTGGGAGTAGGGAAGCTGATGATCACCAATTTCGTTTTCTTGTCGATCTGTTCGATTTGGTAGGTCATCCCTGCTGAGGTCAGGCGCTTCTCTTCCGGGAGACGATCTCCAACATGGTTCCACCAAAACTGAAGAAATTTAATGCCGTCTTTTTCGAGGTATTTCATAAAATGATTGGTCTGACTGTGAAAAAGGACGGGGATTGCTTCCATTCCAAAGTTATACTGAATGCTTTTGTTTTTATCCATGATTATTGGTCTTCTCCAGTGTCCGGAATACGTTTCAGAAAATCGGCAAATGTCACAGGTTTTCTTCCGAGTAAGAATTCCAGAACATTTGAATTGCCGATTAAACCAAATTGGTCATAATATTTAAACATTTTGATCAGGAGCTCGATCTGCACTTCGGGCATTCCGACTCCTGTAACCTTCTTTTTCCATTCTTCGAGAGACTGTTGCCTGGCGCTTACCGGTTTATTGATGGCTGTGCTGATCTGTTTAGCCACTTCAAGTTGTGTCGGGCTTGCAGGACCGGCAAGCTCATAAATGGCATGGCTGTGGGTGGATTCGCATAATACTTTTGCTGCTGCTTCGGCAACATCCTGAAGATCCACCATGCTGATACGCGCTGTCAGATCATATGGAACTTCGTAGACCCCGTTCAGTATGTTCTTCCAACTTCCAAGTACATTTTGCATGTATGCACAAGGCTGCAGGATCGTAAAATCAAGACCGCTGGTAAAAAGGGTTTCTTCGACGCGCATTTTTTGCCAGTGGTGGGGCATGGCTTCCGCATGGGGATGCAAGACAGAGTGATAAACAAAACGTCTCACCTGGGTTTCTTTGGCCAGCCGGATGATCTGTTTGGCGGTTTCCAGTTCGTTGAGATACATATTGGGTGCGATGAAATAGATCGATTCAACTCCCTGAACCGCTTTCGCGAGGGAGTTTTGATCATTCAAGTCGCCAAAGACGACTTCGCTGCATCCAATGGATTTTACTTTTTCGGCTTGAGAATTGCTGCGTACAAGACATTTAACCTTTGCATTTCTAAGGGCAAGGGCTTTTAGAATATTTACTCCTGTTTTTCCAGCCGCACCTGTGAGCAGGATCATAAATGGTTTTCCTGAAAGGATAATGATGAATTATACCTGATAAAAATGCTCCCCAATTCTTGTTAAACATTGGGGAGCATTATGTTTACTGGAACTATTCCGCAGGGTTACTGCAGAACGTCGGTGGCGCGTACTTTCGGTGGTTTGATGAACACGAAGAGCAAGTTCACCAAGATACCGAAGACAGCTGCTGAAGCGATCGCAGGCCAACCGAAGGGGAAGACACTTTTCAACAGAGGAATGGGCAGATTGCCGCCGTATCCAATGTTGCCGCCGATACCGACCACCAGGATCAGAGAAACAATTGCGAGTTTTGCGGGATCGAAGAGGTCGACTTTTTCGGCCATCATGAGGGCAATACCCTGAACGCCGATGACACCATACAGGTAGATAGCCAGGCCACCATTGACAGCGGTCGGGATGCTATAAATGACGTCACGAAGCGGTCCGATGAAGCCAAGCACCACAGCGATACAGCCGGCGGTGATCAGGGCGGGACCAGAGTAGTTGCGGGTGATGACCATGAGCGAGTTGTTCTCACCATAGTTGGTGCCGGCGGTGGAGCCGAACAGACCGTTCACCAGGTCGTTCAAACCATCCAGCATCAGGTTGAGGCCGATGTGTTTTGAAAGGCCGGGTTTTTCGCGTCCCTGTTCTTCAGCCAGATGGTCAACATACAGACCGATCTGATACAGGTGGGCAGTGGATTCCGGGATGGTGGCAACTGCCATAACGCCGACACCGATCATGGTGGTGGCGGTCAGGGCATCATTGAACACCGGGAATACGATCTTCGGAGTAATGAACCAACCGCTTGTGCCGATGGTTGAGAAATCAACCAACCCGATGGGAATAGCAACAAGATAACCAAAGATCATTGCGAGTAGGATTGGAAGCATTCCGATGAAGCCCTTGCCCTGCAGATAGACGGAGAAGATTATAGCTGCAAGTAAGGTTAATGCGGCTGCCAGCCACCATTTAAGAGTTGGGGCCATATTGGCTTCGACGCCGCAGCAGGTACCGGAGGCCATGGTCAAAGCGGTATAGGCCAGGCCGATACCGATGATAATGGCAACGGAACCGGTTATTTCTGCGGGCAGAATCTTGTCAAGGCTTTTCTTTCCACCGGTGACGCGGATGAGGAGGCCGATCAAGATATTCAGGATACCTGTGACAATGAAGCCGGCAGTCACAACCGAAATGGTCTCGGGTTGTGCAGGGGCGCCAAAGGCAAGGCCAGGTTCCTTGACAGCGATGATCGAGGTTACTGCCGCGATATAGCTGAAGCTGGAGCCGTAGTACAGGGGGATGTAGGTATTGATCGCGAACTTTGATCCAAGGAGTGCTACAACGGTACCAAAACCGGTGACGGTCAACACAGTGGAAACATCAAAGTTCATTAGCAGTGCGCATAATACTGTTGCGGGGAACATGGTCAGCACGTGCTGGAAACCAAGCAAGAGCATTCTGCCGAATGGAGGGGTATCCTGTGGGAGGTAACCCATCACTTTTGAAGTAGTTGCCATAGGTTTTTTTCCTTCTTTCCTTTGATTAATGGTTTACTTCGATCTAATACACGTCTTCCTAAGATTGCCAAAAAACACAAATACTGTTTTTAGGCACACCTGCTCTAAAAATTATCTACTCGATAAACACCTCCCGTTAGATTATTTACTTATCTTGACTCTCTGCATGAGTATATAATACATCATTTTGTCAAGAAAGTTTACCAGGTCTTAACGACTTACAAATACTTACAAATATTAAACACGTTATTTGCCAAGAAGTAGCGCAAGCACCAGCAATACAATTGCCACCGGAATTACGTACATGAGCATACGTACTTCTGCGATGTCTTTCAAAGATTCTTTCTTTTTCTCTTCAACTGGTTCTTTTACTTCTTCATTTTTTACTTCTGTTGCCATCGTTCCTCCAATGTTTTATCTAATTTCTCGAGTCCTGATTTGATCATTGACTTCGCGACGCTATCGATCATGCGTTGACCAACAGACGCGAGGGTACCACCAATATTAACATCGCCGGAATATTTCAACAGAGTTTTATTATCTCCCAAATCTGTGAAGTTGACTTTTCCAACACCTTTGGCAAACCCGGCAACTCCTTTGCCCTCAACATTCAATGTGCAGCTTTCAGGGGGATTTTCGTCAGTCAATCCGAGTACACCTGCAAAGACAGCAGAGATGGGGCCGATGCGCAGGTGAATTGCGCCTTCGTAATGCGACTCATCAATCTTTTCCAGTTTTTGCATCCCCGGAACGGCAGTAGCGAGTGCATTCGGGTCATTGAACATTTCATACACTGCTTCACGTGGACCATTGAACACGTGTTCACCTTCAATAATCATTTGAAAAACCTCCTGTTTTATGTTTTTCTACAACACATAGGGCTTTTCAGCCCTGAAAACCCGTTTATTTTGCTTTCTTAATATAATCGTAGATCATGCTTGGATTCAGATTGGATTCTGTGATATCCAGCTTGTACTCATACAAAGCATCTTCGACGGCCTGGCAGAAAGCGGGGGGCGGCGGAAGTGCGCCGGCCTCACCAACACCCTTGATGCCTAATTCGTTCAGCGGGCTTGGGTGCACGTTATGGCCGATTTCCATCTTCTTGGGCATATCGGTGGCCTGCGGCATCAGATAATCCATAAAGGAGGCGGTCAATAACTGTCCGTTTTCATCATAAACAACTTTTTCATAAAAAGCATTGCCGATACCCATTGAGACGCCGCCCTGGATTTGTCCTTCGAGCAGCAAGGGATTGATCACCGTTCCGCAATCATGTACCAACACAAAGCGTTCGATCTTGGCCTTGCAGGTTTCAGGATCAACGTCCAGGATCATTGCACAGGCGCCTGAACCGGTGGAGGCATGCGGGGGAGCGTAGTACGCAGTAGCTTCAAGTCCGGGTTTCACGTCTGCTTCAACCGCACCGCGCATAGGGTTGGCCCGACCGGCCAATTCACCCAGTGTAATCGATTCTTCAGGGTGTGCTTTGACGCGTACCGTTCCATCAAACAGCTCCAATTCCTCTTCGGGGACTTCAAGGAATTTGCTGGCTGTAGAGAGGGCCTTATCTCTTACCATGACAGCCGCGCTGTGGACAGCGGAGCCGACAATTGTAGCACCGCGGCTGGCGAAAGTGCCTGCGCCCCAATGGAAGTGTAAAGTGTCACCGGTGATGACTTTAACTCTATCGAGTTTTACGTTGAGTTGTTCTGCCACGATCTGTGCAAAAACCGTGAAGTGCCCCTGTCCTTGTGTGCTGTACCCGGTGGAGACGCTGACCAAGCCGTTATTGCCAACGGTTATTCGTGCACCTTCATAAGGACCCACAGCTGTGCCTTCGGTAAAGGTGACTACTCCGATGCCCAGGTGTTTGCCTTCTTTGCGTGCTTTGGGTTGGATCTCTTTACGGAATTTATCATATTCAATGGCCTCGATACATTTTTCGAGGTTGTTCTTGTAATCGCCGCTGTCAAGCACGCCCACTACAAAGTCCTGACCGATGATGCCTGTATTCAGTGGGAATTCTTTCTCCACAAGCAGGTTTTTCAGGCGGATTTCAACGGGGTCCATGTTGAGTTCTTTGGCGGCAGCATCCATCATGCGTTCCATTACGAATACGCCTTCTGAACGGCCTGCGCCGCGGACGGGGGTAACCACCATCTCATTGGTAAAGACCATGCGGATTTCGGTATAGAAATTGGGTACGCGGTAATTGCTGACAGTGTGGGTTTGAGTGTTGAGCGGCACGGTCATGCCGTAGGGATCATACGCGCCTGTGTTGTGATAGAAAACATCCTTGAGACCCAGGATGGTGCCGTCTTTCTTCAATGCCATTTCGGCATGATGGACCTGGTCTCTTTCAGAAGTAGTGGCCAGGAAGTTCTCACGGCGGTCTTCGATCCATTTGATGGGGCGATTCAATTGCATTGAAACCCAGGGCAGCAACACGTCATCTGCCTGCGAGGTCATGACTTTTGGCCCAAATCCGCCGCCAATATAGGGGGTGATCACACGTACCTGGTTTTCCGCCAGGCCCATCCTTCCGGCAATGGCGCTGCGCAGCGGCAAAGGAGCCTGGGTGGTTGCCCAAACGACCAGTTCCTGCCGGCCTTCATCCCAGTTGACCACAAGGCCGCGGTTTTCCATGGCGCCGCCGATAACGTGGTCGGGTACAAGCCGCTTTGAGATGACCACGTCAGCTTGTTTCTTGGCCGCTTCATAATCGCCAGATTCTTGTTTTACCAGGGCCGCCATATTGGATGGCAGATCATCGTGAACCAGTACCGAAGTATCTTCCCATGCCTTTTCAAGATCGATCACAGCCGGCAAGGGTTCAGCGTCAAAGATGATGTCTTCGCAGGCATCTTCCGCGATATAGCGGGATTCTGCGATCACCAGGGCGATCGGTTCGCCTGAAAATCTTACTTTGCCTTTGGCAATTGGGGGTAGTGGACGTGCGCTGAATTGTGAACCTTTTATGGCGGTAGGAGGCGGCACTTGAAGCGGACCTACTCTCCAGTAATCGCCGAAATCTTCCGCGGTGTAAACAGCGACCACGCCGGGATGTTCTCTGGCGGCGCTGACGTCAATGCTCTTGATAATGGCATGGGCATAATCACTGCGCAAAAAGGCAGCGTACAGCATGCCGGGGATTTCAATATCGTCAATAAACTTGGCCCTACCTGTGAGCAAATGTTTATCTTCAAGTCTTGATACGGGTTGACCAAAAATTTTTCCAGCCATTGGTTTTCCTCTATCCTTCTCTAATCACCGGAAGACATTTTCTTCGCGGCTTCCTGCACTGACTCGACGATCTTTTCATAGCCGGTGCAGCGGCAGATATTGCCATCAATGGCTTCGCGAATTTCATCTTCCGTTGGATTGGGATTCTGTTCCAAAAAGGGAACGACCGTCATCAACACACCCGGCGTACAAAAACCGCACTGCAGCCCGTGTTTCTCGTGAAAGGCTTCTTGCAGGGGATGCATGTGTTCCGGTGTACCCAGGGATTCAACAGTTTTGATCTCGTGCCCGTTGGCTTGAACGGCAAAAATCAGGCAGGATCTCACAGGTTCACCGTCAAATATGACAGTACAGGCTCCGCACATACCATGCTCGCAGCCGACGTGAGTTCCCATGAGTCCGAGGTCATGACGCAGGAAATCACTCAAAAGCAGCCTGGATTCAACCTGGCGTTCATAGACTTTGCCGTTTACGGTAACTTTAACAGGAAATAACTTGGTCATAATCAACTTCCTTTTTTGGCGCGATCAAAAGCAGTGTTGAGAGACCGCGAAACCAAAACACGGATAAGATCGCGGCGGTATTCAGCAGTGCCGTTAAGATCATTGGCAGGATCGATTTCTGGTTGAACGGCTTCGCCAATTTCCTTGAATAACTCGTCGTTGGCTTCTTGTCCGACCAGCAAGTCGCTGACTTTTTCAGAGAGAATGGGCATTTCACCCACACCCATCAGGATCATGCGAACTGATTCACAGCGGTCTTTGTCGTCCAGTGTAACAACCGAGGTAACGGCTGCCAGGGCATAACCGCCGTTCTGTCGTGCCACCTGTTGGTAGCTGCTGCCTGTGCGGGGAGGATTGGCTGGTAAAACTACTTCCGTCAACATCTCTTCATATTCAATAACGGTCATGAAGGGTCCGATGATGAGGTCTTTGGCATCTACCCAGCGTTCTTTCCCTTTGCCGCGGATGAGACATTTGGCATTCATTACCATGGCAATGGCAGGAAGTTGACCCGAGGGATCAGCATGCGCGATGGCGCCGCCGAACGTGCCGCGACGTCGAATTTGAGTGTGCCCGATAAAATGGGTCACTTCAGGGATCAACGGGAAGCGTTTGATCACTTCAGCGTCGTGTTCAACCTGGTAGACACGGGTCATGGTACCAATAGCCAGACCTCCGTCTTCCGCAGGCTTGATATAAGACAACTCGGAAATATTGTTCAAATCGACCAGTGCAGCAGGTCTGGCCATGCGGAAGTTCATGGCAGCGATCAGGCTTTGACCGCCCGCCAGAACTTTGCCGTTATAACCGAGCTCAGCCAGTGTGTCGAGTGCTTCATCTACACTGGCGGGAACATAATAATCAAATTGTACTGGCTTCATTAATAGAGTGCCTCCTGAAAATGAGGATAAACAGCCGCCTGGAGCGTCAGATTATTATTTCGATTTTAATTGAAAAGTTCAAAAAAATAAAATAAAGAGAAAGACCTTCAGGGTAAACCAGACTCCTGAAGGTCTTTGAAGATCAAATTACTCTTTGAAGGCTACGAAGCGCCCCCACATTGATTCGGCTTCCATGGCTTTCTGCAGGTAGCAGCCGATGTAGTAGCGGCCGCTCTTGGCAGTTGCCAGGTCTCCTGCAAGATTCTCGGCGTGAACGATTGTCTTGGGGAAGAGGTTGAGGTGCATGTCCTGATAGAAACCTTCCAGAGGATACATCTCATCCCAGTCTTTGCCAAAGTCTTTGATCAGTTTGGCGTTGGCTTCGGCGAACGTCTTGGGGTGCCAGATGCGCATGATCGTGTTCATCGGGTGGTCTGCTGAAACGGCATCCACACCGATCCATTTGATCTGCATTTCGGTGGCCCACTTTGAGAAGTCGGCTGATGGGCCTGGATGTTTCACCATGTAGCGGAACTCATCAGAATCAGGGCTGTTCCATCCGAACTTGTTCCAGCCGGTCTTGATGATCAGGATGTCGCCTTTGCGAACTTCAACCTGGTCCATGATCATCTTCGGAGTGTAAACACTGGAGTCGCTGACAATTTCTGAAATATCGGCAATTACGCCGGGGCCTACCCACTCGTTCAGGGGAACCTGACCGATGGTGCGGCCGTTGGGGAAGAAGTGTTTCTCGCCGTCCATGTGGGTGCCGAGGTGGATGGAGGCATTGCAGATGGAACCGTTGCGGCCCATGCCAAAGTATTGTCCACCGACACGTTTGGTGTAGGTCACACTTAATGGAATGTAGTTCAACCACTGTGGGGTCTGAACGCTGAACGGGACGGTCATATCGATCATCTCGGATTTTTCCATGGCGCTGAAGAAATCGGCATCGCTCATTCCGGCAGGGGCGGTCATGGCTGAAACACGAGACCAGGCTGTTTCGACTTCCATGTAGGGAATCGGCATGATCTGGATCCATGCGCGTTTGTTTTTCAGTTTGTCGATATCACCCACGATGGCTTCGGCCAACACGAGGTGAGCCTTGGGCATCTTGATGTGGGTCATTTCATAGTATTCACCCTGGGGGAAGGTCTCGTCCCAGGTCTTGCCGGTTTCTTTTTGAAGTTTGGCTTCGGCTTTCTTGAAATGATCTTCGTGCCAGCGGCGGATGGGGGTGTTCATGGGATGTTCGGCAGCGCCGCAGTCGACACCGACGACTTTCAATTCCATGTCGATCGCCCACTGGTAGAAGCTGAGTGAAGGACCCGGATGGCGGACCAGGAAACCGAATTCCATGGATTCTACGCCGCCCTGGGCGTCTTTATTCATTACAGCCGGTTGGTCCCATGAGTATTTGTGATAGCCGGTATTAATGATCAGGATGTCGCCTTTTTTAACTTCAACCTTTGACATAATCATTTCAGGCGTGTAAATACTGTAATCTGAAACCAGGTCAGAAATGTCGGCGATCACGCCGGGGCCGTTCAGAGCTTCCAGGGGAATATCGGCAATGGCGCGTCCACCGGAATGGAAGGCTCTCTCACCAACCAGGTGAGTACCGACTGTGTTGCTCCAATTCAAGATCTGACCGTTTGCACCTTGTCCGCCGCCATAAGCACCGGTAACCCGTTTGAAGAAATGCACTTCGAGTGATTTTTCGTGCGGATGCGGGGGAGTGAAAATACTGCAGTCCTGAGTCAGGTCATAAAGCTTGGCCTCACTCATCATTTTGATAAAACTTTCACGATCCATCATATCCTCCATAATTAATTGCTAGATTAGATATTGTACTTCTCTGCAAAAGCAACAAGTGCTTCTTCAAACAAACTCATGGGTGCAGAGACCACGCCTGCGCCAACCTGGCCGACGCCCGGATCTTTGTGGGCAACGCCGGTATTCACGCGCGGGGTGATTTGTTTTTCAACCACTTTGCGGATATCAACGCCGGTTGGGGTTCCACGGAAATCGAGGAACGGGATGGTGAACTGTTTGTGTTCGCCGTAGGTGATCTCATACATGTCGAGGGTTGTATTGATGGCATCTTTGGGAACGCCGCCGATAAAGGTAACCAATGCCGGGGCAGTCGCCATGGCGAATCCGCCGATACCGGCTGTTTCAGTGATGACGCTGTCGCCGATATCACGGCAGGCATCTTCTTCTTTGAATCCGGGGAAGTAGAGAGCTTTCACAATGGGTGCGGGGGCGGTGAACCAGCGATCACCCAGACCGCTGACCTTTAATCCCCAATCTGTACCGTTGCGTGCCATGATGGTAACGATCGTGCTGCCTTCCACGTTGTCTCCGGCGGCGGTCATGGTCTTGCAGCCTGCCATAACCGGATTGAGGATGCTCAAGGCATTCTCGCCCAGGAATTTGATCACTTCAAAGGCAGTCTGGCTGTCTTTGGCTGTTTTGGCAATGAAGGGAGCCAGCTGCGTGGTCCAGAGCACGGAAGCGGCATCCAGGCGGTTGTGTCCATCATCGCCCATGTGCAGCGCTTTCGAAAGAATGGCGCGGATGTCGATGCCGCCCATGGCTTCGAGGGCTGCTTTGACGGTGGGGCCGAGTGTGGATTCCATCCAGCGAAGTTTTGCGATCACGTCATCGCTGTAGGCGCCCATGCGCAATACTTTACCGCGGCCTTCATTCAAATTGGAGAAGCATTTAATTCCGTGGGTTTGGTTTTCAATCTCGTAAACAAGCATAGAAGGGGAAATAACGCCGGCCATTGGGCCAGTGCACATATGCTCGTGGCAGGGTGAGAATTCAATTTTCCCGCCTTTGAGCATCTTTTCTGCTTCTTCGGGGCTCTTGGCCTTGCCCTCAAAGATCAGGGCGCCGATCATGGCTCCCTTTGTCGGGCCTGACATTCGATCCCAGGTAATGGGGGGGCCTGCGTGCAGGAGTATATCCTCTTTCATACCGGGTACGACATCAATCGCCTTGGCCATTGTGGTTGCCACAGGGCGAGCTTCCATAAAGCGTTCTACAACTTTTGCATTTGCCTTTTCAATATCTACCATGATTGATCCTCCAGATTATAGGTAAGAGCAGAATTTTCTTGCTCAGGATTTAGCTTTCATTCTTTCGAGAATACCCATCAGTTTTTCATTACCACCGGCAGGGGGTTTCCATTCCACGTGGACGAAGGGGGCATCCTGGTCTTTGAGGTTGTCAGCGAAGGATTCGAGGCCTACGTTAATGGCCTGCAGGGGTTTCTTCAGTGTTTCGAGATCGACCGGTTTGCCGAGAACGGCAGCGGATTCACCGTCGCGTTCGGCCAGGGCGCGCAAGATACGACCGATGCGGCGAACGACGACCTCGTTGCTGGTATCCACCCAGGCGCCGGCTTCTTTCAACTGCTTGATCTGAGAATTGATATCCTGTGGATCTTCATCCGTGCCGGTCACCACGCAAACGATCTCGAGATGGCGTCCAGCTTTCTTGGCGTCATCCAGGCATTTCTTGATGGCCGGGGCGATCTCGCTCGCGGGATCGGGATGAGAACCATAACCGATGACAACGTCCAGCATGATCACGGCTACTTCAGGATCTTTGGCTTCTTCATATAATCTACGAATTCTCAGCTCGTTATCCATCATGGGGTGCAGACGGCCGACGGTGAATTCATCTTCACCCAGGTCGATAATGGAATGTTCCTGGCTGACAAGGGAGTTCGCCATTTTGAATTCTTTGTTGATGGGGCTGTTTGCCCAGACTTTGGGCAGATATCCGGCCAGGATGTGCTGGGCTTCATAGGCCAGCGTACCGCCGGAGAATAAACCACGCAGATATTTCTGTTCCGGTTTGAAAACCTTGAGGTCGATGTCGAGATCATCCTTCAATACAGGAGGATTGTTGGCCAGTTCCACTGCCAGACGGGCGGCATCGTCCAGACCGGTTGCAAACCACAGGTTCCCTTCTTGCAGTGTTGTGACTGCACGGGCGATAAAGTTGACCACCACGGGCTTGCCTGCTTTGCGGGCGGTTTTCAAAACCTCATCTGCCACCTTCGGAGAGGGTGGTTTCGAGGTCAGCACGATAACCTTGGTATCCGGGTCACGGGCAAGTACGTCAAGAGCCATCAAGAAGGTGATCGCACCTACTTTTTCTGAAAGGTCTTTACCGCCGGTGCCAATACCTGAAGTGATACCGCTGCCCAATTGGTGGATGCGGGTGGCTACCTGCTGCAGACCGGTTCCGGCCGCGGCCACAATACCGATCGGTCCAAGACGGATCTTGTTGGCAAAAGCCAGGCCCATGCCGCCGATCATGGCGGTTCCGCAGTCCGGGCCCATAACCAGTAAACCAAGATCGCGGGCTTCTTTTTTCAGCGCGATTTCTTCTTCGATGGATACGTTATCGCTAAAAAGATGTACGTGTTTGCCAAGGCGCAGGGCTTCTCTTGTGACTCCGGCTGCGTAGCGGCCGGCGACCGAGACGATCACCCAGCTGGCATCCGGCAGCATTTCGGCTGCGGTTTCGAGACTGTGCGGATGATAATCGACATCCTGGTCACCCTTGCGGGCGCTTAACAGTTCATCCACTTTGCCGAGAGCTTCATCAGCAGCTTTTTCATCGTCCGCTTTGACCACGATAACCAGTTCATCAGGTTTTGAGGCCAATACTTCTTTTGAGTCCAGGCCGATGTGAGCGAGCAGCTCCTTGTTGGAATCTGTTCCCATAACGACGCCGGTATCCTGGATCCCCGGCAGACCTGCCAGGGCGCGTTGCAGGGCCATTAGTTTGGCCGAGTCATAGTACACACCGCTTCTAACTTCAGTTTTTATGGTTGCCATTAGTACTCCTGAGAGGGAAAAAAGTTAAAAAAATGGAATTGGCATTGATGTTAACCAATTCCACACAAGTATGCCCGATTTGATGCAGCATAATAGAGTATTCGGTTATTTGGTATATTGGGGTTGTCTTTGCTCGTTTATTCACCAATCCATCCATTCGTACCGATTATGAACTTGCCAGCAGGACACAATTCACTATAACACGGTGAAAAATTGAAGTCAAATTACCTTAATCTTCATTTGTATGACAAACTTCATGATTCTTGAAAAAAAACATCCCTTGGTTATTTTTGGCCAGGGGATGTTAAATTTTCATGAAAATAAACGAAAAACGCAGGATTAGAGCTCCAGCGTTTCTGGCACACGGAAATTTTCATTGGCTTTAAGGACTTCATCAGTGACGTTGAAATTAAGATCATCCTTGATGACTTGCTTGCAGTAATCCTTTAAACGGCCATTCCATGTATCCTGGTTGACATAGAAAATTTTCGCGCCGCCAAGTTCATGCTGCATCTGGGGGAAAGGTTTGGTGGGTTGTGCCATTGAGAACCCGGCCATCTTCCATCCGTTGTAGCTTTCAAAGGTTGACCACCATTCTTTTGCTTTGAGCATTTCCATGGCGTAGTAGGTTTTGGCGTAATACATCGGCCAGCCTAGTCTCGCACGTCGAGAAAGGGTTAATGTATGCAGGCTGATGGACACATCCTCATCCCATGCACGTCCGTTGGCGAAACCAAGAAATTCACCGTCTACCAAACCAACAAAAGTAAAGGGATCTTTCAAGCGTTTTCTGCGTAAAGCCAGTACCTCGCCATAAATACGTACGCCAACGATGTCGTAAAAATCTTTTTCAACCTTCATGACTTTTTCAAGAACGCCGAGAATCGGATCGATGTCACTGTCTTGAATTTCACGGATGTAGAGCATGCGACCGTCTGGCAATTTTACCTGAGCGCCGGTCCATTTTGGCATTTTCATGGGAGGCGATGATAAAATTCCTTCTATTTCTCGAACATCTATCTTCATTTCTTCAACAGAAACAGGAGTCGGGAGATCTACTTTCATTTTTAATCCTTTCAAAAAAATGTTACGTTCAAAAAAAGTATAGCAAACCGAAAAATGATAGTCAATCGGTCATCATACAATTAAGAGGAAATCGGGACTTATGTAATGCCGTCCTAACGGTTTTCCACTGACATTTGACCAAGAAAAGGGCTTGTCAATAGGTGATGATTAAAAAGTCATCAAAAAAGGAATAATTTACCAATTATTAATGGCGGGATTATGAATTCAACTTTATAATTCTTGACATTCAATTCCAGGTAACTTATTGGTATGAGGCTTGTAAGAACGATGTTCAACAAGCGATTCGAGGTGTTGATTGGACACAGGCAAATTGGGGAAAAACGCCTTTCTACTATGGTGTGTATTGATCGTATTGGTTGCCGCACCACTGATTTATTATTTAAACATCAATCGCATATCTACCGAATTAAATAGATCCATTGTGGTTTTTTATAATTTATTCTACGTCCTATTGGCTGTGGCAGGTTTTTCTATGGCAGCCTTTCGATCGCGGCGTATTTCAAAACAGAATTTTCTTGGTTGGTTGTTTTTGGCGTTCGGGACGTTTTTGGTTCTGCTTGCCAATTGCCTGTGGTTATTGCAGCGTCCCATTACTGTTTTTTCCATCATATCGCAGGCAGACGTGGCGTATGCTTCTTCCTATTTAATGTTCTTTGCTTCCATGGCCATTTTCGCGGGGCAGAAGTTCAACCACATCGAATGGATAAAGCGTTCATTGGATGTCTCGATCATTTTAGTTGTCATTATTTTAGCGTTTCATATCTTTTTGTTTAAACCGATCGTCGTTGCCAGCCATCAAGTCAATGTTACAGGAAACATCCTGCTCCTTCTGTATCCGCTGGCCGATATGGTCTTTCTTTTGTCTGTTCTGGCTGTGATCTATTTCAGGCCGCGCAGGATGTATCTTACGCCTTTTTGGGTTCTGATCGGAAGCATCATGATCTTGACCGTTACAGATTATTTATTCTGTCAAAAAATGATCTCTGATTCTTTCAGTTCTAATCAATTTATAAATATCGGTTGGTGGTATGCTGATCTGATCTTTGCCGTTGCAGGATTTCTGCAGGCCCGCTACGCAAAAAATTATCAAGTCACAAAGCAGAAAACTTCAAAAGAGGATATTATCCGCCGTCGCATCTATGCCTGGTTGGCATATTTTCCATATGTAATGGTGGTTGGCGCCTATTTATTGGTGATCTTTTATTTCGATTCTCCGCTGGATGTTTCAAAGGAATTATTGATCGGGGTGGGGGTGATCATTCTATTGGTCATCCTGCGCCAATTGGTAGTGGTGCAAGAGAACAAACGTCTCTTGCGTTCCTTGTCGAAGGCCATGCATCGATTAAGAATGCAAGCCATGGATCTTTCTAAAACCAACCAGGACCTTCAGGTTGAAATTGAAAAGCGCAATCTGATCGAGGAAAAACTTTCGTATGACGCGATGCATGATTCCTTGACCGGATTATCGAACCGGGTTTTGTTCACCAACCGGTTGGAACACGCTTTTGAGAAAGTAAAACGTGAACCCGAACTTGATTATGCCGTCCTCTTTCTTGACCTGGATAATTTCAAGTCCATCAATGACATTCTGGGACATAATGCCGGTGATCTGGCTTTGATCGATCTCGGCCAGCGTTTGGGAAAATGCATCCGGGCGGCAGATACACTAGCCCGTTTTGGAGGGGATGAGTTCGTCATCTTGCTTGAGAACACGGAAGACCGAAATGTGACCCTTTCTGTCGCGAACCGGATATTGGTTGAGATGCAGAGACCCTTCCTGCACAATGAGACAAAGATCGCTGTTACTTGCAGCATTGGTATTGTGCAAAGTATTCACGGATATATTAATCATGATGACGTTCTAAGGGACGTGGATATTGCCATGTACACCGCTAAAAAAGCCGGTAAAGCCCGCTTTGAGGTCTTTAATATTGAAATGGGCACTGCCGCAACATATCAGATCGAAGTTGAGGGTGAATTACATCGTGCAATTACCAATAAAGAACTTTTCCTTCAATATCAACCTGTAGTTGATTTAATGACCGGCAAAATCACGGGATTTGAAGCTCTGGTCCGCTGGCAGCACCCCATGCGCGGCCTTCTTGAGCCTGACGATTTTATTCCGATCGCTGAAGACTCCGGCGCGATCAACCCCATTGGTGATTGGGTTTTACGGGCGGCATGTGAACAAATGAAAGAATGGGTTGAAAAGTTCCCCGAGATGAAGGACTGGCGTTTGAGCATTAACTTGTCGGGCAAGCAACTGTTGAAAGCAAAGCTGGTTGAGTCGATCAAAGAGATCCTTGATGAAACGAATCTTGATCCCAACCAATTAACCCTGGAAATCACCGAGAATTCATTGATTCTGGATCCATCCATGCTGAACGTAAAGATCAATAAACTCAGGGCAATGGGAATCAGCATTTCTGTGGACGATTTCGGTACCGGTTATTCTTCTTTGTATAATCTGAAGAATTATGCGGTAGATGAAATAAAGATCGATAATGTCTTCGCGGAAGGGATTGTCCATAGCCAAAAAGATTATGAGATCTGCAAATTCATTATTCTGATGGCCAAACAACTGGGCATTCGTACGGTGATTGAGGGGGTTGAGATCAGTGAACAGCTTGATCTCTTCAGCGGACTGGGTTGCTCTTTTGGACAGGGATATTTTCTGGCAAAGCCCATGGTTGCGGGGGATGTGCAAAAATATCTGCTGGATGTCAGCGTCGATCAATTGCCATTGGTATAACAATAATCAACGGCTCCCGCAAAAATGCAGGGAGCCGTTTCATTTTTCAGCTGTTTGCGATTGTGCCAGCCTTTATTTCACGATGACAGCAACGTTGATTTCCTTGACTCCCGCTGGCGGTAGAGGGATGAGATTTCCGTCAATGGGCTTGCCGTCCACGATCAGGGAAGACTGGTTGCCTTTTCCCTGCCGTTCAACTTTGATCTTATAGGTAACGCCACGGAATTTTCGCGAAATTTCGAATCCAGACCATTCGGTGGGGATGACTGGAGATATCTGCAGACCGTCCAGGGTGGGGCGGACCCCCAAAATGTATTGGGTCATGGCAACGTAATTCCAGGCGGCAGTACCGGTGAGCCAGGAGTTCTTGGCTTCCCCTTTGACCACGGCTTCAGGACCCGAGATGGTTTGTGCGTATACGTAGGGTTCACAAAGGTGGATCTCGCTGATGGCTTCACGTACAGATGGGTTGATACGCAAGTAATAGTCAAAGGCTTTGTCGCCCCGACCGATTTTTGTTTCCGCGATCATGATCCAGGGATTGGTATGGCAGAACACGCTGGCGTTTTCCTTGTATCCGGGTGGATAGGATGAAATTTCTCCGATGTGAAGATAGTATCGTTTATAAGCCGGATGCAGCAGAGCGATGCCGTGTTCATATGCCAGCCTTCTGCCAACGGAATCTAGGGCTTTTTCGGCTCTGCCGTCTTCAACACCCAGGCCGGCCATCACGCACATGCCTTGCGGCTCGATGAAGATTTGACCGTCCTTGCATTCTTTTGAGCCGATCGGATTGCCGTAGTCGTCATAGGCACGCCGGAACCATTCTCCATCCCAGCCGGCAGTGTCTACCACCTTTTCCATCTGGCTGTGTAATTCCTTGTAATGCTTGATCTCTTCTTCTTTTCCGAGGTGGGCGGCCAAACCGCTGATCTCGTCAAGCGCAACACAGAATAACCCGGCAATGAATACACTTTCGGCTACGGTGCCGTCTTTTCCGATGGTCGTTTGAAACGATTGCCCGGGAGTGTCTGAGAAGCAGTTTAAGTTAAGGCAGTCGTTCCAGTCCGCTCTGCCGATCAGGGGCAGACCGTGCGGTCCGAGCCTTTCAGATGTATATTGAATGGAGCGCTGCAAGTGGGCGAAGAGGGGTTCTTCGGTACCCGGTTTGCTATCGAAAGGAACAGGAACATCAAGAATGGACCAGTCGCCGGTCTCTTTAATGTAGGCTGAAACGGCCAGAACCAGCCAATGCGGATCATCATTGAAATTGCTGCCGGCGTCATTGTTGCCCATTTTGGTCATGGGCTGGTATTGATGATAGGCGCCGCCGTTGGGAAGCTGTGTGGCGGCCAGATCAATGATCCTCTCGCGGGCTCTTTCAGGCACAAGATGGACGAATCCCAGCAGATCCTGGTTGGAATCGCGGAATCCCATCCCTCGGCCAATGCCGGATTCAAAATATGAGGTTGACCGTGAGAAGTTGAAGGTGATCATCATCTGGTACGCATTCCAAATGTTGATCATCCGGTTGGCGTGCCTGTCAGGCGTGTTGATTTGCAGCTTGTTGAATAATTCAGACCAGTAATCCTTTAAGCTTTTGAACGCCTTGGATACTTCCTCTTCCTGAACGAAACGTTTGATAATCGGTAGAACACGTTTTTTATTGATCGTCAGACTGTCGGGCGGATCGAATTTTTCGGTTACAGGGTTTTCCTGGTAACCGAGCAGGAAGATGATCTTTTTGCTTTGACCCGCTTCGAGAGAAATCTTTACGTGATGCGAGCCGATGGGCTGCCATCCGTAGGCGATGGATTGGTTTGATTCACCTTTTTCAACAACGGCGGGATTTTCCCAGCCCCGGTAGGCGCCTAAAAAGTCTTCCCGTTGTGTGTCAAATCCAGCCAGATCTTCTGAACACGCAAAGTAGGCAAAATGGTTGCGCCGTTCGCGGTATTCTGACTTGTGATAAATAACGTTGTCCAGAACTTCAACTTCACCGATGGCGTAATTACGCTGGAAATTGTTGGCGTCATCTAGCGCATCCCATAAACAGAACTCGACGCTTGAAAAAACGGATAAATTGGCTTTGGTGTCGCGTTGGTTGGTCAGCGTGAATTCCCAGATCTCAAGGTCTTCTCCCAACGGGACAAAGTATTTGCTCTCTGATCGAATACCCGCGTATTCCGATTTGATCGTCGTATATCCGATGCCATGACGGCATTCGTATGAATCGAGCTTGGTGCGGGTTGGTTGCCAGGTCGGGGACCAAAAGTCGGGCTGTTGTGAGTCGTTGTCGCGCAGATAAATATAACGGCCGCCCACATCCAATGGGACATTGTTGTAGCGGTAACGGGTTAGCCTGCGCAGCCGCGCGTCTTTATAAAATGAGTATCCGCCTGCAGTATTGGAGATGATGCCAAAATAGGCTTCCATGCCCAGATAATTGATCCAGGGCAGGGGAGTGTTCGGTTTGGTGATTACGTACTCTAATTGCTGATCGTCAAAAAAACCAAAGCGCATGATTACTCCTTAAATAGGTCGTCTTTTTTTAGGCCTTCAAGAACAACGGTTACTTCAGTTCTGATTTTTCACAGAAAACGAATTTTAGTTGGTTTTCCGGTGTGCTGCACGATACAAACTCATTTTCCATGAAAAGATCCAACTGTTATTGATCTGCCGATTCCTGAGGTTTTTGTATAATTGAAGTCGTCAATCCTTTTTTTGGGTTATTTATTTATAAAATTCCTTTTATACCTCCAAATTTTTTTGTCATATCTAATAAAGTTGTGATCAAAGTTCAATTGCAAGCTGTTTGATCTTTGCCCCGCAGGAATCACGGATGATCAATTCGGTTTCCAGTACACAATGCCGGGCTGGATTTTTTCCTTTTTCGATCAATTCAATTAACAATTCCACAGCTTTAACCCCCATCTTTTTAATGGGTTGCCTGATCGTGGTGAGGGGGATTTTGATCATGGATTCATGTAAAACGTCATCAAACCCGACTATGGCAACATCCTCGGGAACGCGCAGGTTGATGGCTTGCAGATAGCGGATGGCGCCGACGGCCATCAAATCAGATGTGATAAACACGGCATCCGGTTTGGCTTTTTGGATGGTCTTCATTGCGCTGTATCCGCCTACTTCGGTGAAATCGCCGGTGGCAATCAAAGAGTTGTTAATGGAACGACCGCTCTCATTAAGGGCTTTGAGATATCCATCGAGCCGGTCATCGGTCACCGCGTTGCCTTTCTTGCCTGTTATCGTGGCAATTCGCTGGTATCCCAGGTCGATCAGGTGTTGGGTGGCTTTGGCTGCGGCATCAAAGTTATCCACGTCGACGTAACTGATCTCGTTCTGGCCTTTTGGGCGCCCCAGCATGACACTGGGGATCTTTGACGCGGTTAAATAATCAACAAGAGGATCTCCGGGGAATTCCGACTGGATCAATACGCCGTCCAGCATGCCGCTTTGTGAGATACGCGGCAGGATTTTTTCCTCGTCCTCCTTGTTGCCGATCAAAAAGAGCGAAAGGGAGAGATCGTGGTTATTACAGCCGAAGGCGATACCCTGGATCAATTTTGGAAAAAAAGGATCATTAAAAAATGTATTAACGCTATTGGGAACAACCAGTCCGATCATGCGGGTGCGCTGAGAGGCTAGAGACCTGGCAGCGGCGTTTGGATGATATCCGGTTTTTTGAATGGCATCCAATACCTTGCTGCGTACTTTGGCGCTGACATTCGGAGAACCGTTGACCACACGGGAGACCGTGGAACGCGACACGCCTACCTGTTTTGCAATGTCTTCCAGGGTCAATTCGGCCATTAATCTCTGACTCCAAGTTCATGATAGATTTGAGAAAAAGAGAGCGCTCCCAAACATGAGAGCATTATATGAAGATTTCAACATGTTGTCAATAAGAATCTTCATGAAAATGGTGTATCAAAGAACTGATTTTATATAACATCAACAAATTCCTTTCGGATTGCTGGATGTTATAATCTACTGTTGATGATGAGTTCGAATTGTATAGAAGGGCGTGGATATGAAAAATAGTCGTCGCGTCTGGATAATTGTTAGCATTATTGTCGTCTTTTTACTGGCAGTCGGATTAAGGACCTATGCTGCGTACCAGTTGCATGTTGACCATGATGAAACCACCTATTTGATTGCCTCCAATACGTATTCCAATTACCTGAGGGATGGAAAATATAATTGGCTCGCATGGGAGGATATTAATTACGAACATCCGCCCATGAGCAAAATCCTTTATGGTTTTGCGCTTTTATCGCAGCCTCGTATTGACAAGGTCAATCAAACTGACTTGAATGATGAAAAGCCGATCGAAGACCAGCAGGCCTATCGATATGCGATGTCAGCCAGGTTGGTTTCGGTGGGATTTGGCAGCCTGGCCGTTCTTGTTCTGGCAATCTTCAACCCGTTGGCTGGTTTCTTTTTGGCTATAGACTCGCTGGCCATCAAATATACCAGTGAGATTTATCTTGAAGCGCTGCCAATGATGGCCAGTTTGTTGGCCGTGGTAGCCTACACGCGTTTTTATACTCTCTTCATTAATAAAACTGATAAAAGAAAAAAAGCATTTTTGTGGCTGGCTGTTTCAGGCGTGGCACTTGGCTTGACTGCTGCTTCAAAATACACCTATGTTGTTGCCGGTATTGCGATCGTGGTGCATTGGTTGATCGCTGTACTTTTAAAAAAGATACCTGTTAAAACACTTCTCATAATGCTTGGGTGGGGTGCTTTTTCAATCTTTATGTTCTTTGTATTTGATCCGTACCTTTGGGTGCATACCTTTGAAAGGCTGGTCAATACATTAAGTTATCATTTGCGGTTTTCGCAAACCAAATTTGTCCAGACCGCCATGTACCCGGTTTGGCAGCCGATTAACTGGTTGTTCAGGCCTTTTGGGCATTATTCCCAAATTCATGATCCATATCCGAATGATGCCATATTGCTTCGGCTGGATACGCTTATCTTTTTCCTGGCTGTGTTAGGTTTCTGGCGCACGATAAAGAAACATCCGGTATTCTTCATTTGGATCGTGGTCGGTTTGGCAATGCTGTTCTTGTGGGACACAAAATGGGCTCAATATCCGCTGATCATTCTTGTTCCCTGGTGTTATTCCGCTTCTCAGGGCACATTAATGGTTGCCGATTTTGTCAAAGGGCTGCTCAGGAAAAAGGAAGCGCAACAAAGCGTTTAATACTCATCCTATTGGTATTTTAGCCAAATAAAAAGCTACTTGCGGGAAAGCAGGTAGTTTTTTTTTGGAAACGGAGAGATTATATATATTCTTTATCGCATTAGAATGCTCTCATTTTGGAATTTTTATCTTATTATTACAGACATTAAATTTAGAATCCTTATATTTAATATTAGTGTTTCTATCTGAAAATCTGGATTGAACCTTGCAACAATGACATCAAACCAATATTGAGTCATTGTCACATTATTGTTGAGGAGCATGGATGCGCCGTATCGAAAAATCATTGCGGGTGTTGGTTGCCTTATTGATCATATTATCCAACACTAAAATAAACAGGGCTTATGCAGCAAGCGCTGTATCGTTCGCCGGTTTTGAAAATGAGAATGTAGTCATGGATGTTGCCGCCTGGGAGTTGGGCGAGAATGAACTCTCGGGTGGGGTGGTCATTCTAACAGCGGCAGAGGCATCTGCACAGTTCATACTGGATTTAAGTTCCTATTCATCTTCTGTTGACCAGGGCGGATTGAACATTGACTTTTCTGTAGACAGTTACATAGGCGATGAACTGGAAGAAGAACTTGATATCGCTTCTGTCAATATCGGATTCGGTTCGACCGTTGACAGCGCGGAATCTTCTGTCTCACTTGAGCGCGGTACTTCCGCTCAGGGAACCTCCATTACACTCACGTCCACTGCGGCCATCCCGACCGGAACGCGATATTTGTTCCTGACGGTTTTGTCCACCCGGCTGGGCGATACGAATACGGCCACTTTTTCCAACTTCTCTTTGACTGTTCATGACGAACAGGTTCCTTCATTAAGTTATTCTATCGATCCCTTATCCTGGACGAATACAGATGTAGAAGTGACCCTGACCGCTTCTGATGAAGACAGCGGTGTCGAGGGTATTTATGATTCTGAAGATGCAAAAGTATCAACAACCTCCTCTTACTCCTTTACCGCAACAGCCAACGGCACCTGGACTTTTACTGCCAGGGATTATGCCGGAAAAACTTCTGATGTGTTGACAGTTGATGTCACGACAATTGATCGCGATGCTCCTGCAACACCAACCCTCACGGTGGATACAACGGATTGGACCAATGCTTCCGTCGGGTTTACCATTTCCGAAGAGGCGGCCGGAGTCAGCCCCGAGAGCCGTGAATTTCGTCTCGATGGAGGAAGCTGGCAGACTTATGCGGAACCTGCAACAGTCAGTGATGAAGGCTCAATTTTATTGGAAGCCCGTATCCTTGATGCCGCCGGCAATGCTTCAGAAGTCGTTTCTGAAACTGTCAATATCGACCTCACCGCGCCATCCATAAGTTTGACATCCACACCCCACGCCCAGCCGTTGGGTGGAGCTACGATCGCAGCCACTGTCTCCGATGCGCTCAGTAGCCTGGCTGTAACAAAATATGATGCCGGCAGTCAGACTGCTGATTATTTTACCGGCGGTAACGGTACGGAATTCAGCGGGACAACCTTTGACGTTGTTTCAGGGGGCACCTATACGGTTTTTGCTCAAGACAACGCGGGTAATCAATCCGTTTCGGAAATCACGGTAAATACATATCCGTCACTTGATAGTATCGTAGACCAAACCATGAGTGAAGACGGAGTTTCCACGGTCAATTTTGCGGTTTCAGATTACGAGACCAGCGTAGGGGACCTGTCGGTGACTGCTTCTTCATCAAATACAGATCTTTTCCCGTCCGTTTCGGTGAGTAACGTCGACGGAACCGTTTCACTTGAATTGGCTCCTGCTGCGAATCTAAACGGCAGCGCGGTGATCACAGTTTCCGTGGAAGACGGCGGGGGATTGGTCACTCAGCAGAACTTTAATGTAACAGTCGATGCGAGCAATGATGCCCCGGTGGCGGTTGCTGATTCTGTCACAACCGACGAAGATACCAGCGTTGAGATCGATGCATTGGCCAACGATTACGATCCAGACTCCTCCATCGAAGGGGATTCCATCACAATTGTCTCGACCAGCGGTGTGGAGCATGGAACGGCCAATATTATCAACGGCGGTTTAGGCCTGGAGTTTATTCCGGCTGCAGATTGGAATGGTTCGACATCATTTACATATACCATTGAAGATACACATGGCGCCCAGGCTAGCAGTACGGTCTCAGTAACAGTGACCGCTACAAGTGATGCGCCTGTTATTTCTGATATTTCCGATCAAACCATCGATGAAGATGCGACCACAGGCGCGCTCTTATTTACCGTCTATGACGCGGATGGTGATACACTGACCATCACGGCAGGCAGCAGCAACCAGAGTGTTGTTCCAGACGCAAATATTACTGTCCTGGATTTGGGCAGCGGAAATTATACAATTGAAGCGGTTCCCCTCGCAAATGCAAACACCTGGAACTCCACGTTATCAGCCGATGAACCGATCACAATAACAGTCAACGCAAACGACGGCACTTCGTCGGTATTGGAGACGTTCTCTGTGTCGGTCACAGCGGTAAACGATGCCCCTGTTGTCGTGAATGATTCCGCCACAACGGATGAAGGCGTCGCAGTAATTGTCAGCGTTCTGGATAATGATTCAGATGTCGAAGGAAGCGATCTTCAGGTTACCGATGTAAGCGCTCCGTCTCATGGAAGCACCGAGATCAGCGGTGCAGGCCAAACAGTTACCTATACGCCTTCCGGTGAATATAACGGTTCAGACAGCTTCACTTATACGGTCAGTGATGGAAGCAGCACCTCCACTGCAATTGTTAACATCACAGTCCAGAGTGTGAATGATGCTCCTGTAGCCGAAAATGACACGATCACCATTAATGAAGATGATACGTTGGTTTTGATTGACGCTTTGAGCAACGACTCTGACGTTGACATTGATACCAATGGCGATCATATTGTTATTACTGACGTCACCGGGCAGGCTCACGGTACACCTGTAATAGCCGGTGATGGGTTGAGTCTGACCTATACGCCTGATTCCAACTGGAACGGAACGGAAACATTGACCTATACCATCACCGATGATGGCACACTTACCGATACGGCCACAATAACCATCACGGTAAATGCAGTTAATGACACGCCTGTTGCATCCGCAGATTCCGCCAGCACCGATGAAGATACTAATGTTGAGATCGATGTGCTCGCAAATGACTACGATATAGACACTTCGTATGAAGGCGATAGTCTTTCCATCGTTTCGGTTGCAGACCTTGATATTGCATCGGTAAATATCATAAACAGCGGCACAAGCCTTGAATTTATACCCACAACCAATCTGAATGACGAAGAGGTTTTCACTTATACGATTGAAGACTCTCACGGAGTTCAATCAAGCAATTCAGTAACCGTGCAGGTGAATGCGGTTAATGATGCGCCGGTGATCACACCGCCTTCCAACCAGACCGTTGAAGAGGATAACGGAACCGGAGCGTTGTCATTCACCGCTACAGACGTGGAGGGTGATTCTTTGACCCTGAGCGCTTTCAGCAGCAACGAAGCGGTAATTCCTAACGCCAACCTTTCGGTCACCGATCTGGGGGATGGTAATTACACGGTTGAAGCCACTCCGCTTTCCAATACCAATACGTGGAACGGGACTGCGCATGAGCCGGTGATAATAACTTTGACAGCCGACGACGGGACTGTGCAACCGACGGCCACCTTTACGATCACCATTAATGCCGTAAATGATGCCCCCGTGGTAGCGGATGATTCCACTTCCACAGACGAGGACACCCCGGTAATTGTATCTGTCTTGGCGAATGACTCGGATATTGAATCTGATGCTTTAACCGTTTCTGGTGTCGGTTCCGCCTCACACGGCAGCCTGGAGATCACTGGTGACGGTCAGACTGTCACCTATACACCGGTTGATGACTATAACGGCAGTGACAGCTTTACCTATACAGCCAGTGACGGAAATGGCGGCAGTACCTCAGCTACGGTATCAGTCACGGTGAACAGCGTGAATGACGCGCCTGTTGCGGCCAACGATTCGGTTTCTTTAAATGAAGATATCGTTACCTCTATCAGTGTGCTTTCCAATGACAGTGACGTGGATATCACCTCGAATCCCGGGTTTGAGACCATTTCGATCTTGAGTGTTGGCGATCCGTCACATGGTTCGGCTGTTATTTCTGGAGACCAGATTGTCTATACTCCTGCCGGCGATTATAACGGTACAGACTCCTTTACGTACGTTGTCACAGATCTGGACGGGGCCACCGATACGGGCACGGTTTCGCTCACCATTAATCCGGTAAACGACTATCCAACCTTCGTGAGCCTTGATTCTGAATACACGATTGATGAGGATGGAACCGCCACCATCAACTTTGAGATCCGCGATGTTGAGACGACCATCGAGAGTCTTATGTTACAGGTCACTTCTGGTGAAACGACCAAAGTGCCCAACAGCAGACTGGTTTTAAGCGGGTTGGGTAATTCCGATCCGGCTACCACTTTAACCATTACACCGGTTGCTAACCAGAACGGTGATGTGGTCATTACTCTGCGGCTCGGCGACGGTTTTTTGGTAACTGTACAGACATTTACTCTTCATATCACGCCGGTCAATGATGCTCCGGTCGCAAAAGCAAACACGATTAACTATACTGAAGATGAAAGCCTGGTTATTGACATGGATAGCCTTGTCACCAATGATACCGATATCGATGGTGATACGCTTTATTTTGACAGTTATGATGACAGTTCACTGGTTGGTACTTTGACAGTGTTGGATGCGGGCGAAAACACATATACTTATACTCCGCCGGCCAACTATGATCAGGATACATCTTTCCAATATTCAGTATCCGATGGAACGACTACCAGTTCGGCAACAGTGACCTTGAATGCGATTCCCGTGAATGATGCTCCGACCATTGTAATGGATGGCGGAAATCCCACATCGGCCGACGAAGACAATAACATCACGCTCGCTTTTACAATACAAGACCAGGAAACAGATGCGTCTTCCTTGACTGTGGTAGCCGGCAGCAGTGATACGGATATCATTGCCCCCGCCAACGTGACCATTACGTGTGATGCCAGCGGAAATTGCAGCCTGGTTGCCCAACCCAATGCTGATAAAAACGGCGATGTTACCTTAACCATTTCGGTCAGTGATGGTGTTTATCTGATTCCGACTACCGTTGATCTGACATTCAACGCGGTGGATGATGCGCCCAACGCAGTTAACGATACCTTTTCTGTCAGTTCCAATGGCTCGCAGGTTATAAGTCCGCTTGAAAACGACTATGACGTAGACGAGAGCACCTTCTCGATCACCAGTCTGGATACCACGGGGATCTTGGGCAGCGTCGTCAACAACGGAGACGGAACGCTTACCTATACTCCGCCTGCGCACTATGATGGAACGGATTCCTTCAGCTATACGATCACCGACTCAACTTCATTGACAGATTCGGCTACGGTGACTTTGACCGTCGGTTCTGTGGATAGTCCGCCGGTTGTATCGAACATTGTTGATCAATATACAATGGAAGATACCGCGACCGGCGACCTTGAATTCACTGTGACAGATACAGACGGCGATACGATCACTTTTACAACGGATTCCACTGATACGAGCATCGTTCCGAATGACAGTTCTCATATTATTGTTACCGAGGTATCAGCAGGGTCAGGCGAATATACTGTTCAACTGGTTCCCGCTGAAAATGCTTTCGGTACGACAACCATCACGCTGACAGCCAGTGACGGTGAGATCACGGACAGTGTTTCCTTCCTGCTGACGGTATATCCGGTCAATGACGTACCCACTGCGGTGACAGATGAGATCAGCACAAATGAGGATATTGCGGTTACCTTTGATCCGGTGACCAATGACACTGATGTGGAATCCTCGCTGGTCATCGTTGGGATGTCTGATCCAAGCCACGGTTATCTTTCCAACAGCGGCACCGATTATACCTATACTCCCTTCAGTAATTATTACGGCTCTGATACAATGACCTATTCAGTTACTGATGGCGCATCTGTGGTTACGGGGACGATCAACGTCACCATTAATTCGGTCAATGACGCCCCTGTGGCTCGTAACAATTGGGTTACCCTCGAAAATACCGTTGACGCCAACGTCTTGATCAACGTTTTGAATAATGATGACTCGGCAGGAGATTCAGGCGAAACACTGTCTGTCTATGAGATCGTCACAGCGCCGGCTTACGGAACGGCTGTAATTGAGGGAAACCAGGTTCGTTATACCCGCACAAGTACGCCGGCTGACTCACACGATTCTTTTGTCTATCGCATTGCGGATGACGGCTCTCCCAACTTGTATGCAACGGCAACGGTTTACATTGCCGAAAGTTGGGACCCCTCCATAAATATCGAAAACCTCTATTATGAACGAAATGAAGATGCGGCAGCCTTTACGATCTCATTCACCGTTTCTGACGGGGTGGGGGACGGCTGGACGCTTGAATTATTGACCGCCTCTACCTTGGGAACCACAGACATCCCGGATGTAAACGGGAGCACGATCACTTATACTCCCATCGCGAACGCTTACGGGTCTGAGACCTTGCAATATAAAGTGACTTCACTTTCCAATTCGTCCATAACGGATACTGCCAATATTTACATCACCATCCATTCGGTCAATGACCTGCCCACCATAACCAGCGTGGCAGACCAGACCATCGATGAAGACACTTCCACTTCTGAGCTTTCAGTCACTATTGCCGATGTGGATGATCCTGTCATCGACCTGGAATTTGCCATTTATTCCGGCAACCAGGAATTGGTCCTGAACAGGGATATCGTTTTCAACCGGGTCGATGGAGACATCACCTTCACTGTTACGCCCATCCCCAACAGGAACGGCACAGCCACTATCTCTCTCCTGGCCAGTGATGCCGTGGGCTATTCAACTGAAACTTTTGAATTGACTGTCAATTCCATCAATGATGCGCCCAACGCTATGGATTACAGCAAGACGCTGGCAGAGGATACGTCAAAGACCTTTACTGTCATTCCGCCTTATGCGGATGTCGAGAATGACCCGCTTACTTTAACGATCACAGAGAATCCGAGTCATGGATCTGTGGTGGTCAATGCCGACGACACGCTTACCTATACACCAACTGCCAACTATAACGGTGCAGATAGTTTTGTTTACCAACTGGATGATGGCAACGGCGGTACTGATACGGGCACGGTTACGCTCACCATCACACCGGTCAATGACGCTCCGGTGATCTCAAACCTCGTTTATTTGCACGAGACTTCTGAAGACACACCCGCCGATGTTACCTTTACCATCAGTGATATTGATAATGACGTAAGTTCCTTGCTGCTTTCTTATGAATCATCCAATACCACGCTTGTTCCGTTATCCGCTTTGTCTCTTGCAGGCGCTGACGGCGGCAAGACATTGACGGTAACACCAGCCACGAATCTAAGCGGCGAATCAGAAGTAACGATCACGCTTTCCGACGGCTCTTTGACTACTTCACAGCCCTTTAAACTGGTAGTTAACTCGGTCAACGACCTGCCGGTAGCAGTCAATGATTCAACTTCCACTGACGAAGATACGGCAGTGACAACAAATGTGGTCACCAATGACAGCGACGTTGAAGATGCTTCTTTGACGGTTGCATCGGTCACCAGTCCCTCTCACGGTTCGGTCGTGAACAATCGTGACGGCACGATTAAATATACGCCTACCCACAACTGGAACGGCACGGACAGTTACACCTATACCATCGTGGATTCAAATAACGGTTCTGCCACTGCCACGGTGACTGTGGTGGTCAATCCGGTCAATGACGCGCCAACTGCTGTAACCGATACAGTCAACATCAGCGAAGACGGCCCAGTGATTATCAGCCCAATGGCCAACGATAGCGATGTTGAAGGAGACGCAATATCACTGGTCAGTTTCGGCACTCCTGCTAAGGGCGTTTTACAAGATAATGGAGACGGTACTCTAACATATACGCCGACTTATGACATCTTTGGTTCAGATTCGTTCACTTATGTCATCACTGACGGCCTGTTGAACACAACCGGAACTGTGAATATTAACATTACTGCAGTAAATGATGCTCCCCGGTTGACTACTTCAGCAGATCTTCCCTGGACGTTGAATGAAGATACACCAACTTCTTTCCCGATCAATATTTATGATCCTGAGACTGATTCTGACAATCTGGTCATCCGCATCACTTCATCCGATCAAACCATTCTTCCCGATACCTCCATCGAGCTTCAGGGCAGTGGACAAGATAAAACTTTATTGCTGACACCTAGTCTTAACCAATTCGGCACCCTGGATATCACCATTGAAGCCACTGACGGGGAACTGACCACAACAGAGGTATTCCCCGTGCTTGTCCAGTCGGTAAATGACTTGCCTACAATTTCAAATGTTACTGATAAGACCATCGCTGAGGATACGACTTCGCCTGTTTATACTTTTACGGTCAGCGATATTGAAACTGCAGCGGCGGACCTGTCCGTTACGGCTGCTTCCAGTGACACCACGCTGATCCCTGTAGACAACATAACCGTCACCAATGTTGGAAACGGTAATCGCACCGTTCAGATCGCGACAGTGCCAAATTTGAATGGTGCTACTGTGATTACTCTGACCGTTCAAGATGCGGATGGGGGAACATCCAGTGACACATTTTCTTTGACTGTTACACCTGTAAATGATGCACCGGTTGCCAACGCCGATTCATCAGGTGTTGATGAAGATGACAGTGTGGTCATCAATGTGCTGGCAAATGACACCGATGTTGACCTCGAAAATGAAGGTGATGATCTCACCATTGTCTCCACCGCCAACGTGGATAACGGCACGGTTACCATTGCTGCGGATAAAAAATCGCTGACCTTCACACCGAATGAGAACTGGAACGGCACCGAGAACTTCACTTACACAATAAAAGACTTGGCGGAGACTACCTCTTCTGCTTCTGTTTCGGTGGTTGTGAGCCCGGTAAATGACGCTCCTGTCGCAGTCGATGATGATGATGCCGGCATTACAACGTCAGAAGATCATAATCTGGTTATAGACGTTCTGGCGAATGATACAGATATCGACCTTTCACGTGAGGGAGATGACCTTACGGTTATTTCCACTGCCAATGTGGACCACGGTTCGGTGACCATTGCCGGCGACGGCAAATCCATTATATATAATCCGGAAGCGGATTGGGTGGGTACTGAGGTCTTTGACTATACCATCACAGACCAGAATTCCGCCACGTCCAGCGCACAGGTGACCGTCGTTGTGACCGCAGTGAACGACGCGCCGACCATCTCGGATATTGCCGACCAAACCATTGCTGAAGATTCGAGCACCGGAGCGATCAGTTTCACGGTAAACGACATCGATACTGACCTTGCTTCGCTTGAACTGACAGCGACAACCGGCAACGGGGTTGTTATCCCGACCTCCAATATCACTTTTGGGGGCAGCGATAATGATCGAACGGTAACCATCACCCCGCTGGCCGACAAGAATACCTGGAACAGTTTATCTTCTGAACATAACCCTGTTTTGATCACGGTCACCGTGAATGATGGTGAATATCCTGTCAGCGATTCGTTCTATGTTACGGTTACACCGGTAAACGATGCCCCGGACGCTGTTAATGATGGTTCCATAGAAGTAAATGAAGACCAGTCAGTTTCCATTTCGGCGCTGGCAAACGATACGGATGTTGATATTGCCAATGAAGGCGACAGTATTCAGATCGTATCTTACGCTGAGGTTGATAATGGCACGGTTGTGATCGCCGGCGACAGTCAATCTCTGACCTATACGCCCAATCATGATTGGTATGGCACCGAAGAATTTACCTATACCATAGAAGACAGCAACGGCGCCTCAGATACGGCCACCATTACGGTCACAGTCAATGCGGTAAATGATGCCCCAACCATTGTTCCCACCGAGGATCAGACCATTGATGAAGATACCAGCACAGGCGCGATAACCTTTACCATCAACGATGTTGATAATGACGTTGATTCTCTGACATTAACGGCCGCGTCAAGCAATACAGCAGTCATCCCCAATGCCAACATTGTATTGGGAGGCAGCGGTACCAGTCGAACGATTACCATCACACCGGCCACGGACAAGAATACCTGGAACAAGAATACGCTTGAGGATAATCCCGTTACCATCACCATTACTGTGGAGGATGCCACTTCTTCCATAGAAGATACATTCACGGTAACCGTTAACAAGATCAATGATGCGCCGGTAGCCAATGATGATACAGCCAGTGTGTCTGAAGATGGCAGCATTTCGATCAGTGTCTTGACCAACGATACTGATGTTGATCTTGCGAACGAAGGTGACGATCTGACCATCACCTCATTCGCCAATGTGGATAACGGTACGGTTGAGATCGCGGCAGATCTGAAGAGCCTGACTTTCACCCCAACCGGCGATTGGACCGGAACCGAGATCTTTAATTACACCATTACCGATCTTGAAGGTGCGACCTCGACTGCTCAGGTTACCGTTACTGTAAATGAAGTTAATGATCCGCCGACTATTTCGGATATTCCAAGTCAGACCATCGATGAGGATGGCAACACGGGCGCCATCAGCTTCACCATTGGAGATGTCGATGACAATATTGAAGATCTGACGCTTTCAGCTGTCACGGCCAACGGTACCATTATTCCCTTGAGCGGGATCGTATTCGGCGGCAGCGGAACAGACCGCACGGTTACTGTTACGCCTTCAGCCAACCGCAACACCTACGTCAGCGGTCCTGTTCAGATCACTGTTACCGTAACGGATACGGGTGCGTTGACGGCCAGCGATTCGTTCCAGGTGACGATCAATGAGATCAATGACCTGCCGTCAGCCGTAAACGATACGGCGACGATAGCGGAAGATACCACCGGCACCATAGACGTGCTGGCGAACGATACCGACGTTGACCTTTCAAACGAAGGGGATTCTCTGATCATCTTCTCTGTAGATGGGGTGGATAACGGATCGGTTTCCATCGCTTCAGATAAAAAGACGCTCGATTTTACTCCGGCTGCCAATTGGAACGGGACGGAGACATTTACTTATGTAATGCGTGACAGCGCGGGGGAAGAATCCACTGCCAGTGTGACCGTAACGGTAACGGCTGTCAATGATCCGCCGCTAGCATCAAGCGATACCGCATCGGTCAATGAAGATAATGCCGTGGTGGTGGATGTGCTGGCCAACGATACGGATGTCGATCTTTCACGCGAGGGGGATGATCTGACCATCGTCTCCACCGCCGGTGTAGATAACGGCGCGGTTACCATCGCGGGTGATTCCAAAACACTGACCTTCACCCCTTCTGCCAACTGGAATGGGAGCGAGACCTTTACGTACACAATAAAGGATCAATCCAATGCCACTTCAACGTCCAGCGTAACCGTCACGGTGAATGCCATCAATGACGTTCCTGCGGCTGTCGATGATACCTTTACGATTCCCGAAGATCAAAACACGGCCCTGGATGTACTGGACAACGATACGGATGTTGACCTGTCGTTTGAAGGAGATAATCTCATTATCTCGGCTGTGACTGCGGCAGATTTTGGTACGGCAGTGATCTCTCCGGATTTCAAGAAGGTCAATTATCAACCACCTGAAAACTGGTATGGTGATGCGACCTTCTCCTATACCATGCAGGATGGCAGTGGTATTGAATCCAGTGCGGATGTAACTGTTACTGTCACCGCTGCCAATGATACACCGGTGGCCGTTGCGGATTCTGCTTCAACAACAGAGGACGCGGCAGTGGTCATTGACGTATTGGCTAACGACACGGATGTTGATTTATCCCGCGAGGGTGACGACTTGACCATTCTCTCGACCAATAGCGTGGAAAACGGCAGTGTCACCATAGCGGGGGACGGAAAATCCCTTACCTTTACCCCTGCGGCAGACTGGAATGGTACGGAAATTTTTAATTACGTAGTTAAAGATACTGCCAATACCCAGGCCACTGCTACAGTAACCGTAGTGGTTTCTCCTGTCAATGATGCTCCTGTGGCAGTGGATGACAGCGTGACCACCGCCGAAGATACCAGCATTCTGGTGGGTGTGGTTGCGAATGATACCGACGTCGATCTTGATCACGAGGGTGACGATCTTACAGTTACCCGGACCATTGGCGTGGATAACGGGGTTACCAATATTTCGGCTGACCTTAAATCCATCCTCTTTACCCCAGACCTTAATTGGGTGGGCACCGAGGTGTTCAGCTATGAGATCACCGATGAAGATGGTGAAACGTCAGTAGCAAATGTAACCGTGCAGGTCACTGCAGTAAATGATGCGCCCACGGCTGTGGATGATGCCGTCACGATTGACGAGGACCATTCCATCTCGGTGGATGTGCTGACCAACGACACAGACCCTGATCTGACACGTGAAGGTGACAATCTCGTCATCCATTCAGTCAGCGGCTTGGATAACGGCAGCGTGACCATTGCCGGGGACTCCAAATCGCTTACCTTTACACCGTCCGCGAACTGGAACGGTGTGGAGATCTTCACTTACACCTTGAGAGATCAGGGCGATATCGAAGCCACGGCCAACGTGACCATAACGGTAAACGCGGTCAACGATGCGCCGCAGGCGGTTGATGATTCAGCATCAACCAGTGAAGACGCAAGCATTGTGCTTGACCTTTTGGTAAACGATACCGATGTTGACCTTTCCCGCGAAGGGGACGATCTGACCATCGTCTCTACTGCCAGTGTGGATAATGGCTCAACCACCATTGCAGCGGACGGCAAGAGTTTGACCTTTATCCCTGCTGCCAACTGGAATGGTGTTGAAGAATTTTCTTACACCATTCATGACCAAAGTGCTGCTGAGTCAACGGCCAATGTGACCGTTACAGTGGTGGCAGTGGACGATGTTTCTTTGGCGGTAGCCGATACGGCGTCCGTCAATGAAGAGGGCAGCGTCTCAATTAACGTACTGGATAACGATATTGTGAACCCTGATCTGGCGCCAGGTTCGGATGATTTGCTGATCGTATCGGTCTTCGGCGTAGACAACGGCACAGTATCCATTGCGGCCGATTCTCTATCATTGACCTTTACTCCTGATGCCGATTGGAACGGCAGCGAAACGTTCTACTACACCATGAAAGATTCCACCGATTACACATCCACGGCGGGCGTGACGGTAACCATTGTCCCGGTAAATGATCCGGTGACGGCTGTGAATGATGAGGTTACAATCAATGAAGATACCGCTGTAACCATTCTGGCGCTTGAAAACGACCTCGATGTTGATCTGGATATGGGAGGAGATACATTAACCATTACGGGTCTTACCGGTGTTGATAACGGCGTGGCCGTGATTTCATCAGGTGGCTCTTCGATTGTCTTTACACCTGCCTTGAATTGGGTGGGTGAAGAAATTTTCACCTATACTGTGGAAGATCAGGGACACGAGACCTCTACAGCAGATGTAAAAGTAACGGTCCTGAATGTGAATGATCCTCCGGTGATCTCGGAGATCGCTGATCAGACCATTTCTGAAGATGTTGCCAGTGGCGCGATTGCCTTTACGTTGACCGATGCAGATACCCCCATTGGGAATGTCTCTTTGACTATTCAATCGGGCAACTCGGAGATCATTCCCGTTTCGAATATCGCTCTATCTGGGAGCGGGACAGACCGTACCATCACCCTGACACCCGCCACAAACAAGAACACTTCCTCGACAGGGGCGATCACCATCACTCTGACAGCCAATGACGGTACTGCCACAGATACCGAGACGTTTACGTTGACCATCGTTCAGAGATATGATGCGCCGGTTGCCGTTGCGGATTCCACGCGCATGAATGAGGACGACTCGATCACCATTGACGTGCTGGCCAATGATACCGACGTTGATTTTGCCAATGAAGGTGACACTCTGACGATCGTCAACGTCAGCGGTGTCGATAATGCTTCCGTGCAGATCGTCAACAGCGGCACCGCGCTGAAATTCACGCCGGCGGCCAACTGGTATGGCACCGAGAAGTTCACATACACCATCCAGGATCAGGGCGGCTTGCAGTCGAGTGCTGAAGCGACCGTTGTTGTGGATAACATGCCTGAAGCGGACATGGCGCCTTTGACAGACGCTGCCTTCTATTTCACCTCACCTAAAGCTGGTGAAAAATATAAAGACGGACAGACCATCCACGTGAGCTGGACCAAAGCGAACCTGACCGGTGTGACGTATCGTCTCGAGTTCTTTGACGGTGTCAACTGGCAGACTCTTGCGAGTGGATATACCAACATGTGGTACGACCACAAATTGGATAATACGAATTTGCACACCAATTCGGCGCGTTATCAAGTGACCACAATATCTTCAAGCCCTCAGGAACTTGTAGCACTGAGTGAATACTTCACCATCGACAATTTACCTCCAAGTAATGTGCAGGTAAGCCTGAAGACTTCAGATCGCAGCGATTATGCAACGGGAACGTGGACGAATTTGCCGGTCGACATTGTGGTTTCAGGAGGCTGGGACCTGACCGGCATTACATTGCAGCTTTACGATAATAATGTGCTGCTTGGTTCCAATGATTTCCTGCTGGGTGCACGCGTCAGTACTCCCGGTGAACATCAGGTAAAAGTCTTGGCTGTTGATCCTCTGGGGAACAAGACCGCAGTCGGAGTATACGGGATTAAGATCGATCTTGAACCTCCGGCAACACCGTTGATCACTTCGATCCCCACAGCGGATGCTCTTACCGGTGGAACCGTCACTTTCAAGTTCAGCGATGATCCTGGCTTAAGCGGCAACGCGATATTGATTCTGCCTGATGGCAGCGAAGTGCCAATTGACGGCGACTTTACCTGGGATTCTGTTCAGGATGGCGTTTATACCTTTGTCACGGTTGATTTGGCAGGGAATCGTAGAACATTGGTGATCGCGGTGACGGGTGGCGAAATGTCCGTTACTGATGATTCAGTGGATCTACCGGAGATTGCACCGCCGGATGAGCGCATTACCATTGATGAAGCCACTGTTCAAACAACTGGTTCGGCAAATATTGAAAGAAGCGGTTTCACTTTGCGCTCCGCCGGGATTGCCGGCTGTTCATTAGCTTTGCTGATCTTATTGTTGATCTTGTTCTGGCCGAATGTTAAGATCGTCTATACCTACAGGACAAAGAACGGTAAACTGCGCAAGGTGGTTAAGAGAAAACGGGTGTTTACACCTGATGATAAGCAGTTGGAGATCAAAGTTAAAGACGCCGAGTCGTATGAGATCACTTTCAGCCGCGGACTTACACGTTCGATGCGCGGTGGCGATTTGACTATCAAACCGGAACATACTAATCTCTCCAAGTCCAGTACGGAAGTTCCCGATAACGCCAAGGACAGGTTCAATTCCAGCTTCAGATAAATTGTAGTTTTAAAAGGTATCAATATAAATCCACACCATTGGAAATTCGGTGTGGATTTTTTTATTTGCCATACTCAAGGAATAAGCATGTTTTATTAATAAATGCATTATTTTTGCATATTTCTCAAATGGAAAATTTTAAGATTTCGGAGCGGTCGATAAACTCCCAGATATACCCCCCCACTCCTAGATGTTTTTTGAAATATTCTCTAAATATGTCTGGATATTGGGGAAAGACCTTGCTTTTTTGTAAAAAAATAAGACTAATATTGTCGTATATGTAATAGAACTTTAGCCAATAAAAGTTTAAGTTAAAAAATATTTCCTTATCTTGAAATGGCAGACCAAATGTGCTAATATTGACTATACAACCTAAGATATAGGAGGGGGGACAAATTATACCCCCATATATGGGGGGCGTTCTTTTGTAGCACAGAATTCTTACACGTTGTACCAGGAGCCGGTCATGTCGAAGTCAGATGATAAATATATTAATGATATCAATAACAGTACGCCTGCACATGAAGATTTTGCATTAGGGCAAGAATTGATTGTTGTTCCCAGCACGGTCTTGAAAAGAGACGGCCGTGTTGTTCCATTCAATATAGAACGAATTGAAAATGCATTACGTCGATGTTTTGACAGTATTGGCAAGACGCCTGTCGTTCCAATTGAAGTTATGGCCAGACAGGCGGTAAATGTTGTGGCTTCAAAATTTGATCATCCATCCGTTGAGAACATACAGGATATGGTTGAAATGACCCTGCAAGCCATGGGAGAATTCTCTGCAGCCAAACACTACATCCTCTACCGCGCCGAACATGCAAAAATGCGTCAATCCAGACCGGTGCCGGCTGAGATCAAAAGTGCTTTTGAAGAATCGGATGCCTATTTCCCAACCCAGCTTCAAAAATTCCAGTTCTATGATAAATATTCACGCTTCAATTATGAACTTGGACACCGCGAGACGTGGGTGGAAACAGTTGATCGTGCAGTCGATTATTTAAAAGAGATCTCAGATTCAAAACTCCCTGACGAAACCTATGCGCGCCTCCGTAGTGCCATCCTTGAAATGCGCGCAATGCCTTCCATGCGCTTGCTGGCCATGGCAGGTCCCGCCGCACGCCGCAATAACATCGCCATCTACAACTGCTCCTACCTTCCCGTGGATTGTATTGATTCCTTCGTGGAAGCGTTGATCATCTCAATGAGCGGCTGCGGCGTGGGCTTTTCTGTTGAAAAAGCCTACGTTGAGAATTTCCCGCGTGTGCACCGGCAAATTCCCGGACCTGTTCCCACCATGGTGATCGAAGATTCGGCCGAAGGTTGGGCTGAAGCGCTGCGCACAGGCTTGCAGACCTGGTTTGCCGGTCATGACATCAAGTTTGATTATTCTCTGATCAGACCGGCCGGTGCTCCGCTGCGCACCAAGGGTGGACGCGCTTCAGGCCCTGATCCGCTCAAAAAGATGCTGGATTTTGTGCGTACGCGTGTTCTGGCTCAGCAGGGCGGATTTATCCGCACCATTGACGCCCACGATATCATGTGTGAGGTGGGCAATGCGGCCGTCTCCGGCGGCGTCCGTCGCACGGCCATGATCTCCCTCTTTGATTACGATGATGTGGATATGCGGCGCTGCAAGAGCGGCGATTTCGAGCGCGAGAACAGCCAGCGTTGGAATGCCAACAACTCTCTTGTATGGCCTGATCGTAAGCTGACCCAGTTGGAAATCTTCAATATCCTCGCCGATATGCACACTTCCGGTCACGGCGAACCGGGCATATTCAGCCGACGCGCGGCTCACAATACCATCCCCGCAAGGCGTATCAAGAAGGATTTCGGTACCAACCCTTGCGGTGAGATCGTCTTACGTCCGTATCAATTCTGCAACCTCAGTATTGCAGTAGCCCGCGCTGAAGACACCTACGAGACGCTCAAAGAGAAGGTGGAACTGGCCACCATAATTGGTACCATTCAGGCCATGGCAACGGACTTCCCCGGCCTTCGCGATATCTGGAAGAATAACTGTGAAGAAGAGAGACTCCTGGGCGTGGATATCAACGGCCAGATGGACAGCCCCATTGCCCAGGACCCCGATGTTCAGGATCAACTGCGTGAGGTTGCCGTTGAAACCAACAGGGTTTATGCGGAGATGCTCGGTATCAATCAGGCCGCCGCTGTGACCTGCGTGAAGCCTTCCGGCAACTCCTCCCAACTGCTGGATTGTTCTCCCGGACTCCATCCTCGCTGGTCACAGTATTACGTCCGCAACGTACGTGTGGGCACTCATTCCCCGGTTTTCAAAGTCCTGCGGGACGCGGGTGTTCCCATGAGCCCCGAAAACGGACAGACCATCGAGAACGCCACCACCTGGGTGGTCCATTTCCCGGTCAAGGCGCCTGAAAACGCCATCACCCGCGACGACCGTCCTGCGCTCGTGCAGTGTGAATATTGGCTGCAGAGCAAGATCCATTGGACGGAGCATAATCCGAGTGTGACCATCACCTACAAACCGGACGAGATCATCGACATCATCAAATGGGTTTGGGAACACCAGGATATGATCGGCGGCATGACCTTCCTGCCTTCGTTTGACGCCCAATTCAACCAGATGCCTTATGAAGAGATTGACGAGGAAGAATACAACAAGCTGGCATCCAGGTTCCCCAATATCGATTTCTCGAAGCTTTATTATTACGAGGAGAAAGACCTTACCACCGCGGCACAGGAACTGGCCTGCCTGGCGGGTGTCTGCTCACTCGAGTTCTGATTTATTACATGAGAAACCTCGAAGTTCTATCGGGGTTTCCTTCAGTATTGAACCTTGATCATTTACGCGGATATCAAGCAGGTTGGCGGAAGGTTTGGCCAATCTGTTTGATATTTGATGAACGTTATTTCAAAAAACTGTCATAATAAATTTGTTCACTCTACTGGAGAAATTATGTTTTCACTGACGGATAAAGTGATTCTGGTAACGGGAGGCGCTCACCGCGTGGGCAGGTCTGTTGTCCTTGCCCTGGCGCGTGAAGGCGCGCGTGTTGCTTTCACTTATCTGTCCTCCAAAGAGGATGCCATGAAGACGGTTGAAGAGGCTTCTGCTTTGGGTGTCAGGGCCGCGGCTTACGTTTGCGACCAGACCGATCCCGCGCAGATTTCATCCGTGGTCGAGCAGATCCAAAAAGAGTTCGGCCGCCTTGACGGACTGGTAAATAACGCCTCCATTATGCCGGAAACACCGTTCATGGAGGTGACTCCTGAAGACTGGGACCGTACCTTCAACACAAACGCGCGTGGTCCTTTCTTCTTTGCTCAGGCGGCGGCGAGGGTAATGCAGTCATCCGATGGCGGTGTGGTCATCAACCTGCTGGATGAGTCCGCGCAGGTGCCCACAAAATACTACATGACACACGGCGCATCCAAAGCAGCCTTGCGCATGATAACCCTCTCCATGGCGCTGGAACTCGCGCCTGCCGTCAGGGTGAACGCCGTCCTGCCCGGACCCGTGTTGATGCCCGCCGACGCGGATGAAGACAGATGGAAACGACTTGAAAAGAAAATTCCGCTGAAACGCCATGGCAGCCCCGAAGACGTTGCCAGGGCGGTGGTTTATCTGATGAAAGAAGACTACATCACCGGTCACATCCTCGTTGTGGATGGCGGCAGGACGATCAAATAGGTACTGTGGAGTAGATATGGGTTCAGCGTTATCGGCAGCAAAGATCAGGGAACTTCAAAAGAACAATCCTCCATTGATTGAAGGGTTGCTGGATGCTGAACAGCAGATCCAACCCAACGGTGTCGATCTCAGCCTGCTCTCTGTCCAGGCTTTTCGATCGGGCGGCCAATTGGGCGCCTCATCGTCTGAACGTGTTCTGCCGGACCTGGCTCCCGTTGATTTTATAGACGGTTGGGCGGATCTTCCCAAGGGGCAATACTTGATCACCTTTAACGAGATCGTCCACCTGCCTGTGGACGTCATGGCGTTGGGGCGTCCGCGCTCAAGTCTGCTGCGTATGGCTGTCACGGTAGGTACGGCGGTCTGGGATGCCGGTTACAACGGACGCAGCCAAAGCCTGCTGGTGGTCCATAACCCTAATGGAGTGAGGCTTGGACGCAATGCGCGCCTGATGCAGTTGGTATTCTTTGATGTTGACGGCGGAACACACGCCTATAACGGCATTTTTCAAAATGAGAACATCGATCTGGTGTCGAACAGAAAGGACCCGGTATGAAGGTAAAAGCGTATGTTTCGGGTGTGCTCACGGGCGGTGATGAGATACAGGAATTGAAGAAATTCTATGAACGCATCGCCGATGCGTGTACCGCTGCCGGGATTGAGGCGTACGTCCCGCACCGGGTTTCTGACCCCGTGGACAACCCTGACATGACCCCTGAAGCCGTCTACGATCTTGACCGGCAGCAGGTGCTTGACTCAAATCTGCTGATTGCCTATATCGGTCTTCCTTCTCTGGGGGTCGGCATGGAAATCGAGATCGCCCGCGAAAAGAACATTCCGGTTGTCGTGCTGATGGAAAAGGGCAGACGCATCTCGCGCATTGCCAGAGGCAACCCGGCCGTGATCGCGGAGATCCATTTCACGGATTTCGAGGATGCCGTTGCCCAATTGACCATCTGGCTCAAAGAGTGGAAAGCATGACCGAATTCGACCGCAAGTATAGCGAGTGCTTGCAGCAGATCCTCGATCACGGTATCGAGGAAGTCAACGAGCGTACCGGCCATAAGGTTAAAGCGCTGCCCGGTTTGCATTTCAACCTGGTGGAAGGCGGATTTCCGCTGCTGACCTTGCGCAAGATCTCGCCGCGCGTGTTTGCCGCCGAACAGGTCTGGTTTCTTCTGGGCAGCCGCAAACCGGTGGAATTCATTGACCAATACACCAAGATTTGGAACGATTTCACCAATCTGAACGGTGTGGTCAATTCTGCTTACGGCTACCGTTGGCGCTATCACTTCGGCAGGGACCAGATCGGATTGCTGATTAAATTGCTTGAGAAGGAACCCAGTTCACGCCACGGGGTGGTCATCACCTGGGACGCGGGAGACGATGGCTTGAACCCCGATCTCAAGAAGAAAAATGTGCCCTGTCCGCTCTCGTTTACGGTCAACATCATCGGCGGAAAACTGCATTTCCACACCATCTTCCGCTCCAACGATATGGTGGTGGGCTGCCCCTTTGACGTGGCGGGCTTTGCCCTGCTGCAGCGCATTCTGGCCGCGCGCCTGGGCGTGGGCGTGGGCGTTTATTCCCATTCGATCTCCAACGCGCACATTTACGACGTCCATTACGATGCCGCCGCGGAATTGATCCGCCGTGCCGGACAGGAGAATGAGATTAGTCTGGACGCGCAGAGTGACTGGTTTGCTCGCGCTGAAAAAGGCGATGAATCGCTGGTAACTGAGATCGTACAGCTCCTCGACGCTCAATATTCGCCGGCTCCGCCCATCAAAGGCCTGCCGGTTGTGTTGTAGACTCTATCGCCAGGAAAGCAACTGATGACAGAACAATCCCCGGTTTTTCGCGGATCCACCCTAAAACAGCTTCTTGCCGAAGCGCACGACTACGTGCTCAAACACGGTGTGAAGCGTGAATCGTCGCGCGGCGCTACTTACTCGGTCAGCGCGCTCACCCTCGTCTGGGAGTGTCCGTCCGCCGCGCAGGAGAACCATTGGAGCTGGCCGGTGGATCAGGCTGCTTTTTATCAGGACGTTTTTGTTTCAAACCGTCCGGAAAACTGCCCCGAACGCCTGGCGCAGCCTGGAGACTATCTTTTTCCATATACCTACGCGGCCCGGTCCCGCTTCTGGGACGGCGGCTGGGGCTATGTGCAAGCCGTTTTACGCGCCACGCAGACGCTCAATGCGGATCCTGCCGCTTTTCTCAAAGATGAAGATGTCTTTTTTGCCTATCTGGCAAAGACCGGAGAACTGGTTCACCTGCAAGTGTTGATGGCGGTGTGGGGTTGGCTTGGAAAACGCTCCATGCTTGCCTTCCTTAAAGACGGCTTGGCGGTTGATGCCCTTGTCAAACAATCCCGCACAGACCAGCTTGAGCGCATTATTAACGAGATTGATGAGAATCCGGCCTCTCGCAGGGCTGTGACGGTCTCATTCGTTTATCCGCAGCTAGACCAGCGCATGTGGCCCTTGTTGGGCATTCCGCCCTACCAGTTCTATCAGCTCCTGCCCGGTGAAAAGCATGAGCCGCTCAACTCTTTCCACGTGCACCGCTCACTGGATGCCGGCCAGGGTGTGCAGTTGGATTTTCTGCATGACTTTCACTGGCTGAACGAAGCCGCTCACAAGACCGGCAGACCCCTGGGAACGACCACCATAACGGCGGGTGACTTTCACGTTTATTTGCCTTCTGAAAAAGCTCCCGCCGTGGACCTCGTTGAAAATTGGCTGCTGGCCGTAACTGACGGTTATCAGGCTGGCAGCGGTCTGCCTGAAAAACTGCTGCAAAAAGAGAATTACCTGCAAAACGCACGGCGTATTTATAAATTATTGGGAGAAGAAAGATGATCTTAACCAGCCAGCAAATACTTGACCGCATCAGCCGGGATGAATTGGTTTTTACGCCTCAGATCGACCGTTTCCAGATCCAGCAGCATTCCGTTGATCTGCGCCTGGGATTTTCTTTTCTGATCCCCAAGGCCTGGGAGATCACCAACGAGGGCCGTGTGGCGGTCCGCACCGATCATCTCGATTTGAACCACAAGAATATGCGCCACAACCTCGTGGAACTGGAGGAAGGGCAGGTCTTTGATATCCTTCCCGGCGAGTATGTGGCGGTTTCAACACTGGAGCGCATTAAACTGCCTGCCGACCTGATGGCCATCCTTTACCCGCGTTCTTCGGTCAACCGCCGCGGACTCTCCATTGACCTGACCGGTGTTGTGGACGCGGGCTATGAGGGCAATCTTCTCATCCCGCTGCGCAACAACACGCAGTCCCAGGTTATCCGCATGTACCCCGGCGAACGCATCTGCCAGGTGGTCTTCGAAGAGATTGACGGCGACGTGGTCGTCAAGCAAAGCCGCTGGCAGAATTCTGATGTAATTGTGACCATCAAGGAAGAACGCAGCACCGACGAGATGGAATACGTGCGTAAAGGCAATATTTCGGGGCTGAAAAAAGATTATTCCTTATAGAAATCAGGGGGCGGGCAGCAGTTTTTGATTCAGTTCCAATACTTCCTGCGAATATCGGCTCAGATCTTCGGCCAGACGTTCAATGTCTGAACCGTAGCGCAGCCTGCGCGCCAGATAGGCGAATTCGTCGCTCTCGAAGGGCGGGATGGTGATATCCTTGGCGTTTCCGCGTACCACTCGCAAAGAATCGATCAGCCAGCGTGTAAAGGTGTGCGCTTTGCGCAGCCTGTCGTAATCTTCAGTCGAAAGATAGCCTCCCTTATGCAGCGCGGCCATCGCCAGACGGATGTTGGTCAGCCGCAGTGATTCATCCGTGGCGCCGTGGTTGATTTGCAATCCCTGAACCAGATATTCGATATCCACCAGGCCGCCCGGGCTGAACTTGGCGTTGAAGGTTCCGGCGCTCACCAGGTGGCGCACCTGCCTTTCACGCATGGCGCGCATGGCGGTCACGTCAAAAAGACCGCCGTTATAGACGAACTTGTCCCGCAGTTCGCATAATTCTGTTTCCAGTGTCTTGTCCCCGGCGATCGGACGCAGTTTAACCAGCGCCTGCCGTTCGTAGGGCCATGCCGGGCCGTCGGGACCGTAGTACTTGATGAAGGAATCCAGTGACACAGCCTGGCTGCCGGCTTTGCCGAAAGGCCGCAGTTGCAGGTCGATGTGGAAGACGCCTTCCTGCCTGGCCTGAATGGCCTGGATGAAGGATTGCATCATCTGTTCGTAGAAACTGCTGGTGGTGATGCTTTTTGGCCCCGTGGTCTTTCCCTGGCCGGCATAGACGAACATCAACTCAATGTCTGAGGCGAAGCCGAGTTCGCGGCCGCCGCATTTTCCGAGCGCCAGCATCACGGCCGGACAATCCTTGCCATTTTCCAGTTTGGGTTGACCGTATTGATCCACCAGTTCCTTGCGGCAGTGTTCAAAACCGGCTTCGGTCACGACCTCCACCAGGTCGGTCAATTCTGCCGAGAATTCGCCAAACTCCGCGCTGTGGCCTAAAATGTGGCGCATGTCGATGCGGAACATCTCGCGGTCTTTGAAGGTGTTGATCACCTCGCGCCAGTCTTCAGCTTTGGCGATGGCGGCGTCCAGTTCCTTTTTTAGTTCCTTACGGTCCGGCGCGGCTTCAAGCGTATTGACGTCCCTCACGATGGGGAACAGGTTGGAATACTGCATGCGCAGGAAGTCGTCCCACAGGAAATCGCTCACGCCCAAAAGCCTGGCCAGGGCGTTCAGCACCTCCGGTCTTTCGATGCGGGCGAACTCATCCACCCAGTTGGGACGCTTGAATAATTGATAGAGGAACTCCCTGAAGTGCAGCATGGCGCTTGCCGGGTTGGGAGAGTAGGGCAGCAGGTGGGTAAAATGTTTGATCAGGACCGTGGCAGCGCGCAGTTCACGCTGTTTTTCGGCCGAGAGGATCTTTTGTCCCTTGTCGTCATTGACGTAAAGCATATCGTCAGCCCGGTTGCCGATGGATTGCACTACCATGCGTACCACGTTGATATGGCTGAGGGCCAGCGCGTTGCTGAATTCATACAGGAAGCCGGGTGTATCCGGTGCGCCGAGGTGCAGAATAGTATATTTTTCGTCTTCCTCGTTATCGATCTCGATTTCGATCGGATAAAGCGGCATGCCGTCCGCCGGGGTCTCGAAGAACCTCGCGCCCACGCGTTTGACCAGGTCTCCCTGGGCTTCGCGCCTTCTGCCGGATTGCACCTTTACGATCAGGTCGTGCAGGTCTATGGCATAGTCTTTCCAACAGGAGGGATCGAATTGTTCAAGGTCGATGGGCTGCACGATAAATACATCCACGATCTTCTTCAGGCCGTTTTCCGCCTGATCGTTATCTTCCGATTCATAGGTAAAAACCTGGCTTTCCAGGATGGTCAATCCATACAGGAACAGCAAACCGCAGATGATCGAAAGGATGCCAAGGTAATCGTAACCGACCACTGTTACGCGCCAGTTGGCTTCGTCGATCTTTTGCGCGTCTACCAGAACGGGCTTCGTGTGCGTTAATTGGCCGGTCAGTTGGGTATGATGGGCGATCTCTTCAGGGCTGAATGTGCTGGTATAAGATTCATCCATGCGGGCGATATGCTGCTGCATCTGCCTGGCAGTTTCGGGTGAAAAATCAACTTTAGCCGACGGCTGGTTGCCGACATATTTCAAAAAGATCGCCCTGATGGCTCTGCAGTGTTTTTCGTAGGCAATGGTGAACTGATCTCCCGCACCTGTGCCTTCAAAACCCAGACGTCTCGCCAGCAGCGACAGCGCGTTCGGGTCCGAGGGCAGGGTATAGGTTTGCTGGTAATCGGTGATCTGCAGATAGTGTTCAACCGTGCGCAGGAACACGTATCCATCCAGCAGCGTACGTGCCTCCACCGCCGTGATCAGGTTTTCCTCCCTCAGCAGCGGAATTGCCTTCAGGGTGGAACGTGTACGGATGTTGGGGTGTGTCAACTGCAGCGCCTGCACCACGAACTCTACGTCGCGGATCGATCCTTCACCCAGCTTGACCTCGCCCCATTTGCGCCCTTTTTCCTGCAGGAATTCTTCCGTCCTTTGTTTCATTGAAAAGATTCCCGCGCGCACTTCTTCGGGAGGGGTGCTGTAGAGCAGGGGTTTGATCTGTTTGCGCAGGTCCTCGCCCAGTTTCAGGTTGCCGGCAATGGGGCGCGCCTTGAGGAAGGCCTGTTTTTCCCACAGCAGCGCGGATTGTTCAAAATACTTGATGTAGCCTTCCTTGCTGGTCACCAGCGCGCCGTCGTGTCCCCAGGGTCTGAGACGCATATCCACCCGGTACAAAAAGCCTTCACTGGTGGTTTTCGAGATATTTTCGATCAGCGCTTTACCAAGCGGTGTGTATTTCTCTGCGTCGTCGCGGGCCACAAAGAGCAGGTCGATGTCTGAACTGTAATTCAACTCGCGCGCGCCCAGTTTTCCCATGGCCAATACGGAAAAACCGGCCGCCGAGATTCCGGTCTGTTCCACCGCCAGGGCCAGGCAGGCCCGCACAAGACCGATGGACATTCTCGAGACCTGTGAAAAAACCGCTCTCAGATCGAACAGGTCTAAAAAGTCGCTGACGCCGATGCGCAGTAATTGCCTGCGTTGATAATGGCGTAGTGCGTCCAGCTTATCCTGGTTGATTTCCTGCTGCTGGAAGACGGCGATCGCTTCCGTTTGAAATTGTTCCACGGTCTTCTTCTCTGTCAGCAGACCGCGCTGGCTGATCAATTCAATGGCGTCCGGTGTGCCCAGCAGGATCTCGGTCAGGAAAGGGCTGGTGGAAAAAACAGTAACCAAAATTTCAATTAACCGCGGATCGTTTTCCAGATCCTCGAAAAGACTTTCACCGAAACCCTCAACCAGCCGCTCAAAGTGAACCAAAGCCCTGTCAGGGTCGGCGGAATTCAGCAGCGCGGGTGTCAGCCAATCCAGCACTCTGGCGATTTTTTCTTGATATGCTGCTTCCATCCTGGCTCGAATTGCCAGCGCATTTTTCAGGTCGTCAAAACGAATTTCTGAAAAGCGTTCTGAACTCAGATCTTTCTTGGCCGCAGTTACAGTTTTGGGTTTTGATGGAGGTATTGTCATAAGAAAATTATACTCAATGGTAAGATTTAGAGATCATGTTTCCAGTTCAATCATACCCTCGTGGGAGGGCTAAAAAAGTACCCTTTCGGGTAATTTACAGGGATATTTAGGTTGGCCTATAATCTCATCATCAAAAGCGAAACCTGCAGAAATAATCTGATAATTTATAATCACATACATAAGGAGAAACACAAATGGCAAAGACAGTCAAGGAAGTGTTGGAACTGGCAAAA
>ENA-OSEO01001187-OSEO01001187.1-sediment-metagenome-genome-assembly--contig:-NODE-1187-length-51304-cov-5.965721_pt1 | contig 51304 bp, 43 predicted proteins | sample MGYA00237883_ERZ534232 | MGnify/ENA metagenome assembly ERZ534232
GCCCGCGAGTTGGTTCCGCGATCACGTTTCCCCACAGTAAACGTGATCGCGGAATGATGAGGAAGGACGATTTAGGGAGGTGAATTATGGGGTCAGGTCTTGTTTTTTGACTTTTCGCTTTCTGTTCTTCATTCTTAATGTCAAAATACATGACCTGCCCCCAAACCCACTCGTTTCTATTCGTCCGTGTGTTCGGTCAGGCGGGGTACGGATACATTCGGATTTTCCTTGTCCGTCGCCCATCGTGCGGGGTTGCTGACGGTGTATTCCCGAATGCGGTTCAATTCGCGATCATTGCGGATAACATGTTCATAATAATTTTTTTGCCATACCGGCGTCCCGACCGTTCCACGTGATTTATTGATGCGCCTGGACGAAAATGTTTTAAATCCTCGGACGATTTCCGGCAACCCATGGCGCACGGTAGGGGCGGGTTTATAACCCGCCCTCTGGTTTGGTTTTAGGCCGGTTTCATCAACGGGTAATAGATTGAATTCCGGTTTGCCGGACGATCCCGGGGCAGGTTTAAAACCTGCCCCTACGGTCAATATGATGATGCCGTGCACGTGATTGGGCATAATTGTCCAACTATCCAATTCCACATGAGAATAATGATTCGGCAATCGATCCCACACCGTTTGAACCATCCGTCCGGCATCGTTCAAAACCATCTGCGCGCCCACAATATGGCCGAACAAACATTCTCGATTGTGCGTACAAATGGTCACAAAATACGCCCCGGGTTGTGAATAATCGTATCCGCTCCACCGTATAGAGCGGCGGTTGGGTTTGGCCTGCTCTTGTCTTCTGCCCATAAGAGACACTAATCTACCAACCCGTACTCTGACGTTCCTCTCTCCCACCCAAAGATTGATACAATTATTCCGACTACAACAAGCCATTCAATAAATTTGGCTTCAGTCTTTTTCACGCCTACTTTCTTATGCAAATAACAATAATTAGTTGGCTGTATCCGCGACTCATGATTACTTGCATCATCCTTGAGTTCATGCAGGTTCAGCGATACAAACGATAGTCTTTAGTTGCGAGGCCCCAGCAAAACCGGCGTGTCCTGACGCTCAAACCCCAGCACGTTTATGTCTAAGCCTCTTGTCGCTTTGCGACGCAGACAAGCGAGTTGCCCGCGCTGAAAGCTCACGCGATCATACTCTTTTGTATACAACAATCAATGAACACAAGGAAGGATCATTTGTCAATAAGGCTGGATTATTTTGGAAGGTTAAAAAATTGACTATTGCTGGCTTTGGAAGATTGACTCGGAGCCACGCCGCGCGAGGTATTCACCCTCCCCTGGCCCCTCCCGTCAAGGGCGGAGAATGCTTTTGTCGCGCGGTCCATGCGCCCTTGGGCTCTGCCTTCATTTCGAGCGCAGCGAGAAATCACCTGCGGGGGTGTGGGGGAGAAATCCCCCGCATTACTTAAAAACCCTCAACCTGACCTTCTCCCAGTGGGAGAAGGAAACTTAAAGGGCAGGGCGCTCGCTCTGTCGGTTTTTATGGAGCGCTATGGCCTTGTCTTCATACTCTATGAGTTTTCGGGCGGCTTTCAACGCCTGATAAAAATCGTTCCGGAGTATGCAATCGCTGGCGCCGTCCACCAGCGGCATGGTTCCCGGCGCGGCCTGCAAAAGCAGTTTCACCAGATTCCAGTAGGTTTTGTGATACGCGGCCAGGTTTGGTTCATCGATATACATGAGCTGTATGGTGTAATAGATTTTCCGGCAGGTGGTGGTGGCCTTGGATTCGCTCAGTATGTTCTTTTCGCGCAGGATGGGAACTTTGTTCTCCACGGTGAACGCGCATCGTGTGGGGCCGTTGGTTATAACCGCGCCGCCTATGACCAGTTTTTCATATGGTTTCAAGGTTATTTTCAGAGCCATGTTGTTACCCGTTGTTAGGGCGCTCCTGTCCCTATGTGGAGCGCTTAAGAGCTTATTCCCCACGGTTATCGCGCTATGGGCGAGTCTTAAGGAAAGAGCCGCAGCGCCGTCGCCGTCGCATCGGAAGCCATGCCCGACGATTCGCCGCTCAACGACCGCCGTGTTTCAAGGGCCAGCAGGTTGGCGCCTTCCTCGCTCATGTCCGCCACCGAAAGATCGCCGGCTCCGTTGAGCAGCGCGTTCAGCATATTCGAAGCAAAGCTTTTGGTGGTGTTGAAAACGGCCAGGTTCGACGCGAGCGCCTGAGACCGGATTTTCAACGTGGACAGCGCCGTGTCGATTTCCGCGGCGTGTCGGTCCAATTCGGCGGCGTCGCTCAAGTCGGCCGCGCCCGTCAGGCCGAGCCCGGCGGAGGAGCCGTCGAATCCCGACGCCTCCAGGCTGGGGGCGCCTTTAAACATCACTTTCAGGACGGCTCCATCCAGGAGGTTGGCGCCGTTGTATCCGGCGCCGGCGACCGTGTCGTCAATCCTGCTCAACAGTTCATCCAGCTTGGCTTGCAGGCCGGCAAGGTCGGCGGCTTCGGCGGTTCTCGCCGAGTTGACGATCGCTTTGGCCTGCTTGACCAAGTAGGCTATGGATTCGATACCCTCACTGGCCGCCTCGATGGTCCGGACGCCTTCGGACATGGCGTCCTTGAATTTCTGAAGACTGCCGGCGCGGTCGGTGTGATTCCCTTCCGCGACATAGACGGCGGCGGCGTTCGAGGCGCCGGTAACCTTGGCGCCGGCCGAGGGCCGTTCGTTGGCGCGATCCGAAAGACCGTTTGTTTCTTTCCGAAACAATGAGGCGTCACGTATTCCCGACGTGGGAGAAATTCCTGTATCCGCCATGGTCGATCTCCTTGCTGTTCTCCTTTCCGGTATGATTCCTGGCTTCCGTCATACGGGAAAAAGGGTTCCCTATGGTTTCTTTCTTGTGGTAACGCTCATGGGCCGCTTTCCCCCGCCTATGGGTTGGGGGGCTGGCGCCCCCCAGGCTTGGTTTACGATACTAGAGTTGGGTCTTACTGAAAGAGCTGCAGCACAGAGGCGTTGGAATCCGAAGCGATGCTCAAGGATTCGCTGCACAACGACTGCCGCGTCTGAAGGGCCAGCAGATTGGCGCCTTCCTCGGTTGTATCCGCCAAAACAAGATTGTCGGCTCCGGCGAGAAGCGTGTTGATCATATTGGACGTAAAATCTTCCCGCGTGTCGACAATGGCCAGATTTGAAGAAAGCACTTGCGACTGGGTTCTCAAGGTGGACTTTGCCGTGTCGATCAGGGCGTCGATGGCGTCCAACTCGGCGGTGGTGTCAAAACTGGTGCCGTCTCCCACCGCCGCTGTCAGGCCCAGCCCGGTGGATGAGCCGTCGAATCCGGTCACGGTCAGGCTGTGGGCGTTTTCAAACATGACGTCCAGGCTGTCCCCGGCCAGCAGGTTGGTGCCCTTGTAATAGGCGTCCTCGGCCAGATCGTCGATCTGGGTCATCAGTTCATTCCACTGGCCTTCCAGGCTGGGCAGATCAGTGGCTTCAGCGGTTCTCGCCGAGTTGATGATCGATTCCGCCTGATCGAGCAAATCCGTGATGGACTCGATAGCCTTATCCGCCGTCTCGATGGTCTGGATACCTTCGGACATGTTGTCCTTAAGTATCTGCAGGTCGTCGGCGCGGTCGGTGTGTTCTTTTGCCGCGAAATAGGCGACGGGGTCGTCCAGGGCGCTGTTAACCTTGTTACCGGTCGCAAGCCGTTCGTTGGTGCGATCCATGAGGCTGTTCGTGTTTTGCAGAAAAAGCAGGGTACTACGCATTCCTGATGTAAGGGAAATTCTGTCCGACATTGTTCTTCTCCTTTTCTAGGATAATTGATTTGGCTTCTAGCCATAGAGAGTTATTTTCACTACAAACTATGTGCAAAGGCTTTATAGTCTCGCTTTATCCGACGCCTCCTTTCCGGACATTACTTTTGCCTTTGGGATATACATCGGCATAATAAAAATATGCTTTAGAACTTTTTTTGTACTTTAGAAAAAAAGATATGAAAAAGATTTTCAGATTATATAACTGAAAGGATAAAATGAAATAATATGCGGTATAATATGAGGAATAAAGATATAGTGACAGGTATATAAACGTACATATACTTGAAGATTAAAGGTATATAGACCTGCTAATAAATTACATATGAATTAAAAATTAATTAATCAGTAACATAAATGCAGTAAACCTCCTCTCTAATTATCAATAAAAACGATTTACATAAAGTTGTAATAAATTAATCATATACAGTCTTTGTACTATTTTTTTAAACAGAGTATCTGTCAATCGGTTGCGTTCAATGATCAGGGAAACGTCCATTACATGTCCGATGTCTCGCCATTGTCGGGAGAGGGGGAACCGCGCAGACCCGCGGCGACATGCAGGTTGATATCAATGATAGCCGTCAGTTTGTCCGGGGAGGGATCAGCCATGATTTCGAAGATGCGCCGGTCGATGAACAAGCTGAGGCTGAGAAGTTTTTCCCGCAGATCCCGTGGATACGGATGGTCGGGTCTGGCCAGTTCCCCCTGAAATATGCTCCACATCTGTTGGTTGCGCTTGAGGACCTTGCGTAACTCGGCGCGCCGATTATCGGCGGACCAGTTATCCCTGAGCTTTTTTAGAGAGAGCGCGGCGTTGGTAAGCGCCAGGGCCTCGGCGTTACGGCCGGTCTGGGTTATTCTTTGCGTTTTTTGGTAGGCTCGCAAAGCGCCTTCATGGCTGCAAATCATGCTTTATCTCCAACGCCATCCAAGCGTCGCTGAAATACGTGCGCAATGATTAGGGTCACGGCATAGTCCTGACCGCCGAAATCGCGTAATTCTCCACACTCCACCGACCGCCCGGAAAATGGACGCCGCGCGCTTCCACAAGCAACGTAAGCGATACGTCCCCAGCCGGGGGACGTCGCCCTTAAAAAAAATAAAACCACCTTGGCAAAGGATGCTTTACCCCACACCCTTCACGTGGATAGTGGATCAGGAGGGAAAAAGGTTACATGGGAAAAAAATGCCTACCTGAAAAATAAAAAATCCGGATGCAAAAAAATTTTGACCGGCTGGAGGCCGGTCAGGACCGGCGCGTCACGGGCGAGGATACCGGTTTCCGCCACGGCGGGGCGGTTCCGGGCTCAGGAAAGACGCCCGCCGCGGCTACACGGGCCGGGAGCGGACGCCAAAACCGGCCATGGCCGCAGGAAAGCCGTTGTCGTTTTTTTTCGCTGGTACAATTTTTGTAAATAATATTCAGGCCCTTTACAGCGTGAAAGAATCGGCGGGATCGTTTGACATTCGGGGGCGTTCGAAAAATAGTGTTGTTGGGACCGGCGGGCTCTGGTATCCTGCGAACATGAATCGCATTGGCGCGGACGGGCCATCCCGCGCCGAACGCGCGGTCCCGCTTTCGTATCTTGCCGACCAACAAGGACTCCCTAAAAGGAGGAGCATATCGCCATAAGAGTGACATGAATCCTAAAAAGGGGATTGCAGTATCAAAGCATAAAAACCCACCTTGGCGCCTGAAAAAGGCAAAACGTAAGTCCCCATAAAAGAACGTAAGAACTCATTGAGCATTCCGCTTCATTGGAGCGCGGCCCCGTCGGACAGTATTGTTCCGCATAAGGGCGACAACCGACCAATTCACTTTGCTATGATCGTATGGGGAATGTAACGGTGGCTAGTAAAAAAAACCTCGACTTGCGCTGCTTAAGCCTGATAAAGTCATCCGGTGGGTCTGTCTCTCCAGGACGGGACAAAGAGACTGATACATTGGACGCAGGGCAAGAAGGTAATCCCGCCACGGGCGCCGACCTACAGGATGTGCAAAAAACCCTGGAAGGCGACGGCGAGGCCTATCGCCGCATCATCGAGAGAAATCAGGACAAGATATCGGCGATGATGTGGCGGTTCTCGCGTGACAGGGACATTCATGAAGAGCTTGTGCAAAACGTGTTCGTTGAAGCATACTTGAGCTTGAACACGTACAAGGCGAAGGCGCCTTTTGCGCATTGGCTTACTCGCATCGCCACCCGCGTGGGATATCTCCATTGGAAGAAGCAGGCCCGGGAACGGTCGTTCATGACCGTTTCCCTGGAGGAGTGGCACCAGGATCTGCTATCCACCGATGGGGACGGCGCTTCGCTGGAGTCGCTAAACCCGTTCGAGGCCGGTGAACTCCTCGATAACCTGCTGAACCAACTGTCGCCGCGCGACAGGCTGGTGCTCACGCTCCGGTACGTGGAGGATTACAGCGTCAAGGAAACTTCCCGTTTGACCGGGCTGAGCCAGGCGATGGTGAAAGTACAAACCTTGCGGGCCCGGCAAAAATTAAAAAAACTATTAAAGAAAGCGATGCAACGGACCGAACTATGAATGAAACGGATTTCATTCGAAAGCTGGCGTCGAGGGCGCGAATGGAAACGCCGCCTTCGGTGGATGTAGCTGACCGGGTGATGCGCGCCATAAGCGGCAAGCCCGTGGAAACGGCCTCTCCCTACGCTCCCCTGCTCTGGATGACAGGGGTTTCCGTGGCGACGGCCATTTTCGCGGGGGTACTGGTGTTCTCCCATTACCAGTCTGTGGTGCAATTAGTGGAATCGCTCTATTTCTATCCATCTCTACCACTGCTATGAGCTGAAAGTCGCCCGATTTGGAAACGCGTGTGCAGGCCCCTTCGCCATTGATGCGGAACAGACGGCGCTGGCCGTTGGTTCTGTTCGGTATTCTTCTGCTGCTCAGTGGAATTGTGATCGGAGTAGCGGGCAATGAATATTACCACAAAATTATGCGGGACCGATTCATTGGCCACCCCGAGCGAGCGCCCCGGCTGATAACTCAGCGACTCAAGTCGGAATTGAACCTTTCATCGGAACAGGCGCGGAAGGTAGAGGAAATACTGCGGAAGAGACTGGAAGCTCTGCGGACGCTGCAGGAAGAAAGTCGTCCCCGCCTGGACAGAGAACTCGACCTGTTGAGAGACGAAGTCGCGCAAACGCTGGATGAAGGCCAGAAGCAGCGCTGGTTGGAGCATTTCGCGCGCATGCGCCCGTTCCTGCCTCCTCCGTTTCCTCCGCCTCCGGGAGGAGGCCCCGGCCCCGGCGGACCGCGCTGATCCGAGCAGCGCCCCCTCGGCGATTCCTGCTTACCAACAGCGCCTGGCAAGAAGCGTAGAGGAACCCCGCGCGCAAAGCGTTCTTTTGGTTCCTTTCGCTTCCTAACGGCTACCTGTCACTTCCGGTTATCTTCCAGAATTTTCTTTCTCAGTTCCCTTTTGAGTATTTTGCCGGTGGGCGTGGTGGGGAGACTCTCCACGGCGCGAAATTCCTTGGGCACTTTGAACGGCGCCAGACGTTCCTTGCAGTATGTTTTCAACTCGGCCTGGTCCACACTCGCCCCCGGTTTTAGGGTCAGGTAGGCCGTGACCCGTTCGCCGTATTCAGGGTCGGGCAAGCCGATGACCGCGCACTCGACCACTTCCGGCCGTTCGTACAGCACTTCCTCCACCTCGCGGGGATACACGTTCTCTCCGCCGGTTATGATGAGGTCCTTGAGGCGGTCCACGATAAACAGATACCCTTCATTGTCCAGGTAGCCGATGTCGCCCGAATGCAGCCAGCCGTCACGCAAGGCTTCGGCCGTGGCTTCGGGGTTGGCCAGGTAGCCCTTCATTACGTTGCGCCCGCGGATGCAGATTTCGCCTTCCTTGCCCTGCGGCGCGGTTTGGCCCTGCGCGTCCAGGATGCGCACTTCGGTGGTTCCCAGGGTGGCTCCCACCGATCCCACCTTATGGCGGTAGTAGTGGTTGTAGGTCACCAGGCTGGCCGTTTCGGTCATGCCGTAGGCTTCATGGATGTTGAGGCCCGTGGCTACGCGCCACTGCTCCACCACTTCCCGCGCCATGCTGGCCGCGGCGCTGAAACAGTAGCGTACGGAACCGAGCTTCTCCTTGAGTTGCGGCAGTTGCAGCAGCCGGATGTACACGGTGGGCACGGCGAAGAGCTTGGTTATGCTATGATCGCGGATGGCGCGCAATGCTTTTTCCATGTCGAATCCGGGCATAAGGACCAGGCTGCCGCCGCTCAGGATGGTGGCGTTCATGATGTGCATCTGGCCGAACACATGGTTGAAGGGCAGAAAGCACAGCGCGCGGTCTTCATGCGTGGACTGTTCGCAGAAGACCACCCCCTGGATGGCGGTGAGCACGTTCTCGTGGGTCAGCAGCACGCCTTTGGGAAGGCCGGTGGTGCCGCCGGTGTAGAGCACGCAGGCCGGGTCCTCCGGATCGCGTTCCATGGCCGCCAGTTCGCCGTCTCCGCGCGCCAGCAGGGAATCGAAGTCCATATCGCCGTCCGGGCAGATGATCCATTCCATGCCGTGGCTTTGCCCGAGCGATTTGAGCCGGTTGCAGATTTCGCTGGAGGTGAACATGGCCCTGGGCTTGCTGTGCGTGAGCAGCCGTTCCAGTTCCAGGGGGCTCAGCAGGGGAGACAAGGTAACCGCGATGGCCCCGGCTTTCAGAACGCCGAAATAGAACGCCAGCCATTGAGCCGAATTGGGAGCGCACAGGGCCACATAATCTCCCGGCTTCACGCCCAGGGCTTTCAAACCAGCCCCGGCCAGCCCGGCCTGACGGTTCAGTTCGGCATAGGTAACGCGCGCGTCGCCGTCGATCACCGCCACCCGTTCCCCGAAAAATTGCGCGGAACGCTCCACATTTTTCGCCAGATTCATCTCACCCACGCTCCTTGATTGGAATTTGTCAGCCCCACAGAGCCATGTTCCGGTCTGTTCGCGTTATGAAAGCATAAACGGATAGGTTGTCTCATAAAACACGCTACGCGCGCAAGTACGCGGATCAAATCAGCGCCCGGGCGCCGGGAGTAAATCGGGGTCTCAAGAAGTTCAGGTATTCGCGCGCGATCTATGGAACCCTTCGGCCGATGCTGATGCGCCGCCGCAATGGTCTTACATTAGACATTTAACGAACCTAAAACAGCCCCCTTTGCCGTGTCAATCATAATTAACGGCCATAAAGAAAATTATATACGGTATACAGGATTTTCTTGGTCGCGTGGGATTATGTGTGGTGGAGACTGGTAGCGATCGCCCGCCTGGATTTTTCTGATGAGGGTGGCCGCAGCGACGCACGACCCCGGTTCAAATGTGATTTGCTATGGTCCCCACTATAGCGTGAGGGCATGCTGCTGAATACCTCCCATTCCAGTAATCTCGAAACGAGACTGAAGAGTTCCAGCGTAATCTGCAAATATTTTATTTGCTGATAAAAACAAAACTGGACAAACTGTTCCATTCTGTTTAATTGTTTTTGGAACCTTTACTTTCTGACCAATGAGTAGCGCATAATACAATAATTAACCTTAAAGTATAATGAGATGGATCATGAGAGATAATTTGTAACCTGAGATATCTGTAAGGACTGAAACTGTTCAATATGTATATAACTTCCGTAGAAAAAGCCCTTATTACCTGAATAGGAGAAAGGTCCATGGATAGCGGTGCCCACTTTTTTAAATGCGATTTTCAGGTTCATACACCAAGGGATATCACCTGGACGGGCAGAAATGCTGTCACCGATGAAGAGCGTAACTCGTACGTAGAAACACTTGTGCAGGCATGCCGTGAAAAGGGTATTAATGCCATAGCTATCACCGATCATCACGATTTCGTCTTCTTCCCACACGTGAAACGCACTGCTAAGCTTGAACTTTCCTCTGGGGGTGCACCAGTAGACCCTGCAGCAAGACTCATCGTATTCCCCGGTCTTGAATTGACTTTGGCCTCACCGCCATGCCAAGCCCTTTTGATCCTGGATAGCAATTTCCCCGAGAATCTGCTTACGGGCGTGCTTACTTCACTCGGGATTACTCCCAGCCCGAGTGACAATCCAAAGACTGCGCAGGTCCAACCGATACCTAGCACGGTTGCAGAGAATTTTAAGAAACTCTACGAACAGCTCAACAATCTTGACTACTTACGGAATCGATTTATTGTATTTCCCCTTGTAAGTGACGGGGGGTACAAGACTCTCCTGAGAAGTGGTTTTGCAGACTTCTATAAGTCCATGCCGTGCGTGGGTGGCTACCTTGACGGTTCAATAGGATCATTAGGAAGAGGCAATCGGGACATCGTTGAAGGAAAGAATCAACAATATGGTTTCAAATCCATAGCCCTTTTGCAAACTTCCGACAATAGGAAAGAGACGCACGAAGACCTTGGAAAGTTCTGTACATGGATAAAGTGGGCAGAACCCACCGCCGAAGCGCTTAGGCAGGCATGTTTAGCTAAGGACTCAAGAATTTCGCAGGAAATTCCTGGCTTGCCGCCAGAATTCATCACCTCTATTGATGTTTCAAATAGCAAATTCCTCGGACAACTCTATTTGGAGTTTAATCAACAATATAATGCAGTCATCGGTGGCAGGGGAACAGGAAAGTCGACCATTCTTGAATACCTAAGGTGGGGTTTGTGTGACCAATTACCGGATATATCATTGGAAGATGGGGCCCTGCCACGGTATCAAGAACGTCGTAAGAAATTAATAGAAAAAACTCTTTTACCATACGATGCTACTGTACAAATTTCATTTATTAAAAATGAAATTCCGCATGTCTTACGCCGAAAGGCAAGTACAGGAGAGATCACTCTGAAAATTGGCGCGGGAGAATTTCAGCCGTGTACTGAAGAGAATGCTCGCAACCTACTTCCTATTCAGGCTTACAGCCAAAAACAGCTTAGCAGCGTTGGAGTCAGCATCGATGAACTTAAAAGACTTATATATAGTCCAGTTAGGCAAAAATTGGATGAATACGAATCACGATACAAAACCATAAGAGCGGACATTAAAGGTTGCTATGAAAAACGCCTACAGAAAAGGTTGATGAATAAAGAGATAGATAAAAACGAGCTTGAACTAGAATCTTTGACTGAACAGGTTGATAAGTTACGGAAGGAACTAAAAGGGATAGCCGAAGATGATAGCAAAACAATAGCGATTCATGAACATTTTGAAGTGTTTGAACAGCTCATTGAAAGTTGGAGCTCAGAGATGACCTCTGCGAGCGATTCAATCGAGACTGTTGTCCAAGAGTTGGCTGGAGTCCCCACGCCTCTGCCTACGGAATCAAGGCTTCCTCAAATTGAACAAGCCTTAGTTGAACAAATTTATGATGAAGTTAACGGAATATTTTCAGTCGTCAAATCCGATTTGGAGGGCCTGAAGAACAGGCTAGACGGCAACAACGGCGCTTTGGATAAATTAAAAACTCTTTTGGCTTCGTGGGGCGCGCTGATTCAACAACACAATCGCCAATATGAATTGGCAAAAGAAAAATCCTCTTCGCAAGAAACCACGCTTAACCAGATTCGTAAATTAGAAGAAAGAAGTAGAGACGTTAGGAAGTCACTTGTAGAGAAGAAACAACAAGTCGCCAAGATTGGTGATCCAGAGATGAAGTTTGAAGCCCTCAAACAAGAATGGCTTTCTACTCATAAAGAGCGAGGCGACATTCTTGCATCCCAATGTGCTCAGCTAGAATGTCTTTCAGACAATAATCTTCGCGCAATGCTTGCCCGTGGGAAAGGTACTAAAGCACTTGAGGAAAAGCTGAGAGCCATGTTGTCCGGATCAAATATCCGTAAAGACAAAATTCAAAATGTTTGCAATTTTGTGGCACAGGCGGCAGACGCCATTCAAACATGGCATGAAATACTTCGTGAGTTTGAGGCGCTCGCTAACTTCGATGATAAAAGTGGTCAGAGCAACACCCCCCCTTCGACCCCTATGCTGATGTCGGCTGGTTTTACATCCAATGATGTTCAGAAAATCATAGATAAAATCGATATAAAGAACTGGATAGATCTCTTTCTTGTGGAGCTCGATGATCTACCTCTCTTTGAATATAGGACACGTGAGGGTGAATATATTGATTTTAATGATGCTTCAGCAGGGCAGCAAGCCACTGCTCTGATGCATGTGTTGCTGTACCAGGAAGGACCACCTTTGATAGTAGATCAGCCTGAAGAAGACTTAGATAATCAAATGGTATCAGAAATAGCAGAGCTCATTTGTAAAGCGAAAAAAAACCGCCAACTGATATTTACCAGCCACAATGCAAATATCGTTGTGAATGGCGATGCTGAACTAGTTGTCTGTTGTGACTACAAGATTACAGGTGATCAGTCGAAAGGCGGAATCAAGAGGCAGGGCGCAATCGATATCACTGATATTCGGACAGAGATTACAAAAGTCATGGAGGGAGGCGAAAAAGCTTTCAGACTTAGAAAAGAGAAGTACGGGTTCTAGATGCGAAACGAGAGTTGACCTGCCCACTATTGTGAAGGCAGGTCAAGACTCCCCCTGTGTCCCCCTCAATGAGGGGGATGGGAAGTGGTTTTCTCTATCAGAGAGGATGTTTATTCGTTGCGCGGGAACGTTGTGGCGCCATTTCGAGCGGAGCGAGAAATAGCTTACGGGGGTGTGGGGGAAGCGATTCCCCTGCGGATTCGAGGTCAGGCCTTGTTTATTGGTGTTAATTAGGATTGTCAGATTGAAAAGAGAAAATTAAAAAACAAGACCTGACCTTGCGGACAACGCCGATATTGTGCGGCGTGTGGAACTATTGGACAGAGGATAAAAACAAGGCGTGAGAAATGATCTAGCGCCATCTGGCGCTAGGTTAGGTTCCGGCTGTCATGTCATGCCGTGGCCATCACAAATCAATCACATGGGCAAGGTTCGTTCAGCGCGTTCAGCGGTCCCACCCTCAACAAATCCTTTTTTCCGCAAAGGTCTGTTAGCGCTTAACGAGTACACTTCATATTCAGTTGGGCCGTCAAGGTATTGCTGCAAATGGCCTTCGTTGGCTACCCTGTTTGGATGTTCCCGCCAGGCTTCCCAATTTTCCAGTCCCAACCATTCAGCGACCACCAGCACTTTTTGAGGATCGTGTTGATCGATAAGCGTCTTCCCGGACACGTATCCTCTTTGCCCCATAGCTTCCGAACGGAACTTGTTCAGCAAGGTGAAAACTTCATTGGCATACCCTGGTTTAATCCGCCGTTTTATAAACACTGTCACAAGCATGTTGTCCTCCTTTCGTCTTCGTTACATCGGACCACCTCCTGATACTATTATAAACCGGCGATTGTTCAGCGGGCAACAAGAGACGCCAACTGAAAAGGTGATGTGTCCATCTTTGCGGAGAGAGGTTACATTTCGAGCGGAGCGAGAAATAGCATGTGGGGGTGTGGGGGAAGCGGTTCCCCCACATGCTTTTGGTTTTGTTTATAAAATCATCATTGCCCGGTCAAGCCGGCGGCATATGATTCAGTATCCTGCGAAGATCCTCGTCGGAGACCTCCCGTTCATAGACATCGCGATAAAAGGTCTTCATTTCTTCCAGCATGTCCCAATCCTTGAACCGGTCCGGATAAAAAATCCGGGCCAGGTAAATCATGAGCAACACACTTTCATTACTGGCGTGGTCCCAGGTATAAACACCCTGGGGCAGCAGATAGACCCTGCCGTTTTTCACCGCGTCCAGCGACGCCCAGTCCGGATTTTTGGTAACCAGCTCGGTGGAATTACAAAGACCGCTCAGGAGAATGATGTCAGGGTTCCACGACACAACCTGCTCCATGGTCGCCTTCGCGTGATTGTCTTCCAAGGCCTCGGGCAAATAGGCGCCGCCTGACACCTCCGTGTTCCAATGCATGACACTCCCCTTGCCCTGGGTACTCAACATATTGGAACGCAGTCCGCCGTAATACACGGCGGGCCTGTCCTTTTTGTCGATTTTGGCGGTGACGGCCATGATCTGGCGTACTTTCTTGTCAAAATACCGGTTGTACCGTTCGGCTCTTGCCTTGGCGTCCGGTCCCAGCAGGTCGCCGAAGAAGGAGACCTGCCTGGTAAAATTTTCCATGTAAGCGTCAAGGTTCATGGGCCTTGTGGCGGCGGAAAACGCGCATGCTGTTTTTAATCCCGCTGCGCTGTATTTTTCCCCTTTGGTCATGCCCGGAGTATAGAGCACAACATCAATGCGCATATCCAACATCTGCCGTGGAGTAACATCCCTGTTGCTCTGCGCGCCCCGGATCTCGGGAAAGAGCTTGTACGCCCAGGGCGATTGTTTGGCCATCAGGCGGATCAGGTCGCCTTTTCCCAAGGTCATGATCTTCTCCGGAGAAACGCAGTGCATGCAGGCTATGCGCTGCGGACTGACCGGCACGCTGACGGTCCGATCGCACATGTCCGTTATTATTTTCTCTTCCGGCGCAATGGATTCTCCGGCTCCCGCCCCCACGACATACGCAAACACCGACAGCATAACGAAGACTACAATGAAAAAGTTTCTCTGCATTTTCTTCCGTCCTTTAGCGATAAATGATTTGGCTCCATCTTGTTTTTTGGCAAAGCTTCTCAAGGTCCGTTATCTTTTCCCATATATAACGAAATCCGGGTAGTGTCAATTTTTGGAGCTATGAACCGGACGTGTCCGCTATTGCGGAAACAGGTCAGAAAAGGAATCGTGCTGGGGAATTTCTTCCCCCGCGCCCCCTGCGTGAGATTTCTCGCTACGCTCGAAATAGCTTGCGGGGGTCTGGGGGAGAAATCCCCCAGCCGCTTTTGCTTTTCTGTTTGTAAACTCCAGATTCCGCGATCGTGCCGCGGAATGACGGGCGCCATTGACAGAAAGAAGGCAATTGGACTACTCTGCTTCGATCCTGGATAGTTATGAGCGCCCGTCCCGCCTTTAACGCAAGGACGATGTGGAACGTTTTTCGGGGTTTTCGGATGAGGCTCCCGGAGCGCAAGTCGGGGCTCATAGAGGCGCAGCGCGGCGATCGCCGCATAATACGGTATGAACTAAAACGAGCGAGGAGAGACATGAGCTTTAAAGACACTACTGCGGTTATCACCGGCGGTGGCCGGGGTATCGGCCTGGCAATCGCCGAACATCTGGCGGCGCGGGGCGCGTCCGTGGTTATTGGCGAAGTAGACGACGAATTGGGAAAAAAGGCGGCCGCGCAGGTGGCGTCCCAAAACGGGGTGAAGGCCATCTGCGTCCATTGCGACGTCACTTCCAAGGCTGACGTTGTGGCCCTGTGCGGGAAAGCCCGGCAGGAAACGGGCCGACTGAACTTTATGGTGAACAACGCCGGCATTTGCCCGCCCACTCCCTGGCAGGAAATCACGCCCGAAGAATGGGACCTGGTTCTGGGCATAAACCTCAAGGGCGTCTTTCTCTGCTGCCAGGTGGCCGGACCCATGATCAGCGAGCAGGGCGGGGGAGCCATCCTGAACATGGCCTCTATCTCCGGCCGCACGGCTCGGGCCGTGCCGCCTCACTATTCGTCATCCAAGGCCGCGGTCGTCGGGCTGACCAAAAACTTCGCCACCTGGCTGGCGCCCAAGGTCCGCGTGAACGCCATCGCGCCGGGACCGGTGGAATCGGACATGACCAGGGCCATGCCCCAGTCACTTCGCGACGCCATCACCGCCAAATCGCTCTTGGGCGGTATGAGCAGCGCCGAAGATATCGCGCAGGCGGCCGGGTTCCTGCTTTCGCCGGTCACCGCCCGTCATATCACCGGCCTGACGCTGGACGTGAACGCCGGGCAGTTCATGGACTAAAAGCAATAGTGCGGGGGAATTTCTTCCCCCGCGCCCCCTGCATGAGATTTCTCGCTATGCTCGAAATGACACACGCTCTTGCCTGAAATGTTTCCGCCTTCAGTAGCGTATGGTTTTGAGAGTGAGCGTGGGAGGGGACGTTTTTCGAAAAGTTCCCTCCCGCAAAATTCAAAATTGGTACCCTCCAGAGGAAGAATTACCCTGATTCGATACGAAATATTTCTAAATAATAGTTTTAATATTTTATAATTTTAAAAATTACTTTGATAAAGATTAATATGAGTATATTTAATCATACTATACGATATTAATAATTTTAATCAAAAATGCTGTCATGGAATTATCGGTGGAAAATAAAGGCCGCTCGCAAAATGCGATCCGAATTCGGGCGGAGTCGCTCGTTGTTCGGACGATTAGCGGTCAGGCCGCCCCGGCGCTCCACGCGTTATGAGCGCGCGATTTTGTACTGAGCGTTGTCTTTACCAGGATATACGAAACCCACGACAAGCGTAATACGTGGTAGTCCGTATTTGAAGGTGGTGAAGGCGGTATTTATTGTTTGCTTAACGGGCGACCAAAGACAAAACACGCCCTTATGGGAGCAGGCCTCCCAAACGGTTCAGTTTTGGAAATTGGCATGGCGCCGCGGAATAGCGCCGAGACGATATTGTTGTATTATACAATTACCTGGTGGTGTTTTCCCTCAAGACTATTAACAAGAATGCCGATATACAATACAAAGCCAAACATAATCCCAATCATCCTTAATAACCTTCGCAAGAGCCGTCTTATGCTTCGGGCGGCTCTTTCCGTATTTATCATGCCGAGGGATACACGAGTATCGCGCGTTTGACGATTTAATCGGTTCATAAAAACTACCAGTGGATTTTCAAAAGGAAACGGATATGAAGAGACAATTCCTTGTGTGCGCTGTTTTTGTGTTGTTTGCTTTTGTCCTGTTGAGCGCTGCCGGCTGTGGAGACGGCGATTCTTCAAAAGCTTCCGTGCGGGTCAATGGAGAATTCACCGGAGGCGTTGTTCGTTACTCGCTTCGAGGACAGGGATGTCTGGTGGACGCGGAGGAGTTCTCCAAACAGCTCCCGGGGGTGGCGGTGTATCCGTGCAATGGAAACGCGGCTCTTGCAATCCAGTACGGCGGAAGAATGTCCTTTGCCGGGGTCGGGTTTGTAACGGGATTTTGCGCTTTGCAGGAAGTTACCATGGAACCGCCCGTAGAAGTGTCCGACGGCGCCTTTTGGGCCCCGTTGAACTTCTTCGCTCAGTCTGTTTCCGGGGAAATATCGTTTTTAAAAACGGAGCGGATTATCGACGTCACCATGCCGGAACCCCAGCGGATTGGAGACATCATCCCGGAGACGAAAAAGGTGGCTGAAGCGCTCGACAGCGCCTTTATAACGCGTCAGGCGGCTACTAATCTGGCGAGCGCCATAGAATTATTCGCCGCCGGCTATACGTCGGACTGTAACGGCAACAACGCCGGCTTCCCGTATGTTATTCTTCAGGCCCCGCCTTCTCCTCGCACAAACATCGTGGAACAGCTTCCCATAGTGTACCAGATGGATAACGACGAAGCGTTTGTGTTTGTCGGAAGAACGCCCCCGGAGTGCGCGTATTACAGCTACCGGAGCTATCTGGTGAACAGATATTATGAGGATGATACTCCCCCGGCGAGAAAGAAGATCTATGCGAGCCTCGGGGATACCATAAATAATTACAATATTACCCGGTATCACGGGTATGTTGAACCGTATGAAAGCCCGATTGTCATTATTTCGACCGGCAATGTAAAGACGCAGGAGGCTGTGCGGGCCGCGGTCATCCAGGCCGGTATAAGCGAAGATCGTATTTTATATGACATCATGCCCGCCGACACGGTGAGGTTCGGTCTTGATTCCCAGGCGGACGGTTTCAATTTCCTGCACCGGACGTCGGTATTTTCAAATGAGCAGAAGGGGCAGGCGTATACCGCGCAACCTACCCTCGAAGCCCTCCGCGTCACTCCAAGGGACGCCATGGAATTTGTTCCTCTTGACGCGCCGCCCCTTATCGAGAGAGCCACGGGAATCACCGAAGACGACGTGAACGACCAGCTTCCGGGCGCGGTCGCTTTGTTGCGGACTGCAATAATCAACCGCTACGGCTCCGGATATCAGTATCATAGGGAAATGGACACCACGACCTGGCTTATCGAAGGGCAGGAAGCCATCGAGGAAGGCGTCAACGTGCTCGGAGAAACCAGGGATACCCTATACTCCTGTACCAAATCATTCACGCTTGAGGAAGAAGATCTCATTGTGGTGTTCGGCGTCAACCACAACAAGACCGCGAAAGCCGTCTACGGAAATGTCAGCATTTACGGCGCGGAATATTTCAATGGATTCGGCGGAATCACGAACCTCGCCTACCAAGGAACGGCGCTCGGTTATCTGCCGGACATGGACCCTGAGCTTGCGGGCATGCTGTATGTCTATAAATTTGCCAGAACGGCGTTGGACGACCAAACGTTCGCCATCCCCAGAAACATCGACAATTCCTATATGGGATTAAACGATGGGGACGCGGCGTTTATGGGATTCAGGGCCTACGTGGACGTGACGACCACCGTGGGAACTATTATTGATGAAATTGTAAGGGATCAGGCCATCCTCTTCACCAACACGGCGCCGCAAGAGTGAAAGAATTATCCCGGTCAGACGATTTTATGTTTTGCGGGAGGGAACTTTTTGAAGATCGATAGCCTTCGACGAGGAAGCGCCGCAGCCAGGGGAAAACTTTCCGGGATTTTGCGTCAGATTGTCTAGGCGGCGTATGAAATTGACCGGTACTGGCATCCTTTTTGCTCATCAACACAAGCGTTATCGACGGCGTATCTCTTGCCAGGCGGTGTGAATGATTCCCTGGAACTGCTTTATCCGGAACTGGTCACGGACAATACCAAACCGGCCTTTTCCCGTGGAAGCTATTTTGCAGGACATACTTATACCGTTTCCGTCCGCGCCTCCGTTTACCGTATTACCGGTATCGTGAATATGGACGAACAAAGCTTTATCTACGCCGACAACCCCCCTTGGTCTTTGGATACCAGAAAGTCATGAAAGAAATGAATACGAATAGAATTTTCGTGGCGCTGTCGTTGTTCCTGGCGCTTGCCGTCGCGCTGCTCGCCGGATGCGGCGGCGATTCCGCTTCCAATCCAGCTCCGTTGAGCGCCGGTAATGTCAACCTGATATTCGTGACAAGCCCGGATTTGGCCTACCATGAGCCCGGCGACGTCAATCCGGACACGGCGAACCTCAGCAACCAGGGCCTGCAGCGCTCGCTCCTCCTGGCCACGTTTCTGCAACAGCGGGTACTGGGGGCAAGCAATGTCACCGCCATTCACACGCTCGAACCGATGACCCATTTACAGACCGCGCGCCAGTACCCCGACATGGCGGCAATCGGGTACATCCAGCAGTTCGCCCTTCTCAACCAAACCACGCTGCAAGGGACGACCGCCTACAGCTACCCGATCGGCGCGTCCTATGCGCCGGGGACCGCGCCCAGTGGAGTTGTCGAGCCGATTTCATCCACCGCCGGTTGCCAAGGGCTGGATTTCAACAACAAGGACGGCGACAACGATGCGCTGCTGGCCGGTATTATCAGCGCAAACGTCCCGGGCTTTTATGTCTTCTCGGCGCCCTGGGAGACCATCAGCGCTCTCATGGCGACTATCGAGAGGACCGAGGGCTATAACCTTGATCTCCCGGAAACCTATAGGGGCCCAAACCTTATCTACGCGATTTCCATCCAGCCGTCGAAAACCGCGAGCCTCCTTACCTACGACAGCGACCTGAACCCGCCCTCCACCTATCCCACGCTGCCGGGGCCCGTGCCTTGGGCGCCGTGCTCGGCGCAGCCTTTCAACATCGAACGGACCGGAGGCGTAAACGGCGCCGTGATTCCGGCGAACATCAACACCAACGAAACGGTGTACCTGATCCGGCACGCCGAAGCGCACCCGACGGATACCTGGGATGACGGCAACTATATAGGAGCGGGGCAATGGCGGGCGCTGGCCCTTCCCGACGCTCTGCGCGGCAAGATCAGTCCCACCCAGGTTTATTCCATCGACCCCGCGCAGGCGTTCTCTTATGATATTTACGATTTTTCGTATGTCAGGCCCTCTTTAACGGTACTGCCCTATGTGATCGCCAATAATTTGCCCTATAAACTGGTGGCGGATTTCAGTATTATGGCCAACGACCAAGACGTAGCCGACCGCACTCGCGACTTTTTCTTTACCGGCGGCGCGTTTTCTAATCAAACCGTACTGGTGGCGTGGGAGCACAAACACTTTCCACCGTTGATAACCGCGCTCCTTCAGAGCTATGGCGGCGACGACCCGGTCCCGACGTTAAATTGGCCGAGCGACGACTACGACACCATATGGACCGTAAGGCTCGACGCCCAGGGCAACGTGACGGTAAACAACGATCTGTGCGAAGGCATCGATTCGGCAAGCCTGCCGTCCGAGCCGCCCCATTTCTAGCCCCCATTATCCGCCATAGTGGACGAGGCCCGGATTGCCCGGTCAAGCTCCCGATAAATCGGGACAGGCTGGGCAATGACGGGAGGACAGGAGTTTGTCATCTCGAGCGCAGTGAGAAATCGCTTGCAGGGGGTCCGGGGGAGGCGCCTCCCCCGGCAGTTTTTCGTGTTTGTAAAATCAGGGTTGCCCGCTCAGGCCGGGCAATGACGGGGACAGGGGGCGCGTCCCTCGAATAGCGGGATCTCCCGGCGGTTTTTGCGCGTGGTTGTCAGGCGCCGGAGGCCTTCGGCGGCTTGTTATATCCCTTGTCGCCGAATGGAGAGAGCTTCTCAATCCAAAGCTCTTCAAGAACACGAAGATCTTTGGCGGGGTTATAGGCCGGATCGTCCATCGGTTCAAGAAGCTCCAGTTCCGTAAATTCAAACGCCTCCGGGCCGAACCGCCTCCATTCTTCCTGTAGCGCCATATTGCGGTGAATGCCCATCCTGAGTTCGGCTTTGATACGATTCAGTATCGCCGGCAGATTAACACTCGAGCCGATCAGCGTCTTTCCGTTGATCTTGTTCCTTACCCGGTAAACGCCCATGGGGAGGGGCGTATCTTTATATTCCCTAATTTTTAGCTTCCTATCCATTTTTTGTATCCTTCGGTTGATCCGGCGCTTTACCGCGCGTCATCGGCCAACGGCTCGCAGCCAGACAACCTTGTCCTTTTTTCAGGATGGCCCACAAGGGCTGTGCCTCGGGCGTTCCCACGCGCTCAATCCCGGAATACCGCCTCCGCCAGTTTTCGAGCGTAATTCCTTATATCCACAGGCCATGAGTCGGTTTGCTCATTGAAGCGGTCGGAGGCTTTTGCGAACAAGGCCCTCGACGCCTCTTCGAATCCCGGCAGGTTACCGGCCAGGGCGGACATGAACCGGTATGTAGCCTCTTGCGAAAAACGCGCACTGTCCCGCTTGCTGTTAACGCGCCGCGCTTCTTCAACCAGCTTGCGGAGAGCCACGGAGGCGCCGCCCGGCTGGCTATTAAGCCAGTCCCAATGCCGCGGCAGCAGGGTGACTTCCCGGGCGACAACGCCCAGCTTGGGGCGGCCCGGCTTGCGCGGCGCTCTTTGGTCCGCAGGCGCCGGTTGGGGCGCCGACGCGCCATACGCCGCTGGTTTCTCCAGCCTCTTCAAGACGTCGTCCATCGCGCCGCGAAAATCCACTTCGACAAGTTTGGCGGTGGAATCGTCGAAGATAAGGATCGACTCCTGTTCCCCTCGATCGATAAGTTCTTTCACTTTTCTGGCGACTTCCGGAAGCGGTCCGGAAGCGATACAGCGGTCGCCTTCGAACGCGGTACAACTGCTTAAATTGGGCGCGGCCATCGGTGGATATCCTTTGCTGTGTGGTGAGTGGACGAATTATACCCGGATAAAATTACGCTGTCAATATTACCCGGATAAAATAAAATGCGGCTTTGACGGCGCGATTCCTGCAAGGTTTGAGCAAACCGCCGGAACGGGGTTCTCCAGCCCGTAAAGCCGGGAATTGGAAGCAAAATTTGTACGGTGGCGTCAAAAATGCGGAATTAGAGTTCGGAAACACGGAAACAGGGCCACTGCCCCACAAGGAGATCACATGAACAAGCTACTGAGACTGATCCTGTCGTCGCTTCTGTTGGCGGCTATTTTTTCCTGCAGCGGGAGTTGGGCCGACGGGTCTTCGGAAGGCGGCGGAGCGGCGCATGACAAGGCGCTGAGCAGCGAACTGACCTTGGAAGAAGTGGAGGCGGCTCTTGAGGACGACTACGAGATCGTACTCAGGGATTCGGTCAACTGGTTCGTTATGTTGAATCATGTGGAGACGGACAACAACCTGATCAGGTATGAAGGCCTGCTTTTTTATCACTACGGCGGCCGGGACATTTCGGGCAAGGCCAAGGCTGTGTATAACAGCAACCCCGACGTGCTGACCATCCAATGCGAGGACACGTATGATGAGGATAATCCGGATATAATGGCCTACGGCTTTGTATTCGATTCAGCGACTTCCAGACACATGCGGGGAGGCTGGGCCTACCTCAAGGGAAAATGGCAAGGAGGGACCGCGGCGCGACTGCTCAAGGGCCAAATCGGCGGTCATCTGGGCGATGAATAGCTGATTTCCAGCGGATAAACACCCAATCCAAGCGGGAGACGATTGAATGTTGTACCATGCGAGAAAATGGAGGCTCCTCCGCGTTCCGGCGCTGATGTTTATTATACTGACCCTGACCTGGGCCTGCGACAGCGGCGACACGAAAGTGGTGTATCGCGACGCCACGGTTGTGGAGATCGGCGCTGTCGTGGCCTTGTCCGACGCGTCGCCCATTTGGGGGCGATCGTGCCTGGAAGCCCTGCGCCTGGCCGAAACCGACGTCAACAACAACCTGAACGAAAGCGGTTCGGAAAAGAGGGTGCGGTTGGTCTATGGCGACAGCGGCACTGAGCCCGAGGTGGCCGATTCCCTGCTGCGTTCGTTCCTGAGCCAGGATATCCGGGCGGTGGTGGGCCCGCTGACCAGTTCCGAACTGTTGACCATGGAAGCGACCATCAACGAATCCGACGCCGTACTGATCAGCCCCAGCAGCACCGTGGCGTCTCTGGGTCTGCCCGGTGACAACATCCTGCGCATGGTCCCCAGTGACGGGCTCATGGTTGACGCCATCACCCAGGCCCTGTTGTACAAGGGCGTGGAATCCCTGGTCGTTTTGTACGTGGACGACGAGTGGGGCCAGGCCATACTCGACGGACTGACCGCTTCCTTTGAAGCCAGGGGCGGAACCATACTGGGCAGCCTGGGTTATATCAACGTCAGGCCCGACATGCTGCAAACGCAACTGGACGATCTCAGCCGGATGATATCGGACCGCATGGCCGTGGCCGATCCTTCCACCATCGGTTTCATGCTGATCTGCTACGACGAAGGGTACGGCATCATGGAAATGGCCTCGGCGGACGCCGCGCTGGGGCAGGTCGGATGGTTCGGGACGGATGGATTTGTCGGATACCGGTCGTTGTCGACGGACGAAGCGGTGGGCGCGTTCGCCGCGCGGGTCGAGTACACGGCCCCGTCTCTGGAGATACCTCTGACCGCCGAAGGGGAAGCGCTGAAGGACAAAATCGAAACGGCCACGGGCCTACCCGCCACCATATATTCGCTGCTGGCCTACGACGCCTTCCGGGTCGCGGCCAATGCGCTCCTGGGTTCGCCGGACGGTGTTTCCGCAACGGACCTGCGGGAAAAATTATATTCCGAATTTGCGGCCTATGAAGGCGCGACCAGCCCCATCAACCTCAATGAAGCGGGCGACCGGGCCGACGGAATTTATTATTTCTATGCGGTCGAGGACGTGGACGGCTCGTATGAATGGCGCCACGCGCTGACCTACGAAAATGGAGCCGTCACGCCCAACTGAATCGGCGCCGATTGCGGGAATCGCCGATAACTCCTCATGCGGGCGGCGCCATGGCAGTTTTACCGAATGGTATGGCGCCGCCGGAAAGAGGTTGGATTACAGCGTTGATTCAGTCGGATACTTTTTTAAAGCCGCGTTTCAGGGATACCGGGGGCGGTTCCGGGTCTCTTCATAATAAGCTTCCAGACCTACTTTTCTGATTTTCTCGTTGATAAACATCCACAGCTTGTACAGGCCTTGGTCAAAATTGGCGCTGTCGCAGGGAAACTCGTCACACTGGTAACAGAAATCGACCTGTTTTTCCTGATGACAGGGGCGAATCCCACAGTCTTTATACAGCTTGCACTGCTCGTTACGGCATCCCTTGCAGTTTTCCGAGGCAAGGTAATCGAGCATTTCCTTGAAAGCGGGATAGTTTTTAAAAACCGGCTCGCCCAACAGGGTTTCAAGCCGCTGGGCGTATGGGCCGAAATTCCCCAGTTTCTCTTTCAGTTTCAAGCTATACTTGCGGATGTCCCCGTCCACGTGGGCAAAGCACTTTTCACAGCTCAGGCCGCAGGGGGCCAGCGCCGCCTTGATTTGTTCGTGGGTCATAAGCCGTCTCCTTTCGTTTGATGAATCCGATCATACCGGTTGCGCTTTGTGGTGAGAAGTGGCATAAACGACATCTTAGATGGCGATACAGACATTTTTCTGGTTTTATTCGAAGGGAGCCTAAAAATGGATCCGCAACGTGAACCCATGAGCGCCACCATCCTGGGGGTTTACAACTCCATGGCCACCACCATTTTCGGCCCCATGGATATCCTGAACCAGGCGGGGAGGCTCTGGAACCGGGTGAGCAGGCGGCCTCAAGCCCCCTTTTTTGATGTTAAAATCGCCTCGCCGGACGGGCGCCCCATCCAATGCCTGAATAAGGCGCAGATTCAGCCTCACTGCGGAATCGGGGAAATCGAGAAAACGGATTTGGTGGTTATAGCGTCGACCACCTATATAGATCGGATTCTTGATGAAAGCCCCGGCCTGGTTTCCTGGATCAGACGGCAGTACAACCGGGGGGCCCATGTGGCCAGTATTTGCACGGGAGCGTTCCTGCTGGCGGAAACCGGGTTGCTGGATGGAAAATCGGCGACCCTGCACTGGGGATTTGCGGAGACCTTCCGCCGGAGGTATCCGCAGGTGGAGTTGAAGCTGGACCACATGTTTCTCGATCACGGCCGCCTCTACTGTTCGGCGGGCGTGAACGCCGGTATGGATTTGTCCCTGTATCTGGTGGAGAAGTTTTGCGGCCGGCAAGAGGCGGTACAGTCCGCCAAGATCATGATTCTGGATCTGGGGCGGGAAACGCAGACCCCGTATCTCTGTTATCTTTTTTCCAAGGACCACGGCGACCCGCTCGTTCTGAAGGCCCAGACCTGGATAGAACGGCATTACACGCAATCGATCGACTACGACGGACTGGCGCGAGAATTCGCGATGAGCCGCCGTTCATTGGAACGCCGGTTCAAACAGGCCACGGGCGTCACCCCGTTGGGATATCTGCAGCAGTTGCGGGTGGAAACCGCCAAACGCCTTCTGGAGGAGGGCAGCCATAACTTCGATGAAATCACCTATCTGATGGGATATGAGGATATCCCCTTTTTCAGGAAGGTGTTTGTGAGGCTGACCGGCCTGCGGCCCAAGGAGTATCAGAAGCGGTTTTCAGGATTTTCGGCCGGCCCCGTTAATCGAAGCTGACCCTTGCTTTGGCCGTCATCGGTAGTTTCCGGCCACCTGCTCTCCCTGACGCGCGGCGCCGCATACCTATTCTCTCTTGACCCCCGTTATTGGCTTATCTTTGAAACCGGCAGGACGGCTCGCGCAACCCGAAAGAGAGGCTGCCCCGAACCGTTAGCATCCATAAAGGAGATGTCGAATACATAGGACGCCGAAGGAGCGGGAGAGGCGGCGGCGGTAACGGCCGCCGCCAGTTTGCAGACCAGGCCGGGGTCCGGCAGGGCCGCGCAGTCGCTCTTGTCATCGAATCCCGGCGTGTACGACTGGTATGGGAGCAGAGCCAACGGTGTCGTCGCCTGCGTGCCATCACCCAGGGGCGTTGAGAGGTAAGCCGTGATTTGAACGTAGAGAGTCGGCGCCGGGAAACCGTACGCCGCCGTCAGGGGCGCTGTCAGTGTCGTAAAAAAGCCAGCCAAAAGGCCGGCCAAAGGGCCGGGCGGCGAACCTGAAGCGATTTCGACATCCCGATCGACGGCAACCAGGGCGCTCAGGGGATCCATGGTCGTCTGGCCGGGCACAACCTGGATGGGTTGGGTAAACTCCAGGCTGATTTGAGCTTTGTTGTCGCGCAGCGCGTCGAGCCCCGTAAAGGAAAGCCGTTTCCTTTTGCCCAACGACGCGTCCTCCACAAACTCGATTGACGCCGCGGGAGCGTTTTCCGCAGGCGGGGAAATAGTGACCAAGGTTTCTTCTCCCGCGCCGGTTTCGGCCACCACATAGTGATAGACCCTGGGCGAGCTATTTTCGGCCGCGGGGCTCAGCGTCAGATCCACGCCGGTATCCAGCGAGCAGCCGGTGGGGAGCGCGCCTCCGGGAGAGGCAAATTCAACGGTGTAGGTCCAGGAACCCAGGGTATCCAAAGGTTTGTCCGGCGCCCAATCCGCCTGAGACGCCTGGCTCAACAGTGTGGGCCCTTGGAAAGGCCGGAACGACGGATTGAGTGGGTTTCCCTCCTCGTCCCATGCCGCAAGCTCTATGTTACGGTAATTGAGCGGCGCCGCGCCTCCGGGCGGTTCCAGAATCCCTTCCATCAGGTAAAGTCCACCGGGCTCGCAAGGGTCCGTCGGCGGGATATACCGGAAATCAAGGGAAAGATTGCCGCCGTCCCGGCATTTGCCGCTTACGGTGAACAACGCGTCATTCGGGCTGAAAAATTCCGAGAGGCAGGGCGCGGAATTAACGGAAACGACGATGGCGATGGACGCGTAGCCGGGAGGATACACCAGGGTGATTATTTCCAAACCGCCGGTTAAGTCGCGTTCGATAACCGTAGCCCCGGGCGCGCCGACGTACTCCATGGAAGAGTGTTCTCCGCAGGATGACAACGTCGTGATGAAGGAGAACGCGGCTATCAACATGACGAGACAATGAGACAAGCTTCCGAGGTATTTCTTCATGGCGCCTCTTGATGACCTGATTGGCAAGCTGGATAATGCGATGAAATCCCCACAAAGACGTTTCAGAAATACCCCTCATCTCGGGAACTTGCAATCCATTTTTCAGGTCACGCGCCTTATGGCGGCAAAACAGGCGGCGCCATACCCGTTTTAGAGAAGCCCGAGCCGCTGACCATATGGTCTTCAACGTCGCCATGTCCGTTCCGCCTCCATCAGCCGTAATTCCTCACTTCCCGCGAAGATTTATTATTAGGGATAAATCGAATTATTACGCGAAATTTCATTCATTTAGATGCGCTGTTTGCGTCATTCACTACTCTAGAGGTCTGTTTTGAGTTACCGTTTACTGTATACTGGATGCAATTATTATGAACATTTGTTCACTTTTTCTGAACACTTGTCTCTCCTCAATGAACAAACGTTATCATTTTTGAGTAGGCCCGGTGGTTGGAAAGCCATTTCTCTACAGCTCGTAAATATGTGTATTTTCTAGAAATTATGTTTAAAAACCAACTTATTTTTAACGTGGCACGGAAGATGCCTTTGCTCTCAGGGAAATACCAGGCGTCGAAGCGTCTCCAAACATATTGGGATATGTTTCACCACACTCGCGCTGAGAATCAAATATATTGCTAAATGTAATCAAAATAAATTAAACAAAAGGAGAGTGCGCCATGTTAAAACGTTTGACCGTTGGGAAAAAGATCATTCTCGGGTTTGCCGCGGTTCTGGTTCTTTTAGGGGTCGTATGGCTGGGGGCTTACACTTCCTTGAACGCGGGATCGGATGGATTCAACCGGTATCGGCATATAGCCCTGAACACAAACTTGCTCGGAAAGATACAGGCCGACATGCTGATGGTTCAAACGAACGCGGAACAATTCATCAATACAGGAAGCGATGAGGATCGCAAACTTCTTGAGAGTTACGCCGCCAAGGTTGAGGAGTTCCTGGCCCAGGCCAAGGAACGAATCAAGAACAAGGAACGGGCGGAGAATATCCAAAAGGTGGAGCAGGAGTTAACCAAATATAATACGGTGTTTGAACAAATGGCGGCGCTTCAGAGTCAGAGCCAAACCATGGTAAAGGATACGCTCGATGTAATAGGGCCCTCAATGGAAAAAAGCCTGACCACTATCATGGAGTCGTCCGAGAAAAACACTGATACGGCCGTGGCCTCCAACGCGGGAATGGCGTTACGGAGTCTTCTTCTGGGACGGCTCTACGCGCTTAAGTTTCTGAACCGCAACGAAAAAGCGGACGCGGAGCGCGTCAGATCGGAGTTCGCCGAATTTGAGAAGAAAATTAAAGTCCTGGACAGCGTATCGCATGACCCTGAACAGAAGAAAATGCTCTCCATGATAGCGGACGCGGGAAAGGAATACCGGACAACCTTCGATAATCTGGTTGAGGTCATTTTCAAGCGGAATGAGATCATCACGGGAACCCTGCATCAAATCGGACCGGAAATCGCCAGAATCACCGAAGAGGTAAAGCTGACCTACATGGGCGAACAGGATCAACTGGGGCCGGGGTTGGTGGCTCAAAACGCCAGAAGCCTGTCGATCATCACCATGGTGGGGATTGGAGCCCTCATAATCGGTGTCCTGTTCGCCTTTTTGATTACGCGGGGGCTTACCAGGTCTCTGGGGATGATCAGCGAAGGGCTCCAGGGAAGCGCGGAGCAGGTGGCGGCCGCCTCCGGACAGGTGTCCGCGTCCAGCCAATCGCTGGCTGAAGGGGCGTCCGAGCAGGCCGCTTCACTGGAGGAGACTTCCTCGTCTCTGGAAGAGATGTCATCCATGACCAAGCAAAACGCCAGCAACGCCGGCGAGGCCGATACCTTGATGAGGGACGCCGCCAAGATCGTAGCGGCGGCCAATGAATCCATGTCGCAACTGACCGTCTCCATGGAAGAGATAACCAGAGCCAGCGATGAAACCTCCAAGATCATCAAGACCATTGACGAAATCGCGTTTCAGACCAACCTGCTGGCGCTGAACGCGGCGGTGGAAGCGGCGAGAGCGGGCGACGCGGGGGCCGGATTCGCCGTGGTGGCCGACGAAGTGAGAAACCTGGCCCTGCGCGCCGCCGACGCGGCCAAAAACACTTCCAACCTGATCGAGGGAACCACCTCAAAGGTCAAGGACGGTTCCGGGCTGGTGGACAAAACCAACGAGGCCTTTGGCGCCGTGGCCGCCTCCGCGGCCAAAGTGGGCGAACTGGTGGCGGAAATCGCGGCGGCGTCGAACGAGCAGGCCCAGGGTATTGATCAGGTGAACAAGGCCATGTCGGAAATGGACAAGGTTACGCAGCAAAATGCGGCGAACGCCGAGGAGTCGGCGTCGGCCGGCGAGGAATTGAACGCTCAGGCCATACAGATGCAGACGTATGTTCAGGAATTGGTGTTCATGGTGGGTGGAAGCGCGCACAAGGAAAGACAGCGGAAACCGGCGGCCCCAAAGAAAGGCCGCCGGGACGCCCGGCAAGATGCCGCCGCCATGCGAAGCGTCGCCCCCAAACCCCTCGCAATTTCCGCGTCAAGCAGAGGGGGCGCTGAACGGATTATTCCGCTGGATGAAGCGGATTTCAAGGATTTCTAATCGTAAGAGCGTGTGTGGGGGAGGAGGGATTCCCCTCCTCAGAGCGCTTGGGAAGGCGCGGGCCGGGCGGGAAGCGGGTTTGCCGGCTCCCGGCCCAGCCATTAATAATCTTTACGGTACGGTCGGGCCGGGCGTTCCCCCTTATCGCCGAACCCGTTGCGGCGGGTTCGCGGCTTTCATTGATTACCGTTTCGCCTCACGTTCCGGCGCCTCGGCCGCCCAGGCGTTCAGGTTTTTCCCCGCCTGCGCCTTCTTTCCTCCGAAAGCCTGGCATTGCGCCATAAAAAGCTCATGTATTTCCAAATCCTTATGGTATAAGAAATTCTGGCGCGGATCGCCGCGCCTGTGGCGCCGGCCAGCGCATTATATCCACCGATTCCGGCCAGTGGGTCTATCCGGTTCCGGTCCATCAGATGGGTATTTTCATCGGCGGCCTGCTCAGTTTCGGATTCCCGGCCAAGGAGATACGGAGGATGGTTTCCGAAAATCCCGCGTCCATGCCGGGTCTGTAGGACGACTCCCTTGCCCCTGATCCGCCCGGCGCCCGACGCCGAAACCGGGAAAATGCGCGCCGTTGGCTTTAAAAGCGGCCGGAGGCTGGTTATAGTAGAAGGTGGCCCATAAATTGCTTCACAGGTGGCGTATGAAGAAGCCTGGATTTGGGCGGAATTTTTCCGGGAATGGATGAAAAACGGAGCTATGTTTCCTATATAGGAACGCTGTTCCAGAAATATTTGCATTTCTTTTTTCTTTGATTTACTAATACCAGTCCACGCGCAGCGTGAATTGGGGCGATTTTGTGGCCAGCAAAACAGAGGAAAAACAACAAGGAGGACGCCTGTTGAGTCCGACAAAAAACGGCGCCGCGGAAGAAGGGAAGTCACGGCAAAAGGTGACGCTCTTTTCGGAGTGGTGCAAACGGTGCGGCAATTGTGTCGCTTTTTGCCCGCGGGGCGCATTGGAGCGCGATGAATGGGGCTATCCCAGACTGACCAGGCCCGAACGGTGCACATCCTGCGCCTTGTGCGAGATGTTGTGCCCCGATTTTGCCTTGAGTGTGAGTGACGCCGAGCGGAGTTATCCGCAAGCTTCCTCCAAGGTCATGAAACCCGCCGACGATGAGGCCATGTCTCAAAGTCCGGAGAGAGTGACCCCCAAGCCGCCCGAGAAGGAGCAATGCGATGCTTAGGCCCAAAGCAAGGTTGCTGCAGGGGAACGAAGCCGCCAGCATGGGCGCGTTGGCGGCCGGATGTAATTTCTTTGCGGGCTATCCCATAACCCCGGCCAGCGAAATTACCGAATACATGAGCCGGGAGCTTCCGGTCCGCAGCCATCCGTTTATTCAAATGGAGGACGAGATAGCCTCCATCGGCGCGTGCATCGGGGCGTCCCTGGCCGGCGCGAAAGCCATGACGGCCACCAGCGGTCCGGGTTTCAGCCTTATGCAGGAGAACCTGGGCTACGCGTGCATCGCGGAAACGCCGCTGGTGGTGGTGAACGTGATGCGGGCCGGCCCCTCCACCGGCATGCCCACCAACGTGTCGCAGGGCGACGTGCAGCAGGCGCGCTGGGGAACGCACGGCGATCATCCGGCCATCGTTTTATGCCCTTCGACCGTGTTGGAGTGTTACACCCTCATGGTGCGGGCTTTTAACATAGCCGAACGCTTCCGCACACCGGTCATCTTCCTGGCCGATGAGGTGGTGGCGCACATGCGGGAAAAGGTGATTCTGCCCGAGGAAGACGAAGTGGAAATCATCGACCGCCGCCGTCCCACCGTTCCGCCGGACTGGTATGTGCCCTATAAAACCGACGGAAGCCTTATCCCGCGTCTCGCCGACCTGGGATCGGGTTATCGCTACCACGTGACGGGCCTGGTGCATGACGATCGGGGATTCCCGACCAGGAGAGCCGACGAGGTGGAGCCTTTCTACACCAGGCTGTTCGGCAAGATAAGCAGACATTTCAATGACCTGCAACTCACCGAAAACTACATGACCGAGGACGCCGACTATCTCATCATAGCCTACGGCTGCACGGCGCGGTCGGCTCAGGCCGCGGTGCGCCTGGGCAGGGAGCAGGGCATAAAGCTGGGGTTGCTGAAACTGCAAATTCTCTGGCCTTTTCCGCGCAGGGCGGTTGAATCGGCTCTGGAAGGCAAAAAGGCCGTGATCGCGCCCGAACTGAACATGGGCCAGATCAGTCGCGAAGTTAAGCGGGTCAACGATGGGCGGAGCCTGGTGTATCGGCTGGGCAAGATGAACGGCAGTATGATTACCCCGGATGAAATACTGAACCGCCTGAGAGAGGTGGCCAAATGAAACAGATACATCGCGGTGTCGTCTATGATTGGCTGCGGCACGACAAGAAATTTCCCCACGTCTGGTGCCCCGGCTGCGGTTTGGGCATCCTGCTGGGTTCCCTGATGAGGACGCTGGCCGCCAGCGGATTGGAAAAGGATGAAGTGGCCCTGGTAAGCGGCATAGGCTGCTCGGGCAGGCTGCCGGTTTATGTGGATGTGGGCAGCGTCCATACCACTCACGGCCGCGCTCTGACCTTCGCCACGGGCATCAAGCTTTTCAAGCCCAAGCTCACGGTGATCGTGGTGATGGGCGACGGCGACGCCACCGCCATTGGCGGCAACCACCTTATCCACGCCGCGCGGCGAAACCTGGATATCACCTCCATCATCGTCAACAATCAGACCTACGGCATGACCGGCGGGCAGTACAGCCCCACCACTCCTCCGGGATACAAAGCCGCGACCGCCCAATACGGCCATATCGAACCCAGCTTTGATATCAGCGCGCTTTCGGCGACCGCGGGGGCGGCCTATGTGGCCCGCTCCACCGTGTACCATGTGACCCAATTGGATAAAGTGCTTGGCGAGGCTATCGCCAAACGCGGTTTCGGGGTGGTGGAAGTGTTGAGCCCCTGCCCGACCAACCTGGGCCGTCAGAACAAATTGGGCGGCAACGTGGAGATGATGAAAACCCTGAAGCAGAGCGCCATGCGCATTGAACATTGGGAAAAAGCGTCGGAGGAAGAACGGGCCGGCCGCATACCGATCGGGACCCTCGTGGACCGGGACTTGCCCAGGTATCTGGAGTCCTATAAAAAAGTCTGCGAGGAGGCCGCCAGACGGAGACAGGAGGCGTGCGCATGAGTTCAAAGAGACCGCCCCTGCCGTATCCTGTGGTTGAAACCCGGCTGGCCGGCAGCGGCGGGCAGGGACTGCTCCTCGCGGGGCTGGTGTTGGCCGAAGCGGCCGGTCTGTATGACGGGCGCGAAGTGACCATGGTGCAATCGTACGGCCCCGAGGCGCGCGGCGGCGCGAGCAAGGCCGAAGTGATCATCAGCGACGACCCCATAGACTATCCGCTCTGTTCGCGGGTCGATCTGCTGCTGGCCCTGACGCAGGAAGCGGCGGACGCCTATTGCTGGGACCTGAAGCCCAACGCCTGGATTATCGTGGATTCGGACCTGGTCACCCATCCGCCCACCAACAAGGCCATTGCGCTGCCCTTTACGGCGGTGGCGCGGGATAAACTCATGAAGGTCATGGTGGCCAATGTAGTCGCGCTGGGCGCCATATGTGAACTGACAGGAGTGATTTCCAAGCGGGCGCTGGAAAAAGCGCTTCTGGCCCGGGTTCCTTCCGGCACCGATGTTTTGAACAAAAAAGCCCTGAGCTGGGGCGCCAAGCTGGTGCGCGAGTATATAAAACGCGCTCCCGAACCGGAAGAGGGCAGAGCGCCCGAAGCGGAAGACCTTTAATCGACACGTCACAACAAGGCGCTTCCGGAAATTTCCCGGGAGCGCCTTTTTTTATCGCCCGCCGCGCGGCCGTTCGGCCGTCTTTTCCGGAGCGTCTTCAAAAAAACATTTACAAAAGATTATGAAGAGGTTAAAGGTTTTTTGAGAACCCTTCAATCCGCTTATTTGGCAATAAGCGCCGGAGCGGGATGATGGCGGTCGCCGCTTCCTATTTTCACGCTGCTTTTATTGATTCGCGCTTATTACTGTCTCCAAATTCATGACCGTCATCGTGTAGCTGTCAGAGGTCATTGGCGCCGAACATTACGGTACAGACAGGAGAAGCTACAACCATGCTGGTAATCGATCACGAGTCAAAACTGCCGCTTTATTATCAACTGAGGGAAGAACTCAGAAAAACCATAATGAGTGGAGAGTTGAAAGAAGGGGAGATGGTCCCGTCCGAGCGGGAGCTGAGCGAAAAGTATGACCTCTCCTCAACCACCGTCCGCCGGGCTCTCCACGACCTGGTTATCGAGGATCTGCTTGACCGTAAGCCGGGAAGAGGCACGTTTGTCAGGGCGCGGAAAGTAAAACGTGATCTGAAAAAGGTTCTGGGCTTCACGCAAAACATGAAAGAGATGGGACTGACCCCCACCACCAGGGTGTTGAGCAAGAAGATCGTCAACACCAACGAGTTCGCGCGGGAAAGATTAGGCCTGAAGCAGGGCACGAAAATCCTGCGCCTCAACCGGCTGCGTCTGGCCAACAACACCCCCATGATGCTGGAAACACGCTATGTGCGGCTGGATCTCTGTCCCGGCATCGAGGAAAAGGAACTGGACTCCTCACTCTGGCGGGTGTTTGAATTTGATTACGATAACAAGCCCTACCGCCATTCCCGCACCCTGGGAATCGTAGCCGTTTCGGGCAAATCGCGCGAACTGCTGGGCCTCAAACAGGGTTCGCCCGTGTTCCTGATAAAAGGAATCACCTACCTGCGGAGCGGTCAGCCCATAGAATGCGAAGAGTCCCTGTACCGCAGCGACAAATACGAACTGACCTTCGAGGCGGTGGCGGAGTAGGGAAAAATCAACCAGGGGGCGAACGAAACGTTTTGCCCCTGACCGGCCTCTCAACCTGGGAACGAGAGTGAGACCGGTTTACCGGCCCGCCCCTCGCGATCTCGACGCGTTCGAGGACGTTTAGAGAAATCTCCCGCCGCTCTCGAACATGCCCCTCAACCAATCCCCCTTCCACACACACCCGTTGCTTGACGGGATTCCATCCGTCCGATTGCGCCTCAGGAATGAACCATCGCCCGGGCGCCGGCGCCCATTGACTTTTTCCGCCAAGGGATGTAAGTCTTAAACTACTTATGTTATTTTTAACATAACGAGGGGTTCTTTTCCGCAACCATGCGAAGCGAAGGAGGAATCGCGATGAGGAAGCCAATGGATGACAACTACAAGCTCTACATTAACGGAACCTGGACGGACGGCAAAGGCGGCAAGACATTTGTATCCTATTGTCCCGCCAATGGAGAAGCCTTATCAACCTGTGTCGACGCCTGCAGGGAGGATGTGGATGACGCGGTTAAAGCGGCGTGGAAGGCTTTCGAAACCTGGAAGAATATCAGCCCGCAGGAACGCTCCGCCATGCTGCTCAAGATCGCCGATCTGATCGATGAAAACGCCGAACACTTTGCTCTCGTGGAAAGCATGGATAACGGCAAACCGATCCGTGAAACCGCCAGCATGGATGTCCCGGGCAGCTCCGACCACTTCCGCTATTTTGCCGGCGCCGTTAGAACGGAGGAAGGGCAGGCGGTAATGATCGATCAAAATACGATGAGCGTCATTCTGAAAGAGCCGATCGGGGTAGTCGGGCAGATCGTTCCCTGGAATTTCCCGTTCCTCATGGCCGCCTGGAAAATAGCCCCGGCGCTCGCGGCGGGTTGTTGCACGGTCATCAAGCCTTCCAGCGCCACCCCCGTGAGTATTCTGGAGTTTGCCAAGCTCTTGGACCGAGTGCTGCCCGCCGGTGTGGTCAATGTGATCACGGGGAGTGGGTCGGGCGCCGGCAGTTACATGCTGGAACACCCGGATTTCCGCAAGCTGGCTTTCACTGGTTCCACCGAAATAGGGTATAACGTCGCCAACGCCGCCGCCAAGAAATTGATCCCCGCCACCCTGGAGTTGGGCGGGAAGTCCGCCAATATCTACTTTCCCGATTGCGACTGGGAAAAAGCGATCGAAGGTTTGCAAATAGGCATCCTTTTTAACCAGGGTCAGGTGTGCTGCGCCGGTTCGCGGGTCTTTGTGCATGAGGATATCTATGACAAGTTTGTGGGCGAAGCGGTCGAAGCTTTCAACAAGGTCAAGGTTGGCCTCCCCTGGGAAAAAGACACCGTAATGGGTTCCCAGATCAATGAGACGCAACTGGAAAAGATACTCGCCTATGTCGAGGTAGGCAAAAAAGAGGGGGCCAAAGTCGCCTGCGGCGGCGGCAGGATTACCGAAAACGGCCTGGAAAAGGGCGCTTTCATGCGGCCCACCCTCCTGGTGGACGCCAATAACAAGATGCGGGTGGCGCAGGAAGAGATCTTCGGGCCTGTCGCCGTGGTCATCAAGTTCAAGAGCGAAGATGAAGTCGTCGCCATGGCCAACGATAGCGAGTATGGCCTCGGCGGAGGGGTTTGGACCAGGGATATTAACAGGGCGTTCAGGGTCGCCAGGTCAATCGAAACCGGCCGGATGTGGGTTAACAACTACAACAACGCGCCGGCGCACAGCCCGTTCGGCGGGTACAAGAAGTCCGGTATCGGCCGTGAGACGCATAGGGTGATCCTCGATCACTATACCCAGATAAAAAATATCTTCATCAGCTTAACCGAGGATAAGTTCGGACTGTATTAAGGTAACCGTCAAGGCTGTTTTCGGCCTCGGGGTGGGTGGAGCGCCTCCATCCCGAGGCGCAATTCATAAGCCGAACAGCGCAAAGGAGCTGAGAACGTGGTCACTTTGGACACAAAAGTCGAAGAAATCATGAAAGTTCCGGGCATCGTGGGCTTTTGCATCCAACAGGGAGTTTCGCTCATCACCTGTTCCGATGTATTCCCCGGCAGCATCGGCGAATTGCTGGAACTCAAGCGCGCGCCGGACCCGGAGTCTTTTGTGCGTGATCTGAACGATTATCTGGAGAGCCTGCCGAAGGTTACATGAAAAAATAGGGAGCCTGAAGACAACATAACGGGCGCGTTGATGGGCGGCATAAAACAAGACGAGGTTTCCGGGCTTATGCGCGCGCCCGGAAACCTCGTCTAAGGGATGGGTACATCATCCGGGTTTGGCCTAAACCCGGATAAGGGTTGTTAGCTTTTCAAAAGCTCCTTGGCCTTGTTCACCACGTTTTCCACGGAAAAACCGAATTCCTTAAACAGCGTGTTGGCCGGAGCGGACGCGCCGAATCGGTCGATGCCGATAATGGCGCCGCGCAGGCCGGTGAAGCGTTCCCATCCGCAGGAACATCCGGCTTCGACGGCCAAACGTTTCTCGACCGCGGGCGGAAGCACGCTGTCCTGGTACGCCTTGGGCTGCTCCTTGAACAGTTCCCAGCTGGGAACGTTCACCACGCGAACCTTCACGCCTTCGCCGGTCAACTGATCGTAGGCGCCCAGCAGCAACTGCGTTTCGGAACCGGAGCCCAGCAGAATCAGTTCAGGCGCGCCGTTGGCGGCGTCGGCCAGAACATAGGCGCCCTTGCGCAGCCCGTCGGCGGCCCCGTACTTGCCGCGGTCTATGGTGGGCAGCGACTGCCGGGTCAGGATGAGCGCGGTGGGGCCGCTTTTTCTGGTCAGGGCCACTTCCCAGGCCTCGGCCGTTTCCGGCGCGTCGGCGGGCCGGATGACCGTCACGTTGGGAATGGCGCGCAGGCTGGCCAGGTGTTCAATGGGCTGATGGGTGGGGCCGTCCTCGCCCAGCCCTATGGAGTCATGGGTAAACACGTAGATGACCTGCAATCCCATGAGCGCGGCCAGTCGGATGGCCGGTTTCATAAAGTCGCAGAACACCAGGAAGGTGCCGCCGTAGGGAATGAGCGCGCCGCTGAGCGCCATGCCGTTCAGGACCGCGCCCATGGCGTGTTCCCTGACGCCGAAATGGATGTTGCGGCCCCGGTCGTTCTGGAATTCGCCGTAGCCTTTCAAAAAGGTGTTGTTGGACGGCGCCAGGTCGGCCGATCCACCGATAAGGCCGGGAACATGGGGGGCGATGGCCGCAAGGGTCTTGCCGGACGCCTGACGCGTGGCCACGTTCCCGGAAAACTCGGGCAGCGAATCCTTCCAGATTTTGGGGTCCAGCGGCTTATGCATCTGTTCCCATTGGGCGTAAAGGTCGGGATACTCCTTTTTGTACTGGTCAAACATCTTTTGCCACGCCTTTTCCGCTTCATCGCCCCGGTCGACCGCCTGGCGGAAGAAGGAAAGCACGTCGTCGGGGACGAGGAACGCCGGCTCTTCCGGCCAATCCAGATTCTTCTTGGTCAGGGCCACTTCTTCCTCGCCCAGCGGCGCGCCGTGCGCGTCGGGCGTGTTTTCCTTGTTGGGGCTGCCGCATCCGATGCAGGTGCGGGCGATGATCAGGGAAGGCTTGGAGGTTTCCTTCTGCGCGTTGGCCACGGCTTCATCCAGCGCCTTCTGGTCGTAGCCGTCTATGTTCTGCACATGCCAGTTGTAAGCTCGGAACCGCGCCCCCACGTCTTCCGTGAAGGTCAGGTCGGTGGAGCCTTCGATGGTGATTTTGTTGTCCAGATAGATGTAGATCATTTTGCCCAGGCCCAGCCGGCCCGCCAGGGAGGCGGCTTCGGACGCGACGCCTTCCATCATGGCGCCGTCGCTGGCCAGGGAGTAGATATAGTGGTCCAGGACCGGGAAGCCGGGTTTGTTGAATATGTTGGCCAGGTATTCCTCGGCCATGGCCATGCCCACGGCGGTGGCGAATCCCTGTCCCAGCGGTCCGGTGGTGGTCTCCACGCCCGCGGTGTGGCCGTGTTCGGGGTGTCCCGGCGTGCGGCTGCCCCACTGGCGGAAGTTCTTGATATCGTCAAGCGTCAGGTCGTAGCCGGTGAGGTGGAGCATGGCGTACAGCAGCATGGAGCCATGTCCGGCGGAGAGCACGAACCGGTCGCGGTTGGGCCATTCGGGGTTTTTGGGATTATATCGCATGACGCGGGACCAGAGTCCGTACGCCAGGGCGGAAGCCTCCATGGGCATGCCAGGATGACCGGAGTTTGCTTTCTGTACGGCGTCAACGGCGAGAAACTGGATGGTCTTAACGCATCGTTGAACGAAATCGTCTGAAATGGTCGCGTTGGGTTTCGCTGTTGTAGTTGTCATAGCGTCCTCATCGTCTCAAAGTTAAATTAAAGTCTATGGGTTCATCCGTGAAGGCTTTTTTGCTTGTTATTCCCGGATAATAAAGAACCGCCTGTTCGCATAAGGCGGGGTAGCGCGCTCGCCTGTCAGCGATCGCGCGTTTGCGGTTTGGAGCCCATTAAAATAGGGCATGTTTGCGGGCTTGTCCAACATTTCCGGCTCGCGCGGCCAAAAAATTCCTTAAAAATCCATTGAACCGCGCCGTAAGAGCTTTGAATCCAAGTCATAGGGGTTAAAAGCCGCACAAATGAGCAATCATGATGGAATAATCTGTATAGTTATAACAATGGTACACTAAAGTCAATATGCTCGTGGCCCTTGGCGCGAAAAGACGCCGCGGCCCCCCCCCGCGGACGAGCCGGTTCAGGCCGGAAATCTTCGGCGACCCGATAAAAAGAAAAACAAGAAAGCCTCCATAAAATTTAATCCAAACCGGTGGTTCGGGTATCTATACATACAGAAGGAAGATCTTATTCTTCTTCATGTATCTTCTCCTTCGGCCGCCTGGTTTCCCCCCACTTTTCCAGGCGGCCTCTTTTTATGCGCAACCCGTCTCCCACGCGTGAGGTGAAATCGGAATGGCCACGGCCGGATACGCGGGGCGCCTTTTGCGGGTGGACCTCACCCGAGGAGAAACCTGGGACGAACTTTTGCCCGAGCCGACGCTCAGGAAATGGGTGGGAGGCGCCGCGCTGGCCATACGGCTCCCGTACGACGAAGTCCCGTCGCCTGGGACGAACAGACCGGCAAGCCCTTGCCGGAAATTCTGGACAAACCAGGCCTTTGGAAACTCAAAAAGGATTTATAGGCCGAAGGCCCCCCGGGAGCTTCGCGCGCGCCGTTTCTACTCCTGTTTATGGCGCTTCAGCCAGGCGTCGCATCTGACGCCCACGTTTTCCCGCAGATTGCCGTAGAAAAAGTCGTAATCATAGGCGTGATATACGCCCGGCCCCATGACATGGTTGAGTTCCTTGTCGATGGCGGGAACGGGAATAACCAGCCCTCCCTGCGAGCGGTCGACGCGCGCCCCGGTGAAATGGGGAATACGTTTCCGGGAACCGTCCTCCAGTTTGATCAGCCCGTAGATGTTGAGTTCGGCGGGAACAGGGGAGGCGCCGGTGGACCAGTTCAACGGATTGACGCAGCGGGCGCCGGGCTGGATGACCGGAGATTTGGCGCCGTCGGCGATGGTGTTCCAGGTCAGGACACAGCCGGTCCGGTCCGGTTTGTTCCCCAGCGGCAGCTTCAGTTGTTTCAGGTCCCGGTCGGTGACCGACCAGCCGATGATATAGACCGCCACCAGCCTCTCGCGGGGCGTCAGGTCGGGATAACGCAGCAGCAGGTTCGAGCCCTGGCTGTGCCCCGCCAGGATGAACGGACGGCCCTGATTCAAATGTTCCAGGTAATAGATAAGGGCCTCCCGCATATCCCGCAGCCCTATGTCCAGATACCTGGCCCGTTCGGTTTCGCTCAATTCCAGGGCGGCCAGAGAAGCCTGACGGTAGCGCGGCGCGTAGAGGTTGCACGCGGCGGCGTACACACTCGCCTGGCGTTCGGTGGCGCCGTTGGCCTCTTCATTGGCCTCTTTGTTGTCCAGTGACGCCACCATGCCGTCTTTTTGATCCATATAGGTCGTCGGATGCATATAGAACACATCCACCGGTTTGTCGGTCGTGGAGGGCAGGGCGACCCAGAATTTGGGGTTGGCGTAGTCGGGAGCCGCGGAGTCTTGCGCGGCGAGGGAGTGGGCCGGAACGACCCAGGCGATGGCGAGCAGAATAACGACGAACAAATGAGAACGAATTTTCATGCGAAATCCTCAGGGTGGTCAGATTTTTATCGGGTTTTGGATCGAACGCTGTCCCCGCTCCGGCGGCGGTCCGGCGGGCCGCAAAAAGAACGCTTTCCAGGCTGTCATGCGTTTTGCGCGGGACGATTGTAGCTTGTTTTCAGCCGCAGGTCCCGCGTTTTTCGGGAACAAGGCTCAGGACTTTTTAAATCTTGACGGGTCGAACCTCATTAGGAAAGTGGTCCCCTTGTCTCTTTGTACCGAAACCGTTCCCTTGAGCTGTCTTTCCATGAGGTTCACCACGAGATGCAGCCCCAATGTGTCGGTTTTCCGTATATCGATATCCGCCGGAAGGCCGATACCGTTGTCGCTCACGATCAATTCCACGCCCGCGTTGTCCGCCAATATCCGGCATTGAATGGTAAGCTCTCCATCGTATCCCGGCGGAAACGCGTATTTGAGCGAATTGGACACCAGTTCGTTCAAAACCAGCCCGCACGGCACCATGCAGTCGGCGGGCAAATAGATCTCCCGTTCTATGTCCAGGTTGAGCCGTACCTTGCCGGAAGGGGTCCGGTAGATTTTCAGCAGCACATTGGCCAGACTGGCGATATAATCCTTAAGGCGCAGCCTGGAGAAATCACCGGCCTGGTAGAGCGATTCGTGAATCAGCGCCATGGACCTGATACGGGTCTGGCAATCCTTGATGAAAGCCTTGATCCCTTCCTCCGGCGTCTTTCCCACCTGCAGGCTGAGCAGACTGCTTATAACGGCCAGGTTGTTTTTCACGCGGTGATGGATTTCCGCCAGGAGCGTTTCCCGTTCATTAAGCGCGATTCTGAGCCGCTCTTCGTTCTCTTTTTGCAGGGTGATGTCGTGAACCAGCGCGAAATAGCCCTTCACCTCCCCGTCCGGCGTTATGGACGGCACAAGGATGGTTCTGACATGGATGGGACCGACCCCCCTGTAGGGCACGACGCGCTCATAGGTAACCGGCTGACCCGAAAGGGCGGTGTCGATATACTCTGAAACAATGTGATACGCCTCATCCCCCATGATTTCCCGTATGGTCTTGCCTTGAAGCTCCTCCACGGGCCGTCCGTACCAGCGCTCATAGGTCTTGTTGACGATCACGTACCGCCTGTCCTTGTCGACGAACGATATGAGCGCCGGCAGCGCGTCGATCAGCAAGTGGAGTTGTTTCTGTTGTTCGCTCAGCGCCTGCTCGGCGCGCTTGCGTTCGCTTATGTCTATAAACGTGCCGATGATCTGAGTCACCGCGCCGGACGAGTTCCGCGCGAACACGGCGCTTCTGCTCAGGACCCAGATCCAGCGGCCGTCGGCCGTCCTGAGACGGTGCTCCAGTTCGAATACGTCGTTGTCACTGCCCTGTTCCAGGAGTTTTCTCTGTTTTTCAATCCTGCCGCGTTCGTCGGGATGAAAGAGCGCTCCGAAACGGCGTTCGCTCATGGATTTCAGCGTGTCCAGCGTATCTCCGGTGATGGCCGTATATTGAGGATTGATGAAGATGACCTTGCCGTTTTGCAGGTCATAAATATAGAGCCCGTTCAGGGAGGACATCAGCGCCTTGCTGACAAAAGCCTCGCTTTCCCGCAAGGTCTCTTCGGCTTGTTTACGCGCGGTGATATCCACGAGGTTGACCTGTATCAGATCCTCACTTTCCCCCGCTTTCATAGCCTCCAGTTGCGCGTATTGCGTCCGTTCCGCGTCTTCTTTCCGGAGCAGTTTGAGCTCGCAGGACTGTTTGTCGCCGCTTTTTCCGATGGTATTGAGGAGCGTGAGCCAGTCTTTCCGGGAAGCCTCATCCACGTAGGCGAGAAACGCCTTGCCGATCAACCCTGATCGATCGGCGCCCAGCATGCGCGCCGCGGTCTGGTTGGCTTCTTTTATCTCGCCCCTGGAGTTCATGGTAAAGTATCCCACGGGCGCCAGTTCGAACAGGTCAAAATACTTGAGTCGTGACCGCTCCAGTTCTTCCCGAGTGTTCCTAAGCTTTTCGTTCTGCAGCTCAAGCTCGATCCGCAGCACTTCAAGCTCGTGAACGATTTTTTTCACTTCGCTCCAGGGGAGCTTTTTGAGATCCGGCGTTCCCGAGCGTTTTTTCAGCAGTTGTTCCGCCTTCCGGCGCAATTCATCGGCAGGTTGTCGTTCCATATCCGAAGTCCTATCGGCGCTTGCGTTGGACCATTCCGAAACTTTTTACCGCCTCAATACCCAAATCTCTCTATTATCAACTATATATTACAAAGTATACTATATTCCAGATAATCAGCTCAAATTAAAGGACCTCATTGACGCATACGATGGTAAAACGCGTAAGAATGTCGAGGAGCGCCGCGATTGCCGACGCGGAAGAACAGTAGTAGGGGAGAAGCGGACGAAGGCCACCCTCGGAACGTTGGGTTCCGTTGCGGCGAGAGCGGGAAATCGCGAAGGCGAGGCTCGGGCGAGCCAGGCCCCTCCACGTCCTGACGGCGAGGATCAGGCCGCCTCTTCCTCCTCCTGTGTCCCGGGTGAGGTAACGATCCCCCGCCATTTTTCGACCAGGCGGATGATGCGTTCGACGCTGGTGGAGCAGTAGGCCAGCTTTTCTCTGAGATCCATGGGCGTGCTTGAGGGAAGCTGCGTTTCCACCTGGCTCAGGCTTTTACGCACTTCCTTGAGCGGGGTAACCACTTCATGAGGTATCATGGAAAGGAAGTAGCGGGCGGTTTCGGCCTTTTCCTTGGAAGCCCGCGCGGCTTCAAGGTAATTTCTTCTGCGCTCCAGGGACCGGCGCACCACGGACCGCAGCTCATTGGGCGTGAAAGGCTTGGGCAGGAAATCGCACGCGCCGTAACGCATGGACTCCACCGCCGCGCTTATGGTGGCGTAGCCGGTGATAACCACGGTGGAGATGGTTTTGTCGATGTCGCCGATGCGTTCCAGCACGTCCTGCCCGCTGATTCCGGGCATTTTCAGATCGAGTAGCACCATGTCGGGCTTCAGGTCTGAAGCCATGCGCAGGCCTGACACGCCGTCGATGGCCACTTCAACGTTGTACCCTTCCCGGGTGAGCACCTGGCGGCATGAATCCCTCATGGCCTCTTCATCGTCAATGACCAGAATGACCGTTTGTTCCGTTTGTTCCGGTTGTGTGAACATACGACCCCCCTTTCAATCAACCACAGGGGCAATTTGCATGCCAAGAGCCGGACGGCTCGGTTTGGACAGCCATGAGGGAAAACAGTGGGGTGGGCGTCGTGTTTCCAGTGTTTGTCCGCTCGCGAACCGGCGCCCCAATTCTTCGCCGCATCAGTCACTTACCCCGATTTGGCGTCCGGGAGGCCGCAAAAACGGCGGGCGGCCGCCAACGCGCTCGACGACCCGGCCCTTGGCCTCGCAGCCGGCGCCGGGAGTAGATTATTCCCGAAGAATGGGGAGAAAGCCCCCACGCAAAACGGACGATCGGGCGCGGGAAAGGCGTCGATGGGAGGGGAGGCGCGGGGAGGTCAGAGCAGCTCCTTGCCCACCCAAACCACGCGGCCGATGATGATTTCGGACAGCTTGACGCCGGGAGTGATGTCCACGGCGTACTGTTTCAGGGAAGGGTTGTCCGGCCGGAGCAGCAGCTTGGGAGCGCCGTCCTCGGTGACGGTGTACAGCCGCTTGATCTCGATGTCGCCGTAGGGGTTGCGCACGGCGTACACGCCGCCGTTGGAAACGGCGGTCCGCTGCTCCTCGTTGCAGTTGAGCAGAATCAGTTCGCCCTCGGTGATGGTGGGCAGCATGGAGTTTCCCCGGACCTCGATCAGGTAGAGATTCCGCCGCTTTTCCTGGGTGCTGCCGCCGATTTTGACGATAAAATCCTTTTTAAAGGGGAAATAATCGTCAATGGCGTCGAACACCACCTTGCCCGGACCGCCCGACGCGGCGCCCCGCGCCTTGCCCACCAGAAAGTAGTTATCCGAATCCAAAAGACGCGGGTCCGCCGGAGACCGGTCCGCCGGTTCGGCCGGGTAGGGCGCCCCCGTCCCGCTGAGCAGCCAGTTGAGGTCCACGCGCAGACTTTCATGGATGATCTTGAGCGCTTCGCCGCCGGGCGCGGCGTCGTCTTTTTCCCATCGCTGCACGGTGCTTGCATTAACGCCTAAAAGTTGCGCAAAGTCTTTCCTGCTCAGATCGCCCCGTACGCTTTTTATTCTGCTTCCCAGACTCACGCCGTATCCAGCTCCGCATAACTTAAAGTAATTTATGGATAATTACGCTCATTCCTTCCGCGCTTCACGTTTAATGCAAATGTGAGTAAAAAGCGCTTGACATTGTGCGGAAAGAGCTACTATATTGCAATTATGCATAGACTACCATTGCGCGCATGGTAAGTCAAGGTAAAATATACTCTTTTATGCATTTATTTCGTAGCGGTTATCGATATTGATTGCAAAATGATTCATTTTTGAACACTCAGATCTTCATTCTAGGCTGAAAGGAGCGCAATCATGAAAGCGTGCGCCATCAAGGTGGAACCGGCCATGGCCAGTTGGGACGATGTGGACCGGGAACTCAAGGCGTTGTCCGATCTCTCCCGGAATCTGACCCTGGCCAGGGCCCGTTACGAGGCTCAAATCGAAGCCGTAAAGGCCCGCATGAAGCGGGAAACGGAGTCCATCGCCCAGGAAATGGACGACCGCGCGCGGGAAATCTATCTCTACTCCCTGTCGCGCCGCGACGACCTCAAGGGCAGGAGCAAGAAGCTGCTCCATGGCGCCGTGGCGTTCCGCCATTCGCAGAGCGTCAAGCTGCCGCGGGACCAGAAAAAAGTCATTGAGGCGTTAAAGCGGCTGGGCAAACTGGAATGCGTGGATGTCAGTGAAAAGATCAAAAAGCTCGAACTGAAAAAGCAGGACGCCTCGATCCTCGAGGCGGTGGGGGCTCAAATCGTGGAACGCGACAATTTTCGTATAGAACTGCCCGACTGCGCGTTTGAGTTTGAAAAAAAGCTAAAAGCCGTAAGCGCTCATTAAGAGGAGGAGGGGCCATGGGACGGACAAGCGCTGGAGCGTTGGCGGAATTTCCCCGCAAGCCGCTGCTGAGACCGGATGAGGTGGCGTCTCTGCTGGGGTTGAACAAGAGGACCGTGTACCGGATGGTGGCGGACGGCAGGCTGCCCAAGGCCTCCATACCGGCGCGGGCGATCCGCATTCCGGCGGAGCCGGTAAAGCGGATGATGGAGGATGAGGACGCTTTTATCGATGAACTCGATTTCTGAAACAGGCGCCGCGGGGAGGCGCCGTCTGGCCGGCGTTCTTCCCGTTGGTTGTTTAGCGGAAGCCGCTGAGCGGCGCTTCGGCCACGGTGTCTATTTCGTTTCTGCGCAGGGTCATGGAAAAGATGCCGCTGTTGTAGCTCTGCCGCAAGGTGACCGTATCCGCCCCCAGCAGGGTGATGAAGCCTTCGATTATGCGGCCGTCGACCGTGATCACCTGCACGCGCCGTCCTTCCATGCCGGCCAGCGTATCCCCGTCCCGTACCATGGCCGGCGTCGCGCTCGCCAGGGGGGCCGGCGGATTTGTGTCAATGGCCGGGGTTTGTTGCGGCGTAGCGGCCGCGGGAACGGTAGCGGCTTTCTGCGGCGCTTGCGGCTGAGTCGGCGCCAGGGAAGCTGTTTTCATGGGCGCTTCGAGCTTGGTTCTTTCCCGCAGCAGGAAGATCGGTTCCGGATCGGGTATATCGTCGGGCGTGGTAATGGCGGTGAACGCTTTCACGTTTCCCCTTACCTTGGGCCAGTAAAGATGATAGGCGGGAGACATCAGGACCGCCAGTACGGCCGCCAATCCGGCGACGATGCAGATCTGGGCCCATCGGCGCCGTATGGTGAGCCAGATCCGGGATTCCGTGCCGTCCCGGTCTTTTTTCTTGCCCCCCACCTCATCTTCATCGGCGGGAACCACGGGATATCCGCACCAGGAGCACGGCCGTTCGGGCCTCCCCTGTTTGCAGGTCATGCATTCGTATTTGCCGCATCGGGTGCAGACAACGCCGCCGAACAGCGTTGGCAGCCTCCCGTTCTGGTGTGAGTAGCTGACCTCGTAAATGGGCAAGGTCTTCTTGCAACGATCGCAGCTCGGTGTTTTAATTTTCGAAGCCATTACGGCGACCCCCCGCCTTTTTGGGCGCTGTGGCGCCTCGCGGCGTCCCGCGAGGCGATCGAGCTATCCTGTCGTGTCAAAACGAAAATAACCGATAGATAAGCATGCAAGAAATCTACCAATAGAGAGCGGCGCAACCGCTCTCCACAGACGCGCAACCGGCGTTCCACGCATGCCTTGCGCCTCTATGCTCGTAATCGGCCGGCGGGGGATTTTCTTGAGCGGCTTGTGGGCAAGCGCGCCGCCGTCAGCCCGTCCGCGCCGCGATGCGGGACTTGAGCGCGCGGGTCCGGGCTTCGACGTCGTCCGCGTTCAGGATATCGGAAACCACGGCCATACAGCGGCCTCCCGCGGCCAACACGCGGTCCACATTGTCGAGCCCTATGCCGCCGATGGCCACCACCGGAACAGGGCTTAGCTCCGTCACCCGCCGGACCAGATCGACGCCCACCAGCGGATCGGGATTTTCCTTGGTGGAGGTGGGGAACACCGGCCCCACCCCCAGATAGTCCGCGCCCGCTTCGATGGCCGCGCGCGCCTGTTCCATGGAATGCGTGGACACGCCGACGATCTTGCCCGGCAGATACGGACGGGCCACCTCGATGGGCAAATCCTCCTGACCCACGTGCAGGCCGTCCGCGTCCAGGATCATGGCCAGATCCAGATCGTCGTTGACGATAAACAGCGTTCCGGTTTCCCTGGTCACGCGGCGCAGCATGCGTCCCATTTCCAGTTTGGCCCGCTTGGCGGCCCGTTTTTCCCGGAGCTGGATAACGTCCGCGCCGCCGCGTATCTGGGCCCGTACGAGCGTCTCCGCGTCCCGGCCCCGGAGAAAGTCTCCGGGCGAGAAGCAATACAGCCTCATGCGTTCCAGCCGTTCCATGCTCACCCCTTCAGACGGGCGATAATCGTCTCCGCCGCTTTTTTCCCGCTCAGCAGCATGCCGCCGAAGATGGGTCCCATGCGCGGCCCGCCGTAGGCGTTGTTGGCGGCCATGCCGGTCACGAAAAGCCCCGGATAGACCTCGTTGGTGTTGACCACGGTGAACTGTTCCCCCTCGTTGGCCCACAAGGGAAGCTCACCCACCACGGCGCCGGTTTCATTGTTCAGTTTTACGCCCATTTTCCGGGTTATAAGCGAGCAGATTTCAGCGGGATGGCCGGTGCCGTCAACCACGTAGGAAGCCTTCATGCTGAGCGGGTCCACGTGCAGGCCGAGGCTGGTCACCGGCGACCAGTTGAGCACCAGGCCGCTGACCCGTTTGACTCCATGCTCTTCGCGGAACATCACATCTTCGGCCTTGACGCAGTTCAGAATGACGGAGCCCGCCTGCACGCAGCGGTAGACCAGGCAGGACGCGGCCTCCACGGTATCGAAGGTGTAATAGCCGCCCCGCCGGTCGGCCAGTCTGATTCCCATCTCCCGGGCGATGGGGACGGCGTCTTCCTGCAGGACCGCTTCGTTGAACATCATGCCTCCGCCCCACATGCCGCCTCCCGGCGCCAGCTTGGATTCGATAATGACAGCCGACAGCCCCGCCAACCCCAGATAGTAACCCGCGGTCATGTTTGCGGGGCCGGCGCCGACCATGGCCACATCCACATCCAGCAGCGCAGAGAATTTTTCACTGTAGGATTGGACGATCAATCGTGAAATGGTGACATCATCAAGTTTCATCGGGTATCCTCCTTGCCGATTGCAATAAAAAAGCCGCGTCCCACAGGAACGCGGCTCTCATGACCTATTCACGCCGCCGCATCCCTACGCCGGTATTATCCGGATCAGGTTCAAAGGGTTTTTTCTCAGCCGGTCGAACCGGCTCCCCTTGCAGCTTTTGTTCGTATTTTCCAGCGACTATAGTGGCATGTTTTGCGTTTGAATGCAAACCTTTGTGTTTGGCGTGTAACATCAATTACAGATTTGAGCTTGAACCGGCCCCGCCAAAAGCGCCTGCCGCGCCCGACCCATGCCAACCCAGCTTTTCGTTTTTATTTTTCCATAAGTATGCTAGGTAACTCCTTTTGGCGCGTGGCGTGTTTTCATTTACGGTTGCCGGTCATGCGCAAACTTTGGTATTTTTCCAGTGTGGCCGGAATCGAGCCGGAGGATGGAAATCGTGAAACCAATAGGAAGATTGCACGTGTTGACGGACACGGACCTGCAAACCCGCTTTTCGCATGTGGAGCTGGCGCGGATGGCGGCTCGCGGAGGCGCCGATGTGGTGCAGTACCGCCAGAAACAGGGTTCCACCCGGGACATGATCGAAACGGCCAAGCAAATGAAAGCCGCCTGCGCCGAGAACGGCGCTCTGCTGATCGTCAATGACCGTATCGACGTGGCCATCGCCGCCGAAGCGGACGGCGTCCATCTGGGGCAGGGCGATTTCCCCATTCCCCTGGCCAGGGAGCTGCTGGGGCCGGAGAAGATTATCGGTGGGTCGGCCGCGACCATGGACGAGGCGCGTATGTGCCTCCGGGATGTGGTGGACTACATAGGATTCGGACCGGTCTTTCCCACCGGATCCAAGGCCGACGCGGGGCCGGTCAGCGGTCTGGCCGTACTCAAACAGACGGTGGAAGCCATGCCGGCGCCGATCATAGGCATCGGCGGCATCGATGAGCTGAACGCCTGGGATGTCATGAACGCGGGCGCGTTCGGCGTGGCGGTCATATCGTCGGTATGTTTGCGGGACGACCCGGAAGAGGCCACGCGCGTTCTGCGGCGGGTTATCGACCGGGGGGCGAAAGGGGAACGATAATGGCTGAAACCATCGCCACGGTGGGCGAATTCGGGCTGATTCACCGTATTGAAACGGTTTTGCGCGAAGAGGGCGTACTGGCCGAGGGTGTCAGCGTGGGGCTGGGCGACGACGCCGCTTCCTTTGTTCCTCACCCCGGATACGAGCTTCTGGTCACCTGCGACGCGCTGGTGGAGGGACGGCATTATCTGATCGACCGCATCAGCGCCCAGGATTTGGGCCGCCGGGCCATGGCCGTGAACGTGAGCGATATCGGGGCCATGGGCGGCCGTCCCCTGTACGCGCTGGTGTCGCTGGGGCTCAAGGCGGAAACCATGGTAAGCCATGTCATTGACATGTACCGCGGTTTCATACTCGAACTGGGCCCCTATGAGGCGGCGATCATCGGAGGCAACATCACCAAAACCGATCACGCCGCGTTTATCGATATTACCCTCATCGGCGAGGCGCGGCCGGACAAGATACTGCGGCGGTCCACCGCCAGGCCGGGCGACACTATTCTGGTGACCGGTTTTCCCGGTCAGGCCGCGGCCGGCGTGCGGTTGCTGCTTTCCGAGCACGGCGCCGGGATAGCGGACGCCGACCCGCTGGTGGCCGCCTACAACAGGCCTGTTCCGCGGGCGAAAGAAGGCTTTGAAATCGCGCAACGCGGCTGCGCCACCGCCATGATCGACACCAGCGACGGTTTTCTGGGCGATCTCGGGCACATCTGCGAGGAAAGCGGAGTGGGCGCCGAGCTGTTCCAGGACAAGCTGCCGATCAGCGACGATCTGCGCAGAGGGGCCGCATTGCTGGGCGTAGCCCCCTATGACCTCTTTCTGGGCGATAGCGACGACTATGAGCTGATCGTCACCTGCGCGCCTGAAAAGGCGGCGGACGTTATGGAGGCGGTGGCGGCGATTGGCGAAACACGGGCGGTCCAAGTGGGGCGAATCGTGGAGGCCGCTCGTGGCATGCGGCTGATTTCGCCTGACGGCGGCGACCGACAAATCACTCCCGCGGGGTGGGACCATTTTCGCATCAAATGAAATCAGGAGGATACCATGTCCATTTATCTCTTTCCCAAAAAGACCGGCGACGACCTGGAGGCCATCCGCAAGAAAAGGCCGCTGGTGCATAATATTACCAATTATGTGGTCATGAACTGGACCGCGAACATCCTGCTCGCCTGCGGGGCCTCCCCGGTGATGGCTCACGCCGCCGAGGAGGTGGAGGACATGGTGTCGCTGGCCGGCGCCCTGGTGCTCAATATCGGCACGCTGACCCCGGCCTGGGTGGAATCCATGATCAAGGCGGGCAAAAAAGCCAATGAACTGGACATTCCGGTGGTGTTGGACCCGGTGGGATCGGGCGCCACCAGGCTGCGCACCGATTCGGCCAAACGAATTATCGATGAGGTCAGAATCAGCGTGGTACGCGGCAACGCCTCGGAAACGCTGTCTCTGGCGGGCGAAGGGTCCGGGGCCAAGGGCGTCGATTCCGTGCACGGGGTTGATGAAGCCGTGGGCGCCGCGGCCATCCTGGCCAAGGAACTGAAAACCACCATCGCCATAACCGGAAAGGTGGATCTGGTGACCAACGGCCAGCAGACCTTCCGCATCGCCAACGGCCATCCGCTCATGGGATATGTCACCGGCATGGGCTGCGCGGTCACTTCCCTGATCGGAGCGTTTCTGGCCGTGGAGCGCGATGCCGCGCTGGCCGCCACCTCCGCGCTGGCCCTGGCCGGCGTCACCGGGGAACGCGCCGCCAAGGAAGCGCTGGGGCCGGGCACCTTCCAGAGCGCTCTGCTGGATCAGCTCTACCTCATCGACGCCAAGACCCTGGAAGAAAAGAGCCAGATCACGCTGCAGCAGTAACCGCGTAGCCGGCCCCTTGCGGCGCGCTTCTTAACTGTGTGCGCTTTCGCCTGATCACTCCCGTACTATTTCAGGCGCCAGTGTTCTTATTTCGAGCGTAGCGAGAAATCTCCCGCAGGGGGCGCGGGGGAAGAAATTCCCCCGCACGATTCCTT
>ENA-OSEO01001188-OSEO01001188.1-sediment-metagenome-genome-assembly--contig:-NODE-1188-length-51272-cov-9.047680_pt1 | contig 51272 bp, 46 predicted proteins | sample MGYA00237883_ERZ534232 | MGnify/ENA metagenome assembly ERZ534232
AGCCGATGAGCTGGATTTAAAAAGTATCACAAAAAAATATTTGGGGAAGAAATTAAAGGTTACTATCGGGTATTATAGTATTAATTAATAAACTTCTAACATATTCACTTTTTGTCGTTTTGGACTGCCTGGCCAATCTTTCAATTTTTTGTTTTTGGTCAGTCGTTATCCTGCTTGTAATTGTAGTCCGGAATAATGTTTTTATCTTTTCCATTTTTCCAATGTTTTAGGTGTACAATGTAACTATGCACTATTGAAAAAAAAAGGACAAAATGTAAACATAGCTGATTATCAATGAGCTACGACAAAAAAATAATTATAATATGTTATTTAACACATTTATATCAATTTTCGTTTAATTCTTTTTTGCTTATAATGATTCAAAAATTCCTTTTAATTCTACTGTTAAATTTGTTTTTTTAAAAGATGCAAAAGAAAATTATCTTCCCTGTGAAACATTCCCCAGTTTGGAAATAATTTAGGAACAGGGTATTTAGATTCAGCAGCTCCAGATCCCAGCTCCCCGAAAGTTTTTTCACCGCTGCCGGTAATAATACAACTTTGTAATAAGGGTGGTAAATCATTACCTTTAATGTTAACGCCAAGATCATTAATAGCGTTAATAGAACTACAGAGATTTTTTATTAATTGCAGTGCTGTATTTTCAATTTCATTACTGGTATAATAGGTAAATTTGGCCTCGATACCGGCTTTAATGGAATCAGGAAAAATATATTTACTGTCATGATAAATCTCATTGATACAATTACTGAATTCATCACAAAATTTTTTCCGTTCTAACAGGTCTTTAAAAGAAATAATTTCATTTAATAAATTTTCATAGTCCGGAAAATCGGTAATGTTTGCAAGTTTTTCAATCTTTATACGTTGCGCCGATGCAAGTTTAGAAAGTTCGGGTTCGTTTTCAATGTAATGCACCTGAATTAAAAACTTAACGTCTTTAGTACTTAAGATATTTTTAACCAAATCAGGAACAAACGGTTCATTGAAATATTTTTGCCATAAAACAGCTAATTTTTTCAATTGTGAAATGGCATCCTGCCAAATGTCCAGCTTTTGATTTATGGCCACCTGGTCACGGCCGATTAATTGTCTTTCAAATTCTGTTTTCATTTTGAATAAATTAAATGGTTAATAATAAAGTTAATAACATACTTTTCCATCCGAAATGTCAATACAATACAGCCATTTGGCTGATTTTACGTTTTCTTGTTTTCTTGCTTTTTTTGCAGCTTCAAAGCCGGCGGTTTTAGCGTCTTTAGCCTCAATTTTATACTCTTTGTAAGTAACCCGGCCTTTTTTATTTATTACCCTTACCCTGACCTGGAAGGGACGAAGGCTGTTAATATTGATGTTAAATTTGCGTATCATTTTTTTTACTTTCAATGTTTTTAGGCTCAAAATAACTCTTAAGCCTAAAAACAAAAAGGACAAAATTTAAACATCATTGATTCTCAGCCAATTTATTATCAAATTTTATTAAACCATTTTTTAAATTACCTTTTAATAATTTTAACTTTAACTGCAGGTAATTCAAATCTTTCAAAAGTTCCAGTGACTCCGGCTCTTTTAATTCAAATTCTCCATTTGACGCATAAATAATCCAGGTTTTTACTTTTTCAATCTTTTTAATAACCCTTTTAACTTCATGTTCATACAATAAATCGGATTTAAACAATCCCAAATTTTTTTTTGTTTTCATTTTTTAATAATTTTGAATTAATAATTAATTTGACAACCACCAGGAACAGCAACCAAAACAGCTTATATTGATAGGCTGTTTTTTTGCTTATCAGGAAGTCGTTAAAATCATTGTATTCTTTATATATTGCTGAAAAATCTGTTACCTGCCGGCATTTCTTTTTTATAGTTTCAACTGCTAATTTGCCGGCTGAATCATTATCCAAATAAAGATTTATCTTTTCAAATTGTGATAACGTATCAATAATAATATCCAGGTTGTTTGTTGAGTTCAATACTATTGTTGTATTGCCTGGCCTCAAAATATCGTAAAATTGCAGGGCCGATAAAAAGTCCATAAATCCCTCAAAAATATTTAATGCCTTATTGTTGCTCTGCCCCGGAATTGAAGTAATTGCTTTAGGACTGGTACTACCTTTAAATATTTTACTCCGTAACTCATAACCATTCCTGTCATTCTTAAAGGCTATGGCAAAATATTGTCTTTCTTTCACCTTGTAATATGCTTCCTTAACATAGTTAACTGCTTTAGAATAAGATATTTTTCTGCTATTAAGGTATTGTATTAAAGCACGGTTCTGTAAGGGCTGTATATGCCTTATCAAAATGATGTTTGAGGAAAAATTTTGCTGTTCAAAAGAAAAAAAACGGGTTTTTGAAAGTTCTGGCCGTTGTAAGATCATTAAAACTCCGGTTATGTTGGTTTGCTCAATATCCATAACCAGGTCTAAAATGTTTCCACCGGTGCCGGACCCAAAATCATACCAGATATTATTTTGCCGATCAACTTTAAAACTGGGTGTAGTTTCATTTCTAAAGGGCGAATTATACCAGGCCGATCCGTTTTTCAATCTTTGGGGTTTAATTCCCTTAGTGGCTAAATAGTGAGTAATCGGTATTTTTTTAGCTTGTTGACAGTTCATTTTTTCTTTTTTTGAATAGCAATTCTTGTAAAAAGTTTGAAAAAGTATGTGAGATTGTGAGAAACGATATAAATAATTGATTTACAGGTAAATATCTTCTCACAAATTTCTCACATTTCTCACAAATTTTAGTTTGTAACTTTGTAAGTTGTTTGTGAGACATTTGTGAGTTTATTAAATAATTAGTTTTCATATAGTTATATATTATTTTCTCACTTCTCACTTTTTTTAATAAAATCTTTCTTTGGAAAGGTATAAAACCGGCCAGTTTTCCCTGTTTCATGCTTTAAATAAGTTCCATTATTTTCATACCGGAAACTATATCTTTTGTAATATTTTGGCTCATCAATTGACCTGTAATTCCATTTATTTGAAATAATGTTTGTTATTTCTGTTTTGGTTATTCTGTAAACATTATTCTCATCTTTCAATAATTCAATTATATCTTTTGGGGTTAACTGAAGTTCGTCCAGGTCGAAATTTAAAAGTTGGTCAACAATCAAATTATTTATTTCCTTCTCATATTTACTTTGGCCGGAATTAATTACTTTGTGTAATGCATCAGTATAAAGCTCCTCACGGCTAAACCACATTCGGGTTTTATTCTCTGTTATTATTTTTCTGGTTGAAAGGAAATGTAAAAACGCCGGAATTTCTTTTTTCATTATCTCCCGGAGCTTGTTATTTTCGTGATTTATTACAGGTACTTTTCTGATCCAAAACCTTATTTCTAAGGGTTCAATTTTAATGAAATCAGTTTCATTATTTGAACATAGAATAAATTTACCGTAAAATTCCTGTTCTATTTTATCTTTCCCTTTGGCCTCACTTTTTATGCTTTTGGTAGTGGAAAGATTTTTAATTCGTTCAGCATCTTCTTTTTTGTCGAGTAAAACCTCATCAACGCCAATTATTAACTTACTTGCCCATCCACTATTAAACTGGTTCCTGAAATCTTCATTTGTGTTTATGGTCATATTAAAACCGAATATGTCTTTTAAAAAATTCAAAAAGGTAGTTTTGCCGGTGTTTCTTTCAGAAGATACCAAACAGAGAATCGGTAAAATTTGGGTTGGATGCTTCCAAATTATTGACAGGTAATCCAAACCAATTTCATATTGCTCCCCAAAAATATGGTTTAAAAACATTTCAATATTTTCAAATTTCCCTGGTTTTAATTTCCATTCAATCGGCTCATATATATTGTATGAATTTCCAAAAACACGTTTATAATTCATATTGTCAGGTATATTGCAAAAAGAATCGTATTTTGGAATTTTACGTTTAAAATCAGCTCCATGATCTTCGTTGATAGTACCACCGCTCCAGTAAATTATTTTTTTTATTGAATCTTTTGATGCTAATGGTTGCTGAATTATTTTAAAATAATTTGTTCCTACCCTTAAATATGGAATATCATTATTTGCCATGTTTTTCCATTCACTTAATTTCTTTGTATGCCTCAATCAATTCAGATCGCAATAAAAACCTGGTGCGCCCTTTTCCATGCACCGGAATTTTACCCTCTTTTATCCATTTGCATAATGTCGGATAACTCACATTAATAAAATTAGCTCCCTGGCCAACGGTCATTTTTTCAGTTTCAAATGTTGGTTTAGGTTTACTGTCTGAATGTTCTTTAAGAATTTTCTTAAGTCCTTCGGCAATTTCATCAGCGGTTGTGAAGATTATTACTTTTTCCATGCTGAATAGCTTTATAATAGTTCGTAAGTTTGTCTTAGTGCGAATCGAATAAGGTCGGTTAATTTAACCTGACGGCTCGCACAATATTGCATGATTTTATTGTGTTCTGTTGGCGTTACAGGCACAAATAACCTTTTAGTTTTGTTTTCCTGTTTTGGAATAATTACATTTTTCATAATTCATGTTTTTTTTAATTTATTATATACGCAAATATACGCTTAATTGTTAAAATATATGATAACTTTATAAAATATTTAAGTATCTATTATAAACAATTTATCGTATATTGCTGTATGTCAGGATTTTTAACAGTTAATAACTACTGCAAATATTTGTTTTCATATATTTGCAGTATGAAAACAAATAAAGATTTTAAGGCGTTAAGAGCAAGAAAGGGATTTACACAAAAGAAACTTGCTCAAATTGTGGGAACAACGCAAACCACAATTACAAATATTGAAAATGGTATAACCAAATATCCAAGTGTTGATATTGCTTTAAAAATTGCTGATGCTTTGGGTGAAGATGTTTATATGTTATTTGCAGATGAATCTATAAAAAATTTTTGGTCTAATATTGAAATTGAAAAAGATAAATTAAAGATATTGGCTTTTAGGGCTTTGGATATGTTTTATTCTAATCAAATCTTTTTTAAATATACTGAATTTGAAGAAAACAATCCGGAACATCAGAAAAAATTCGAAGAGTACCGAAACCATTTAAAAGAATTTAAAACAGGAATGTACAAAGCATTAGTAGCTGTTGGTTTTTGTACACATGAAGATATTAAAAAATATAGAGAATATATAAACCCAAACAAAAAAAAATAATCATTTATAGTTTTCCAAATGCCTTTTTCATTGCTTTTTTTTCCATTTCCTTATCAATTCCCATGTACCGGCGCAATGTTTTATCCTGGGTAATGCCGGCATTTTTCTTTGTAAGGTTAATGTCTTTAGTATTGTGGTAAAAATTACTGATAAATGTTTTACGTGCAGTATGAGACCCTACCAGTTTGTATTTAGGTGCAATTTTTTCTCTGGTAACTCCTTTTGAAAAATCTTTATAAACTGTTGGCGTTTTAATCCCTGCCCTTTCGCAGCACTCTTTAATATATTCATTAAATCGCTGGTGGCTTATTTTTGGCAGGGCTTTGTATTTATCCTTATATCTATTAATTATTTCAATAGCAGGTTTTGCAAGTTCAATATCCAGTGGAATTTTTGTTTTGTTTCTCAATTTTGTTAACGTGTTGTCGTTAATATGTTCCCGGGTTAGTGAATCGAGATCAGAAAAAGCCAGTCCTGTAAAACAGCCGAAACAAAATTTATCCCTTACCTGATTTAATCGTTTGCTTTCAAAATCTTTATGATATAGGGTTGAAAGTTCATCCATTGTTAAAAAAATAATTGTCGGCTCCTTTTCTGTTGCTGAAAATTCTTTATAACCGGTTTCACTGTGGTATTTTTGTTTAAGGCTCCAATTCATAAAGAATTTCAGTTTCTTAATGGCCGTTGCAAACGTATTCCAGCCTAATCCCTTTTCTGTAAGAATATAATATTGATACCGTTCAAAAAAAGCTGTATTTATGGTATGGTAATCAATAAAATATCCTGTATCCTGCTCAAATTCGCCTAATTTGGTATAATACAGCGTGTAATTCTGTAATGTCTTAGGCTCGATTTGTTTTACAGAAAGATATTCATTATATGCCGGCCAGAATGCTTTTTCAGATAGGTTCCTCTCTCCTTTTAGAAATTTTTTTGCAACATCCGGAGTTAATTTAATTCTATTTAGTTCGCATTTTCTGGTAAATTCATCGAAATCTTTCTGCAGTTTTTCCAGAATATTATTTATTGCCTCATGGTTATTTGTTTTCCCTGGTCTCGGTGGTCTCACTCTTTGTTGCTTTGGGTTCCAGTCAGATGGTAAAACATGATCAACTATCTTTCTAACATTCTGGTAATTGATAGTAATGTTTGCTTTAATAGGTGCAAGTCCGTTTTTATTTCGGTTGTTTTTATCAATGATAAAAGTTACCTTTGGTTGTATCTGCTTAGGCATATCAAAAAGGTTTTTCCAAAGATATAAAAGACAATTTAAAAGACAGAATAAAGAATGAATTTATGCAAAGTTAGTTTTATTTAATATAATATTTGCCTGTTAACATTCATGTTTTTAATAGTTTAGCAATATATATAGAAAACTGAATATAATATTAAAAAGTCCTACCTGGGGAGCCAGACAGGACAAGAGGTCAGATTAATCTCATTCAATCGTGTATTTTAATGGTATTCGATTGAATTTGCAAGTAAATTTCGATCTCTTTTTTTGTACCCGGATTTTTGAAAACCTTGCTGGCATTGAGAAGTACCTCAATCGGTTTTGTGAATTTATAGGTTGCAACTTTTCCTTTCTTCTTCAACAACTATCCAAATTTTTACATTTAATCACAAGTAAGTTAACAACTAAGTAAGGTTGCAAATCTTGTGAAGGGTATTAACACATGATTATAATTGAATAGAAGAATTTTTTTTCAGCATATGATTTTAATATCTCTTTTCTTTAGCACCTCCCTCAAAGCAAAAGATTTTTGTACAAATCAGGAGACATTTTCAGCAAGATCAATCAATGTCAAATAAGGAGAAATAATAGCAGGCACTTCATTCTGTTTGAACAACAGTTATCATAGCCAGTTTTATCTATCAAATACACTTGTAACATGTCAACTTTGAAATGACATTACGATCTCTGGAAAAACCTGCTGCAATGAAAGTATTTATCATTTTCGTTCTTCAGGTTCTTCCCAATGAATCGCTTCGTGAGAATTGACAGCACCGTTCTATTTTGTTTTGACAAGATGCTGGTTCGTCTGCTTTTTTGCAGTGTATCTCAACACTTCCTGAACAATTTTCAGAAAAGATTGCCGTAATTTTGAATCAGAAAACAAATTTCCACGACAATCGTAAAACTACTTGTTGGTTAAAACATTGATTCTAAGCTGATTTTTAACAAATGGAAATTAACTACTAAGAAAAACCGAAATATGTACCGCAGCCTTTTAATAGCCGCAAAAAAGCAGAAGAGGTTAATCATCATCTTCCTGGTAACGGTTTTTCTGCCGGCGGTTTCACTGGCTGTTTTTGGTATTATAGCGCTGAGCAATGAACGGTACCGGCTCGAAAAACAAATGGAGGAAGAACAGCAGCAAATGGCCGGTTACATTCAAACGCAAATCAACCAAAATATCGAAACGGCCGAAAACCAGCTCCGCCAGCTTAGCCTGAGGGAACCGGTAACTCATAATAATAAAAATAAAACAGCCTTGCTGCTGGATACCTGCCTGGAGAAGAATCCGCTGCTGGATCAGTTTTTCATAGTATATCAAAATGAGGCCCCGTGGTTCCATCAGTTTCGAATGGAACATAAAAATTTACATTCAGCTCAAACCAGTAAAAAAATAAATGCACCGGAAACACAATTTACCCGGGCTGAAGAATATGAATTCGTGCAGAAAAACCACCAGGAAGCTATTGAAGTTTATGAAAGCGCTTTCCAAAATACGAATAATAAAAACCTGCAGGCCCGGATTTTAAACTGCATCGGCAGAAACTACCTGAAGCTGAAAAATTACGATACAGCCGCAGATATCTATTTCAAATTAATCAGCGATTATCCTCAGGAAAAAACGAAAACCAGAATCCCACTCGGAATCACTGCACAATTACAGTTAATAGATTGCTACCGGAATTCAGAAACAACCAAAAAAGCGCTGGAACAAGTGCTGAATGCATTTCATACGCTCATTCAAAATCATGAAGAACTAACTGAAAACCAACTCAAAACTTATGCGGGGATTGTGAGTGAATCTTATCAGGACCTCGAAAAAGAGTTCAATTCAGCAGAAAAAGAAAATTTCGCCACCCGGTTTCAAAATCTTAACACAGAATATAAAAAAATCTTATCCCGGTGGCAGATGGTAAATGCTTTGAAAAACGAATGCCTGCCTGAGATTGAGCGTACATTAGTGAACAGCGAATCGCATTCTCCGAAAATTCTTCGCTATACAGAAAAGGTCAACGATCAACAATTTTTAATTCTCGCTACAGCTATTCCGGATAGCTTTCAAACCAAAACTTCCGGGGTAATTGGTGTTAAAATCAACAATAACTATTTATTCAATCGCCTGAAAGAAGACAATGGGAATGAAAATTTTTCAGTTTCAATTCAAAACGTTGAAGGCCGGCAGCTTTACGGAAATCCGGATTTTACAGCAAATGCTCCGGTTACCACCGCCTTTTTTGAAGAGAATTTTCCGCCCTGGAGAATTCAGGTGGCAGGAAATCAACACAATGAACGGTTATTCCGCGGAATATTCAGGAGCTTTTATTTCCGGACCATTCTCACCACTATCCTCATTCTCATTTTTGGTGTATTTTTAATCATCCGCACACTCGCTCATGAAATGTAGGTGCTTAAAGTTAAATCGAAATTTGTTTCATCGGTCTCCCATGAATTTAAAACTCCAATAACGTCGATTAAAGCATTGACCGAGCGATTGCTCGACGGGAAAATTAAATCACCCGAACGCCTGAAAGAATATTACTCGGTGATATACGAAGAAACCGAGAACCTGAGTCGGTTGGTAAGTAACTTCCTTGATTTCGCCAAAATGGAAGAAGGAAAAAAACAGTACGATTTTGTAAAAACCGGGTTGCAGCAATGGTTGCCTCAAATCCTTAAAAAACTGAAAAAAGATTACCACGAGGAACGGCTCAAAATCAATTTGGAAATTAATGAAGAACTTCCTGCCCTGTTCATCGACCGCAATTCGATGGAGTTGGCGCTAAGAAACCTCATTGATAATGCCATCAAATTTTCTGAGAATGCAGTTGTCGATGTAACAGTCAAACAGAATAAAAGGAATGTTGCTATCCACGTGACCGACTACGGAAAGGGAATCCCCCAAAAAGAGCAGGATAAAATTTTTGAAAAATTCTATCAGGGGAAAAATGCAAACGATCACTCAGCCAGTGGTTCAGGGCTCGGACTAACCATTGTAAAAAGAATTGCCGAAGCGCATGGCGGAGAAGTCCGGGTAAAAAGTGAAACAGACCGGGGAAGCACCTTCACGGTGGTTCTTCCGGTTTAATCTGTAAGAAATTCAATAAGATGAAGCGAAAAATATTAATTGTGGAAGACAATAGGGAAATTCAAATGAGCCTCAAAGATGAATTTGAATCGGAAGGCTACGAAACGCTGGTGGCCGGCAATGGTGAAGAGGGCCTCCGGCTGGCACTCGAAGAAAAACCTGATTTGATAATCCTCGACATCATGCTGCCGGCAATGGACGGTTATGAAGTATGCAAAAAATTGCGGATGAAAGGAAATCACATTCCGGTAATCATGCTGACCGTAAAAAACCGGGAAATCGACAAAGTGCTCGGACTGGAACTGGGCGCCGATGATTATGTGACCAAACCATTTAGTGTGGCAGAGTTGTCTGCCCGCGTGAAAACCATCTTTCGCCGGATGGAAGAATATTCCAAAAAAACAGAATCCTGCAAAATCGGGGAAACCGAATTGGATTTTAAAAAGTTCGAAGCCGGCAAAAACGGGCAGCCGGTGATCTTTACTCCGCTGGAATTTCAGTTACTGGAGCTGCTGGTAAATAATAAAGGAAAAGTAATTACGCGCGATGAGATGCTCGATAAAGTGTGGGGAGAACACAATGTGATAATTTCTCTACGAACCATCGACAGCCACATTGTTAACATCCGGAAAAAACTGGAGGAGGACCCGGCAAATCCCAAATACATCATCAACATCCGGGGAGTGGGGAACAAATTGGTGGAGTAATAACAAAACCTTTTTTCTCCAACACTACTCAACACTTCCTGAACACTTTTTAAAACGGGCTGGCGTAATTTTGAAGTATAAAACAAAAGGAGGTTGTTATGAAAACAAGGTTTAAAATAGTTAAAGTATTGTTCTTCGTTTTTGGTTGTTTTCTGTTTTCTGCTTCAGCCGTTAACGGACAAACAAAATCGGGAGAACTGTTTGAAAAAGCGCTCTACATGGAAGAGGTAAAAGGTGAACTGCAACAGGCAGTTAACCTGTACCTGGAAATTTTAGAACAAAATCCTTCCAACCGCCAAATTGCTGCGAAATCACTGGTACATCTCGGAATGTGTTACGAAAAAATGGGACAACAGCAGGCAACAGAAATGTACAGCGATGTAATTGCCAAATACCCGCAGCAAACCGATGAAGTGGCCTTTGCAAAAAAGCGGCTCAGCTATTTGAATGCACACACCGCCAATCTTGAAAAACTGGCCCAACAACATCTGAAAAAAGGGAACGAGCTGTTCAGCCGCTGGGAATACGAGTCGGCCATTGAGGAATACCGGAAAGCGATGGAATTCAACCCGAACAGCCTGCTGGCATTGAATGCACAATATTGTATCGGTCAGGCGTGGTTCCGTGCCGGAAAACACGACCTGGCGCTGGAAACCTTCAAAAAACTGGTTGCAGAAAATCCGGAAAGCAACATTGCACCGGTTACCGAACTGATGATTGCCCAGGTGAAATATACCATGGAAAATAACAAATCAAAGGTAGCACCGGAAATCAATACAGATGGAAATGTTATTGTTGATCCGAAAACGGGGATTACCTATCGGAAGGTAAATACTTTCATTGGAAAGAATGACCTTATAAGTTACACAGGCGGAGGCTTTAACCTAACGCAAGACGGGCGGTTTATGGTGCTCGAAAACAAGGTTGTTCCAAACGACGGGAGTGATGCTTTTACGCTGGTTGAGATGGATGCAATAAGAGCGAGCTATTCACCGGATATGAAAAGAGCAGCCTTTTATGCCGACAGCGCTATATGGACTGTTTCTGTTTCTTCTGAAACCGGCCGATCGATAGGACAACCTTTAAAATTAATTACCGGGCGTTACAGATTTCAAAATCCAGTAAGCTGGTCTCCGGATGGAAAAAAAATTGTATTCGAAAGACATGATAAGACCATAACAGGACACATCTGGATAATTAATGTTTCTGATGGCAAACTATCGCCTGTTACCAATTCTCCTAATTTTGAGGGCTGCCCTGCCTGGTCACCTGACGGTAAATCAATAGCCTATTTAGGTTTCGGAAAAGAAAAGAATCTCTGGCTGACTTCGATTGATGACAATGAAACAAAAATGATAATTAAAAATGGTGGATTCCCCCATTGGTCGGCCGATAGTAAATGGTTGTTTCATTCAGACTGGGAAAACAAACATCTTTATTCGCTTGAACACAATATGAACTATAAATTCACTTTCCCCAAACAAATTGGTAGTTTTGCTACTTTCACATCAAGTGGAAATAAAGTATTATTTTATCGGTCTTCTTATGATGATATATGGCCGTTAAAAATTGTTTCAATTTCCGGAGGTCCATCTTTTTCACCTGCTTTAAAAGATGCAGTTTATGACTCTCAATGGACTGGCGACAGTAAACGAATATTCGCACAAAGTGAAGACGAAAACGGGGATATACTATTCAAAATTATTCCATTAACAGGTAAAAATCCGGTTGATGTTAAAATTGATGTCAACATCAATGGCAAACCATTTCCTTTTGCGGCTTCGCCCGATCTGACCAGGATTGCTTTTTCTGTTACACGGGAAGATAGCAAAAAGGATTTATACATTGTTCCATTCTCAATGGAAGAAGCCAGTACCACCGGGCCTGCCCGTTTGGTATTTGAAGGATGGTCGGGAGGCGCTTATAATGTTTTAATTTCCTGGTCGCCAGATGGAACCAAGTTGGCTGTTGTGCACGAAGGAGACGTTTGGGTTGTTCCGGTAGACGAGGGGAATAGGGTGCAAATTACAAATACCGCTGAAAGCGAACGTTGGGTGAATTGGTCGCCTGACGGGAAAATGATCTCCTATATTATCCCTTCCAATCAAACGGCGATGTTGTATGTCATTCCGGAAACCGGAGGTGTTCCCAAAGTCATTAGTAATAATTATAAGACTGGAAATTGGTCAAATGATAGTAAACAAGCAGCAATCCTCTCAAATAATAAAATACAAATCGTATCCTTGGATGATGGCAAAGTACTGCAACATATTATTAATATAAAAGATTTGGGACTGGATGATACTTCATCTCCCAAATATAGTCCTAATGGTAAATACCTGGCCTTTATTGGATATAATGGTGATGAATCCCATATTTTCATGTATTCCTTTGAAAAGAAACAATTCACTCGTTTAGGGGAAGAAAACCTTGAGGATTATATATATCAATTAAACTGGTCCCCAGATGGAAAATGGCTTTCCTATCTTACTGAGGAGGGAGTAAAAGTCCGCCCCGAAGGAGTGCTTTGGGAAGCCGATTTTGAGGAGGTGAAAAAGTGGGTGGTTAATTCCGATTAGTCTGTAAAAAGTTTTTGACACAATTTTGACAATACCTTTACAATAATGTGACAATTCGTAAAATGAAGTACTTTAAATTTGTATAAAAAACATTAACCGGTTTATGTAACGCTCAGGAACAGTGATTCCTTAAAATTGCTTGTTTAAAGATCATATCTCAAAACAATAAAAACTGCTTCATTCATCCTTTAATTCTTTGTGCGATATCAGGTATTCAACTAAAACCAAAATAGGGAAAGACTATGAACTCCATTCAAAAAATGTTTCATAAACCCTGGCTGTTTCTGATAATCGTTATACTGGGAACCGGCTTGAAATTTTATAAGTTGGATTACAGCTTATTCTGGTACGATGAAGTGGCCACTGTTCTGCACACTTCCAGTCATAAAAGTTTTCAGATTCCGCTGAATGAAATTAAAAATATACAATTTTATGAAGAACAGTTCCACCTGAAGAACCAAAATGAAAACATTTTTTCTCAACTAAAAGGCTTGTACAGCAGGACGAATTTAAATCCTTTGCACTATTCATTTTTAATGGTTGGTACAGAATTGTCGGAGATGAGGACATTCATTACCGGTTATTCAATGTTTTCTTTTTCATTCTTATACTGCCTGTTCTTTTTCTTTTGGCCAAAAAACTTTTCAGTTCCGCTTTAGCCGGATGGGTTGCCATAAGTTAGTACGCGGTGTCGCCCTACTTCCACTTCTATGTACAGGAGGCAAGATACAATACGCTGCTTGTTTTTCTTATTATTTCATTGCATTACTTACTGCTACAGGCAATAACGCATAAATCGTTCCGGTGGTGGGCAGGCTATACGGTTGCAGGAATCCTGTGTCTTTATGCATCCGTACTTTCGGGGTTGATTGTTTTCGGTCATTTTATCTTTGTCATTTTCAATTTTAAAGAAGCACGAAAGCCACTTCTTATAAGTACGGCTGTTATTTTAATCGGTTATTTCCCATGGATACTATCCATGATTAACAACAAAGCCGAAATTACCAATGCTTTGTTTTGGCATGAATGCAGTTCCGACAGCATCGATATTCTTCGTGCTTCTCCGGATATCCAAAATGTACAGGAAAAAATTGATGATAAAGATTATTCTGAAATCTACGTAACGCATGCATCTGATCAACTGATAAGTAACCTGAAGTCGCAGTTTAAGGAAAAAATGGATTCTTTGGAGCTGGATGGATTTTATCCGCCTATGTGGAAGATTAACTATTAACGACCATTGTGAGAGCAATTTTTCAAAACCGGTAATACCCCTGAATTTCCAAATTTGTCAGGCCTGCTATTCGGGCATGATTGACTACCTCTTCATACTCCTGCCTGGTAATCCTGCGGGCTATATCAGGGTAATCTTTTGCCTGATAAACCGGAGTATACTGCGACATGATATTGACGAACGTATCTTTGGGCAGGTTTCCGGCAATCCAGTCGATCACTTTCTTGCTTCCACTGACGTTATTGGGCATCACGAGGTGGCGGATCATCAGGCCTTTTTTCATCAAGCCTTTTTCTGCAGGATGAGCCACTCCCACCTGGCGGTGCATTTCCAGCAGGGCATTTTTTGTGACTTCAGGATAAGTTTCGGCACCGGAAGAATACCTGGCAGCTTTTTCGCTTTCAGCGTATTTAAAGTCGGGCAAATAGATGTCCACAATTCCATCAAGTAGTTGAAGGATTTCCAACCGTTCCCACCCACAAGTATTGTAAACAAGCGGAATTTTCAATCCACTGGATGCAGCCTCATCGAGGGCCAGCAAAATATGAGCGGAGTAATGAGTTGGCGTTACAATGTTAATATTGGGGCATCCCATTCTTTGCAAAGCCAGCATCATTCCGGCAAACTGCCCTAAACTTCTTTCACTTCCTTCCCCACCCTGGCTGATTTCCCAGTTGATGCAGAATACACAGCGCAAACTGCAGTTGGTCATAAAAATGGTACCTGAGCCGCTTTCTCCAACCAACGGTTTCTCTTCTCCAAAATGCGGATGAAATGATGAAATTTCCAGGTCAGAGTTGGAACCGCAAAAGCCTCTCTCCCCTTTTAACCGGTTCGCCCCGCATTTGCGCGGACAAAGGCTGCAGTTTTCCATTATTTGCCATAACTTTTCTCCGCGTTCTTTCAGCTCGCCATTCCGGTGAAGTTTCAGGTATCCCGGTTCAAAATCATGCTTGTCTTCTTCCTTATCCGGCATCTGCATTGAATTAAAAAATGGAGAATAACCGGCAACCGGAGCAAGCAGGAGCGATTTGATGATATTTCGGCGAGAAACAGGATGCATTTTCGAATCTTTTTCTGGTACTATAAAATTAAGATATCGCAGCTCAAAGTCAAAAATTTCTCGTGATAAAAAATCCCGGGCAGATAATCAAAACACCCACACCATATTGCTTTTGGTATCTTTCCAATCGCCTGATTCTAATTTCTTGTGATCATCAAAAATTACATACGAAGCATCATAATCAATCACGAAATTTCCATCCATTTCTTCCCGCCATTCTTTTTTGTCGCAAACATTTCCGGTGGCTTCATCACTCAGACCGGCAAATAAAATAATCATGCTTCCGCTGTTAAGCGGATTTTCAATAATTTGTGCAACTCCCTGTGAAGGCTGGTCATAATTAACACCATTCAAGCTAAATTGGTCTCCTGAAAATTTTACCGGAAAAAAATCTTTAAAATGTTGTGAGACCTGATTGGTTTCGGGCCGGCCAAACAAAATAAGACATTTGGAGTTCAAAACTTCTTCATTAATTACTGTATCTGCTATTACAATATCATCATCAAGTCCTGCAAATTCAGCAACAAATCGTTCTGCCGCTGCTTTATTCGCCTGTGATTCTTTCAGGGTACCATAAACAACAGTGAAATCGGGATACGAATACCAAAGCATTTCCAATTGAGGTGGCATCCATCGATCTGTTGGAATATGATAATCAGGATCAATTATAATTTTCTCAGGTTTTCCTTGGGTGCTGAAATCAAAATTATAACTCATTGAATCCAGCCAGATTTCATGTTTTAAAGTATCGCTTTCACTCTGAACCAATAGTTCCAAAGGAAGATGAAACAGTTTTTCTTCCTGAATTATTCTTCCTGAAATGCGCCATTTACCTGCAACTTTCTTCATGGAAACCTTTTCAAGTTTAAGCTGAGGCAACGAATGATTTTCAACCCATTCATCAAAAAAATACCCCAGTGTTTTGCCGTGAACATTTTCGGCTATTTCTTCAAATTTTTCTGTTGAGACTGATGCACGCTTTTCTAATCGGGAATTAAGGTATTCTTTGAAAATGGCTGAAAATTTTTCTTTACCTGTAATTTGCCGCAACACGTTACAGGAATAAGCTTCCCGTTTTGCATTTAAGCGGGCATCATTTTTAAAAATATTTTCTGATTCAAAATTTGCTTTTGCAAGTTTAAATTCCATCATTTTGTCTTTTCGCCAGTTGTAAAGCTGCTTTTCAGATTTTTGTGCCGGAAATAATTGTTCTGCATATTCAGCATAAGCGTCCGCAGGATAGGGATCGGATGTATGAGATATTTTCGCTTTTGCAACACGAATATTGCCAATATTCCAAACGCCCCATCCAAATAGATTTGCCCTACCCTTAACCAGTGGTATCCATTGATCACCATATCCATTTTCATTTGTTTCAGGAGCATTCGGTCCAATGATTAAATCATGACCTTTGGTAAAAATTATTTTGCGATTTATCCTGTTCCCAAATCTCGACCAGGTTGGATCTACCGGAATCCATCCGAAACCCGGATAAAAAAATTCAGCCCAAACATGTCCTCCAAAAGGACCGTAAAGTCTTGCGGCTGCATAACCTTCAGGAGACAATAGTGTATGCCGTTCTGACCGCATCTGCAGTTCATTTTCTTTTATCCACGGAGCCCAACCTGCCATTCCCGTTACTCCTCTGGTCGGTATTCCCGCTGCCCGGCAAAGCGTCACAAACAAAACACTGAAATGATCACATTGCCCCTGGTAACTTACTTCTCCTGTTATTGAATCAACTACCGGAAAATTTAGGATAGAATGTATTCCTGACCCACGTATATGACGAACTATGTTATAGTTCATTTTATCCCGTACAAATTCAAAGATTTTTTGGGTTTTCAGATAAGGATTGGTTTCGCTTCCGATTATTTGATCAACCATTTTTCTGACCTGTGGTGTAATATGCAATGTATGTGTGCTGCTTGTATTTAATATGTAATTTTCATCATTCTGATCATATTTTTTTTTTACCTGCTTTGGATCAATTCGGGAATGCACTTCAAATGCTTCAAGGCGGTACTGAATATTAACAGTATAGGAATCTTGTATTCCCAGTTTATTAAAATCCCAGAAGAGCATTTTATTTTCGTATTCAGGCTCAGTATAATCTCCATGTGGCTTCGGTTTAACAGAGATGATTTTTACAGCTTTTTGAGCATCCCACTCTTTTGGTATGGGTATCCATACTTTCAGATCTGTCTCCGGATTGATGCTGTCAAAATCAGGATGTAACTCAAAGGTGTAGTTTAAATTGTATAACCTAGGGTTACGGTAAATAATTCCATCTTTTTGTATGGAATCGTCGGCAAACTGCAAAAAAGACTTTTCCTGAGCATGTAAAGCTGATATCAAAAAAACAAAAAAGATGAATAAACAATTTATTTTTAAAACGTAGTTACGTTTATTGATAATTGAGCACATAGTGAATGTTATAAAAGAATTAGCAGTATAAATTAATCCTTTATCGATTATCGTATAATATTCTGATTTTTCATATAAAGTTAAAACAAATCTTATTAAATGTCAACTAAATGAAATGCAAATCAAGTGGATTTCTGTAAGTAATAGCAACCATGACACAACTTTTACAAAACTCCTACATTCGTATGACAATGAGCCTCGTGTAACGAAGTAATTTTGATATCGTATTAAAAATTAATTCGGAGGATCATAAAATGAAAACACGAATCATCAACACCTTATTAATCGCTGTATTTTTAGTTACAGCAGCACTTCCTGCAAATGCTCAAAGCACAGAGCAGTTATTTCAAAAAGGAATTATGAAGGAAAAGGGCGAAGGAAACCTGCCTGAAGCGATTGAGATTTTTAATTCCATTGTGGAAGATTCTGAAGCAGAAGATGCCTTACAGGCAAAAGCATTACTACATGTTGGCCTTTGCTATGAGAAACTGGGGAAAAGTGAGGCTTCCAGAGCGTATCAGAAATTAATCAACAACTTTCCCGCACGTAAAAATGAAGTGGCAATTGCAAAGGAGCGGTTGTCGCGGTTGATTCTGGCTGAAGAAAAAGCTGAACAAATTCCGTTGCAACCCAAATGGACAAAAATCGACATACCCACAGAACTCTCATGGAGTGTCGCACTTTCACCCGATGGAAAAGAACTTGCCTTAGTTTCAGATAAGAAACTTTGGAAAATGCCGCTATCAGGAAATCTTGGGCCGGATATTCCCGGAACACCGGTACAAATTGATACTGACGGATTGGAAGTAGAATGGACCGGGCTTTCATGGTCACAAGATGGAAGATGGATTGCTTTTAATGAATATCCCCGGCAGGATAAAAATGGAAATTTGATTAGAACACAAGGTATCTACAAAATTTCTTCGGCTGGGGGATCACCCAAAAAAATTATTGAAAACTATCGATCTGCCCGCGTAATTAATTATCACATTAGTTTATCTCCAGATGGAAATGAAATAACCTTCTCGTCTGTTGATGACGGGAAACAACATATTTTTACAATGCCAACCGACGGAGGTGAGCCAAATCAATTAACTAAATTAAATGCCCGAGAACCGGTTTATTCTCCCGGTGGTAACCTTATTGCATTTGTGGAAGACAAAGAACTCGGAAGCGGTGCAGGTGATTTGGATCTTTACATTGTTCCGTCTGCCGGAGGTAATCCACGTAAAATTGCAGATGCTGAAAAAGCAAGCAGCCCGGTTTGGTCACCCGATGGAAAAATGATTGCTTATCTGGATTTTACAAAGGGTAGGAAAATCTTTGTTGCACCGGTATCACAGAATAATCATGAAACAGAGGAACCTTTTTCCATTGAAGCTCCGGAAGAAACAGAAGAGTTTCGGCTTTTGGCCGGCTGGACACCGGATAATAAAATTGGAGCGTTAGTGGTTAAAAACCAAGAGTTTGGATTGTACACATTGCCGGCTGAAGGAGGACAGGCCGCAAAAATATTGCATGACACTTATGCTTTGCAGCCTCGCTGGTCTATCGATAGTAAAAAAATCTTTTATGTTACTTATCCGAAAGATGCTATAAATAAGTTCCGCAAATTGTATTTAGCATCTGTGCCGGCTAATGGTGGTACAGGAAAAGCTGTGTTTGAAGAACCAAAAAGAAATGTCAATCATTCACCTTATCAAAGTGGAAACCGGATTTCTCCTGATGGAAAAACATTATTATCTGCTGCATATTCAAAAAATGCTACATTCGACTCAACGTATAACTGGCCATTTACAAAAATCTGGAAAATTGCATTGGATGGAAGCAAAGTTGAACAATTAACAGATGTAACGGGAGGTTATGCTGATGGCTCGCCTTGTTGGTCACCTGATGGAGAAAAAGTAGCATTTATTAGAGTAAAATTTGAAAAAGGAAGAAATATGTATCCATACAGAGATGCCGCTATTTATACAGTTGATGCTTCTGGTGATAACTTAAATTTAATTGTTGATGAAGCTGGTAAATGGGTACATTCATTGGTTTGGTCACCAAACGGGAAAAAACTCGCATGGTTGAGTCAGGAACAGGAAGCGCCTCAAACCAAACCTAAATTTCTTAATATTTACGATTTTGAGCTTAAAGAAAAAAGAGTTGCAGGAGAAGTCGAGTCACAGCACGTAAACATTGAAACAGCCTGGTCGCCAGACAGCAAACGAATTGCCTTTAATGACCAGGAAGGAAAAGTAATCAAAGTAATGAATATAGAAGATGGAACCACTGAGGATATTAAAACCGGATTAGTCGATGTAACAATTCACCACCTCGACTGGTCACCAGACGGGAAGAAATTTGTATTTGGCGGTATTAAAGGAGGTGAAAAGGAATTTTGGTTTGTAGAAGATTTTTTGCCACTGGAGAAATTGGCTCAAAACTATACACCTGAAAAAGAACCGGAAGGACTCGCCATTAAACAGGTTTGGAAGGATGAAAAAGTAGATAATACAGGAACTATAACTTCCGACGGAAAGTACCTTTCCTTTGTGGATTGGGAAACAGGCGACCTGGCCTTAAGGAATTTAAAAACCGGAACAAATGAACGATTAACCGATGAAGGCACCTGGGAAGAGCCAACGCATTTTGCAGCGAATAATGTGATATCGCCCAACGGTAACAGAATTGCCTATTCCTGGTTCAATAAGAAGGGAACTTATGATTTGAAAATCATTGATGTAAACACTAAAAATGTTTCCACACTTTATGCAACTGAGAAGGACGAAGAAATTTACCCGGTTTGCTGGGGTCCCGAAAAAGACGAAGTAATTATTCAGAAATTCATTAAACAAAAAAACAATAAATACAAATGGGATTTGTGCGTATTCAACTTAACTGACAAATCATTTAAATCTCTGTGTGAATTCAACAAACCTTTTATGGCCAATGTTTCCTATTCACCTAATCAGAAATATCTCGGTTATGATTTCCAGGTATCGTCAGATAACGGGAAATATGATATTGCCGCTGTTTCACCCAATGATGGTCATATTGAGTCACTGGTTACACATCCGGGAAATGACCGGGTCCTGGGCTGGATGCCAGGCGAAAATAATTTCCTGTTCATTAGTGACAGGTCTGGAACCTATGATCTGTATTCAGTTGAAACATCAAACGGAAAACCAATTAATGAGCCTTTACGCCTCTTAAAAGGTATTGGTGAGATTTCTCCAATGGGATTTTCGGATAATGGTACATTATTTTACAACATGCATTATCGTAATTTTAATACATTCATCACAGAGTATGATGAAGAGGAAAAAATCAATCCTGAAAACCGCATTTCGCTGCTTGGTTCTCTCCTTGATCCATGCTGGCTACCCGATGGTGAAACTTTAATTTGCCTTGAATATACCATGCAATCCCATGATTTTGAACTTTGCTTATACAATTCAAAAACAAATCAAATCAATCCATTAATCAAAAACCGGGATATTAATGTTTATGGTCCGCCCAGTCTTTCTCCCGATGGAAAGAAGGTGCTGGTTTTTGGATTGGACAGAGAAAAAATGGAAAATCAGGAATATTCAGCATCAATTTATTCGGTTGATATTGATTCTGGTATAGCCACTGCAATAAAAAAATTCGAAGAATACCATCCCGGCATCGTAGAAGTTTGTGAATGGGACAAACTATGTGATAATATTTTTTACGTTGAGGACAATAAAATCATCCAACGCAATATAGAAACAGGAAAGGAAAGTACTGTTTGCCAGGGCGATGAAAATGACATCTTTGGAATCTTAAAACGTTACAATAATACTTTGATATTTGATTCGCAGGTCGGAGAAGAAGAAAAACAAATAAAATCAGTTTCAGTACACGATGGTCAAATACGAACGATATGTAAGCTGAATACAAGCGGTACACCATTGATGTTTAAAAAAGTGGCTTTCCCGGCTGAAGGAAACTGTTTTATAGTTTCAGTTGATGGGCAAGAAGATGGATCTGTACTTTATAAAGTATCCCTGGAAAATGGAAAACCTGAAAAAATCTGGCAATCAAAAAACCGGATTGCAGGTTTAAATATCTATCCTAACAACGACAAAATTGCCATATCACTGCTTGAACAACATGTGGAAATCCGCAAAATCGAAAACCTGAAACAGGAGATTGAAAAAATCTATGCTGAAAGAGAATAATAATTTCAGAGAGACCAGATTAGGGGAAATGGTATCAAAGATGCATTTCCCTTTTTAGTTTACGGAGAAAACTTGTTCTGATAAAAAACGTAGTTTACAAAAAGCAGTTCCATGAACTACCACTTTCCACCGGTTTCGAGGCTCACGCTTGTATTCATACTGGCCGTTCTGGTTTCAGGCAGCATTCTTACATACTTCAGCATCAATAACATTTCAAACCTGAAGGAACTTACTGAAAAAAGCATACTTGAAGAACAACGCGAGCTGACAACCCGGTTTTTCACTGAATTGGAAAACCAGATAAAAAAAATAACCGGGCTCCATCAGCAAAAAAATGCTCCTCCGTCACTTTTTACCGATTCGCTCATTCAAACTGAAACTGAACACGATTTTATTCAGCAATCATTTCTGTTTCACAGCGATGGTACTTTTCTGTATCCCAACTTTTCAGAAATTGCTGAAACTCCCGCAAAGTTGAATAAAACAGAGCAGTTGGGTGCAAATTACAGCAAAGCCGAAGCAGCCGAATTCAGGGAAAACAATTTAGCCAGGGGCCGGAAATTTTACCAATTGGCACTGAAAGATTGCCAAAATCCGGAGGATTCAGCCCATGTTCTGATCTCGCTGGGCCGGGTCTCGGTAAAAATGGATGATCCAAAGACAGCTTTCAACCACTATTCAGCAATTGTTTCAAAATATTATGACCTGACCGATGTATACGGAATTCCATTTGTTAACTATGCACTGCAGCAATTTACACAAATGCGTGATACAACTTTAACTCAACAGGTTTTAAATATGGGTTTAAACTGTTTGGAAAAAATGAGCGCGGGAAAAATTCCACTGACCTATCAAACCACGGATCTTCTGCTGCAATTTTCTGACAAAGTGCAATTCTCTTCTCAGGAAAATGATTCAGTAAGGGCCAGAATCAATGAATTGATATTGAATATTAACCGGCAAATCAATTTTGTCAATTCCCGGAAAAATGTGTTGACTGAATTGATTAAAAGCAAAAAAACTGAAAATCAAAAAAATGCCATCAACTCTTTCCAACTGATAAATTCCTTTTCCTATACTCCTGCAGAATTACTGCTTGTAAATTCTGATTCGTCAGACTATTGGGGTTTTTTAATAAACGGAGAGATGCTTTTAGAGAAAGTCCTGCAGCAAGATCTTCAAAAAGAGATGCAATTCAACTACTCCTTTTCATTCCCGGCTGTTTACAGTAGTAATAATCAGCACTATTTAACCTCTGCTACCTTGTTAAATCCTTATTTCAGCGGTCGTTCGCTCCAAATAAAACTTTTCGATGAAAACGCTCTCACGAATATTATAAAACGACGAAGCTGGATTTATGGCATTTCCTCGGTTTTACTGCTGGTAGCCATGTTCCTCGGCGTATATCTGATATTACGCGACATTGCCCGTGAAAAAAGGCTGGCTCAACTTCGTTCCGATTTTATTTCGAACGTGACCCATGAGCTAAAAACACCGTTGACTTCCATCTACATGTTTACTGAATCGTTGCTGTTGGGAAGGATAATAAATTCAAAAATGCAGGATGAATATCTTTCAATCGTTTTAAAGGAAAGTGAACGGTTGAAACGCATGATCAACAACATCCTGGAATTTTCGAGGGCAGAAAAGGGAATCCCTGAATATCATTTTGTGAAATCAAATCTGGCAGATGTTATTCAGTTAGCATTAAAAGAAATGGAGTACTGGTTCGAAAAGGAAACTTTTGAAGTGAAATCAGACCTGGACAAAAACATTGAATTAGCGGTCGATCCGGAAAAAATGAAACAGGCATTTGTGAATTTAATCAGCAATGCCCTCAAATATTCCAACAGCGAGAAAAAGCTGAATGTCCGGTTGTACAAGGATGACTCCAAAATTCATATTGAATTTGAAGACAAAGGAATTGGCATCCCGGAAGAACTGCAATCGCAGATATTTGAAAAGTTTTACCGGGCCGATCCGAAAGAGGGAATTAGCGGGACAGGGCTGGGACTTACAGTAGTAAAAGAAATTGTGGCTGCCCACAAAGGAAAAATTATTGTTGACAGCCAGGTTGGGAAAGGAAGTAAATTTTCAATAATTTTATATCAGAAAGGAGCGGAAGTTTGAAGAAAATTTTGGTTATAGAAGATGATGTAAGTATTCTCAGGGGATTAAAAGATAACCTGGAATATGAAGGTTATTTCGTGCTTACTGAAACCGATGGCAAAAGAGGGCTCGAACTGGCACGCACAAAAAATGCAGATTTACTATTGCTAGACATTATGCTGCCCGGGATAAATGGATTTGAAATCTGCCGGAAACTAAAAAAAGAAAAACCGGAGCTCCCCATTATCATGATTACCGCCCGCGGCTCGGAAATGGACAAGGTTTCCGGCCTCGATACCGGTGCCGACGATTACGTGACCAAACCCTTCAGCATTCCCGAATTAATGGCTCGTATCCGAGCAGTTTTCAGGAGATTTTCACCTGCTGAAAATAATACACCGGATCACTTTGAGTTTGGGAATATTGTTTTGGATTTCAAAGAGTACCGTGCTTCAAAAAATGATGAAGAGTTACAACTTTCAGCAAAAGAATTCGAAATACTTAAATATTTTATCGCTCACGAAGGAGAAGCAGTGCACAGGCACGATTTGCTCAACGAAGTGTGGGGCTTCGAAGCCATGCCTACCACACGTACTGTCGATAATTTTATACTCGACTTGCGTAAAAAAATGGAGAAATATCCATCAACCCCAAAACATATTATTAGTGTTCGAGGTGTTGGGTATAAATTTGTGAAATAAAAATTCACACCAAACATTCACAAATCAGGTTGCAACTTCCGGCTATCAGGGGAGCACCACTGGACAAAGGGTCATTTTAATCTCATTCAATCGATTATTTTCAAAGATATTCGATTGAATTTGTTTACAAATTTCGACCTCTTTTTTTGTGTTTGAATTTTTGAAAACCTTGCTGGCATTGAGAAGTACCTCTATCGGTTTTGTGAATTTATAGGTTGCAACATTTTTATCAGAAATCTTATTTTTTACCAAATAATATTCCTCTTCATAAATAGTTGTCTGTAATTCAGTAATTTATATTTTTGCGTACCCTGTTAGGGTAAAAACATCTGACAGAGTAACAAATAGCATAGGAAAGGCGTCAATGTTTCTTATCCTTTCTGAAATAACGATTGCATAAAGTATATTTGTAAAATGTCAATGGAACGCCAGAATATTGAACTTTTTAAAACTCTCTCTCGCGGTAGAAACGACTTATATTCAGTCAGATGGGGAAAAGATGGCAAAAATGGCTATATGCCGGCCTATAAAGTAGATTGGACAAATTACCAGAAACATAAAGCTCAAGGGGGAACATTTAAAAATTATAAAGACAAGGAGCATTTGCCATTTGACGATTTAGCGATTGAAAATCATTTGTCAGGAAAAGAAACTTGCGGAATTTATCCACTACTGGAAGACAATACTTCTTTCTTTATCTCAGTTGATTTTGATAAAGATAATTGGAAGGAAACCATTCTTCGTCTTCACAACACCTGTTCAGATTTTAATCTACCAAGTTGAAAGATCACATTCAGGAAATGGTGGACATCTCTGGATATTTTTTGAAGAAGCATTTCCCGCAAAATCCTTTCGTGAAGCAATTGTGAGATTTAATGCATATTATTTGTACGGTCTTACTGCAACTCCCCAAAGAAAAAACAATGATCAGAAATTAATTTTTGTCTATATCGGAAATATTATACACAGGCTTGATTAACATGAATATCTCAAAGAAAAAAACATCAGAACTGAAATAAATATTAAAGAAACAGGACTTTATGCACCGTTTGATTACAAAATAGACAATTATGAAACCATTTCGAACATTTTAATTTACGATACAACGCGGAATTCAATAATATTGTCGGATATTGAAAATAATGCAAATCGCTTCAAATCAATGCTTATCTTTTCTGAAAGGAAAGCTCATGTAGAGTTATTAAACCAGTATTTAAAAGAAAAATTTGAAACAATTACTGTTCATGGAGATGATTCTGCCGGAACAAGAAAAAGTAAAATTAAACAAATAAAGCAGGGGCACTATAAAATTGTCATTTCAACCGGACAATATTTTGGTGAAGGGATAGACCTTAACAATTTGGAGTGTTTGTTCATTGTGTATCCTTTTACGTTTAAAGGGAAACTGATTCAATATATTGGAAGAATTCAACGATCGGAAAAATCTCCTGTAATTTTTGATTACAGAGATTCGAAAATTGATTATTTTGAAAAAATGTTTAAACAACGTAACAGGTATCACAAAAAACTGATGAAACGAGCATGTATAAACTTATTCACAAACGAGGATGATTAAAATTCATGCGAGTTCCATCTGTTACCATTAAAAACAAACAATTATAAACAGATGAAATAAAATGTCGGAAAATCAAAATATTGAGTGGAAAGAATCGTGGCGTGACGAATACTTAAAATGGATATGTTGATTTGCACAAGGAAGAAGGAAAACATTACATTGAAATTGATGTGAAGCCTTATGACGTTCCTATTTCATACCAAGGTAAATATCATTACAGAAGTGAAAGTACAAAGCAGGAGCTCAGGGGAAATACACTGAATGAATTCCTATTAAAGAAAGCTGGTAAAACCTGGGATGATGTTATTGAGCCAAGAGCAAGTCTTTCAGACATCGACACAAATGCTGTTGACGCTTTTAAGAAAGGAACTGCGAAGAGTAAAAGATTACCTTTTATGGAAAATGAAAATGACAAAACACGTATCCTGGAGAATCTGTTATTAACTGAAAAGGGGAATCTTAAGCGTTCTGCAGTTCTCCTTTTTGGAAAGAATCCTGAGCGATTTTATATTAATGCGTTTGTGAAGATTGGGAAATTTGGTTCATCTGATACTGATCTCAAATACCAGGAAATAGTTGAAGGGAATGCATATCAATTAGCAGACAAGGTACTTGAAATTTTAGATCGGAAATTTTTTGTTTCTCCTATTTCTTATGAAGGCTTGCAGCGAATTGAAGGTTGGGAATATCCATATGAAGCGATTAGGGAAACAATTTTAAATGCCATTTTATGTAAGGGCTTACATAACAGCATATATGTAAATTGATATATTATGCAAATATTTTTCATTCGATAAATATACAATAATTGCATTTAAGATAATTTCATTCGATTACTTCACATAACCTCTTTCCATAACTTTTATATTTAGAGGAAGTAAAATTATAAATATAAAGATATTATGGAAGAAAAACAAAAATTGTCGGAAATTACACCCGGCCTCATCCAGCTGTTAAAAGCTAAGAAGTACAAGGAAGCTTGTATAAAGAAGTATATCCATTCTTGGAAGCATTTGGAAACATACATGATCAAATCAGGCATTAACTACTATTACAAAGATGTTGGGGAAGCTCATATCAAAGAGCGGTTTGGGGCTGTCCCGTTCTGTGACCTTAAAAAATCTGCGAAGGACAAAGTCCGTCATATCCAGGTACTGTCTGATTACCAGGAGAAGGGTATTATTCCGGGGAAACGTTTAAAAGTTCCTGCAATTACATTCACCGGTAAGTTGGGAGTCCCTTTCAATGGGTTCATTGAGTACTCGAAATCTTTAAAGCGCAACGAGTCAACCATCCAGCGGTATAAGGAACGCATTAACACACTGTACAAGGATTTGCAACAATCCGGCCTATACATATCAGGTATTACTGCCCCATATATGGTGCAGTACATATCCCGTTTGGACAGTACCTACCCTGAGGTAACCAGGAATAATATCCTTATGACAGTAAGAGTGTTTCTTCGGTATTTGTGCTCGGAAAGCCTGCTCGAAAACAATCGGGAGGAGTACTGGATGTCCATACTAAAACCCAGATCTGTGAGACAGCCTAAGATACCATCTGTTTACTCTCGCGAAGAGGTGGAAAGGTTGATTGCAGCCATAGACAGCGGCAACCCGCAGGGGAAAAGGGATTATGCTATGGTGCTACTCGCCGCCAGATACGGTCTGCGTGTGTCGGACATCATAGGACTAAGATACTGTAACCTGGACTGGGAGAACAACCGGATCGTTCTGTTCCAGCAGAAAACTGGCAGGAAGGTGGAATTACCACTTTCTGAAGAAATCGGCAGTGCCATCATTGAATACCTGAAGTTTGGTCGTCCCGATATCAATGAACCCTATGTTTTTATCATGGCTCACGCACCGTATGGAAAACTTACAAGTGCCGGAATGCACAGAACGATTACGGATTACATGCGACAGGCAGATATTGGCTATGGGGAGAGGAAACATGGAGCACATGCTTTGCGCCACAGCCTTGCTACGAACCTTCTTCGTTCGAATGAACCGATGCCAGTCATATCCGAGATACTGGGCCACTCCAGTACCGAATCAACCATGTACTATCTGAGGGTTGACTTCAATCAGTTGAAACAGTGCGCGCTGGAAGTTCCCTGCGTATCTTCCTCATTTTATGAACACCTCTATGAATAAGAGCTTCAACCACGGTATTTATACTGACTTGATTAAGCAGTATATTGCATACAAACGTAGCCTGGGGTTCAAAATGGAGGACACCGAAAAAAGGCTTAGGAGGTTCGATCGCTTGACCATTACGTGCAAAGAAACCTCCATCGGGATATCCAGGAAATTGTTTGAACAATGGAGCATTCCCTTTCCTGAAGAATCTGACACGAATCGGTATCACAGGATCTCCATCCTTCGACAGTTCTCATCCTACCTGCAAATGATCGGGTACCGCTCATATATTCCCAAACTGCCCAAATACAGGTCTACCTTTATACCGCACATCTTTACCAAATCAGAAATAACATCTATTTTCCAGGCCAGCGATAAACTGTTCCTCAAACGAAGATATATGTATTCCCAGATAGGTGCTATGCCGACCTTGCTACGCATGTTGTACAGTACGGGGCTGCGTGTGGGAGAGGCATTAAGCATGAAACACAGGGATGTGAACATTGACAGGGGATACCTTGTATTAAGGGCTTGCAAAAACGGACAGGAGCGTGTGGTCCCCTTATCAGGGTCGTTGGTTGAAGTATGCAAGGACTATTGTGCCTACAAGCAGAAACAACTAATCAATACTGGCCCAGACTCTTTTTTCTTTACTTCTCTGGATGGGAGCAGGTGCTGGCCCGTAACGGTATATGAACACTTTAGGACAGTGCTTTACAAAGCGGGGATATCCCATAAAGGCCGGGGAAAGGGGCCAAGGCTGCATGATCTGAGGCACACATTCTGTGTTAATGCGCTGGTAAAAATGTCTGAGGCAGGAATGGACCTTTATTACTCAATGCCGGTCCTGTCTATTTATGTAGGGCATCAATCCATTGAAGCGACAAACAAATATGTGCGTCTTACATCCGAGATGTATCCCGATTTGCTTGACAAAGTCAATTCTGCATATAAATACATCTTCCCGGAAATTGGGATTGATGATTCCGACTTTAAATGATTCAACTTAAACTGAACGAAAATGAAAACCACAGATTTTTCTAAATACCTGACCGATTACCTGGCACACTACCTGCCCAATGAATGCGGGGCCTCCCCTAATACAATACAAACCTACAGTATTACTTTTACAATCTTCCTCAGATATATGAAGGCCGAAGAGGGAATAAGCCCGGACAGGCTTTGTCTGAAAGATATTACAAAACAACGGGTAATCGATTTTTTGGAGTGGATTGAAAACGACCGCAAATGCAGTGTCTCAACCCAAAATGCCCGCCTGGCAACACTGCACTCTTTCTTCAAATATATCCAGTATCGTGATATGAAAGGAATGAAGGTATGGCAGGAAATCCTTTCGGTTCGCTTTAAAAGATGTACAACACCGGAGATATCCTATCTTACCGCCGATGAGATGAAGATGCTGCTTATGCAGCCGGATACCTGTACCCGATACGGAAGACGCGACCTGGCGCTTCTTGGACTGATGTACGACAGTGGGGCCAGGGTGCAGGAAATAGCAGACCTTACACCTTCAGACTTCAGGTTTGAAGGTACTACAACCGTCAGGTTGAAAGGCAAAGGCAGGAAGTCCCGGATTGTTCCCCTGTCCGAAAACCAAGTCAGAAACCTTATGTGCTATATGCAGGAGAAACATCTTTTTGAACCTCATGAAAGCAACTACCCATTGTTTGGTAATCCTCACAACAACAAGCTTTCACGAGTGGCAATCCTGTCAATTGTAAAAAAATATGCAGCGATGGCACATTTAAAAGATCCGGCAATCGGACCGGATAATATAGGATGCCATTCTTTTCGGCAATATGTAGAGTCTTATAATATGGGGAGTGACGGATAAAGAAAATAGGTTTAAAATGATTTTATCTTAAAACGCTCCCCATGTTTATCTTAAATCTACTAACATAAATTTTTAAGCCACTCCATCAGGTTTTCATCATCTTCCCATCTGGGCATCTTATCGGAATAAAGTTCCTTGTAGGATCCTTCCAGTGCTTTACGTTTCATCTCACTATCAGCCCTGGCATATACCTCGGTTGTAGTTACATTAGTATGACCAAGGAAGTCCCGCACAAAATCCAAAAGTTGGAATTTGATACGGGACTTTTTGGGCAACTCATCTATAACCACAACAGAGATCTATGCCCGGACAAACGCAAAAAAGAAAATGGAGGCTCTTCGAAAGATTGATCCCTCCATCGTTACCGATAGAAAAACATCCTGGCAAAAAGATGGGAAACTTTTGAGTTGGCTTAAAGAGTTACAACAGAAATATTAAAATGTTATGTAAAGCCCACCTGAAAAAGAATGCGCCATATATCCAGTTATGAAGCGCATTCTTATACTTATTTTTGCATAATATTTTAGCTTGCATAAGCCATTGTTCACAGGGATTATATGGGGGCACCGATTCAAATTAGTGTGTACGATGATAAAATGATTGTTTGGAACGAAGGTAATCTGCCGGATAACATGACAGTAGAAGATTTAAAAAAGAAACACTCATCGAGGCCACATAATCCAATTTTAGCCAGTGCATTTTTCAAAGGTGGATTAATTGAAGCTTGGGGACGAGGCACTTTAAAGATTGTTGATGAATGTAAAAAAGCAGGATTACCAGAACCTGATATAGAAAAAAATTCAGGTGGAATTAGTGTTACTATTTATAAAAAGATAAAAAGTGAAAAACATCCTGAGCATATTGATTTAAACGATAGGCAAACCAAAGCAGTGGAATACGTAAAATTTCATGGTCGTATAACAAATAAGGAATACCAGAAGATCAACAATATCTCAAGAGAAACAGCAACAATCGATTTAAGAAGTTTAGTGAAACTGGGGATACTTAAATCATCTGGAACGAAAGGTGCGGGTGCGTTTTATGAATTGAGTTAATTGCGTAATAATTGCGTAATTCTTCTGGACTGTAGAAATCGAATTCCAATGATAAGGATCAATCACTAAAAGGTGGTAATTCCCACGAACCTTTCCGAATTTAGGTTGCAACTTCCAACTGTCAGGGGAGCCAGACAGGACAAGAGGTCATTTTAATCTCATTCAATCGTATATTTTAACGGTATTCGATTGAATTTACGAGCAAATTTCAACCTCTTTTTTTATACCCCAACTTCTGAAATCCTTATCTGACAGGAGATTCACAATTGTTACATTGTATTGAACAGGGTTGCAACAATTTGACATGCTCTTTCCAAAAATTTTAACATCGATTTTTAATCATATAGTAATGAATGATTTAACAGGGTTGCATGTCTTTTTAGGGTGTATAGGATTTTTATTCGTAAAAATATCTTACTATGGTGTTAATTACCACCTATTTATATTCATAATTGACAACACTATATGTTTGAGTTGAAAAAAACTGTTTTGCAAGACATAAAAAGTATCACTCACTTTAATACAACTTTTTTATAAATTTACCCTCACTTTAGTACAATTTTTTGTATTTTTAACCCTCACTTTAGTACAAATAGATAAATGTTTAAGCGGGAAATATTAGACGAACTGGGAAAATGGAAAAATAAGGAGTTCCGAAAACCCTTGGTGATAAGAGGTGCCAGGCAAGTGGGGAAAACTACTACCATAAACATGTTCTCAGAACAGTTCAATCAGTATATATATCTCAATCTTGAGAAAGAGGAAGAGAGGCAAATATTCGAGCAAAACTATTCTTTCCCTGATTTAATTACCAACCTGTTCATTTATGCAGGTAAGGAGCGAAATGGTGGTGAAACCCTTATTTTTATCGATGAAATTCAGAACTCGCCAAAAGCGATAGCCCTTCTCAGGTATTTTTATGAAGAAGCAAACGACCTGTTCGTTATAACCGCTGGCTCACTTTTGGAGAGTATCATGGACAGAAAAATATCTTTTCCTGTAGGCAGGGTAGAATACATGGCAATTCATCCCTGTTCATTTAAAGAGTTCCTTTATGCAACCGATAAAGAACTATTGTCAGCAGAGCTTGAAAAAACTGAAGTTCCACCTTTTTTACATAACCAACTTACCACTTTATTTAAAAAATATGCCACCATTGGCGGTATGCCCGAAGTTTTGAAACTTTATGCAAGCGGCACCGATATTTCAGCGCTCGGTTCAGTTTATGACAGCTTAATCCAATCTTTTGCCGATGATGTGGAAAAATATGCAATTTCTTCTGCCCAGGTAAAGTATATAAGACATATAATTGATTATGCTTTTGCTGAAGGTGGTTCCAAGGTTACTTTTGAAAGATTTGGAAATTCGGAATACCGTTCCAGGGAGATGAAGGAAGCTTTTCATGCACTTGAAAAAACGATGCTAACACGGTTGGTATATCCCATTACTACAGTTGAAATACCAGCTTCTCCCTCACTGAAAAGAAAACCCCGTCTCCATGTTTTGGATATCGGATTGATTAATCATACCCGTGGTTTGATGGGTGAACTTGTGTTTAATGAAAATATAGGGAATGCACACCGGGGAGTTATTGCCGAGCATATTACCGGACAAGAATTGCTTGCATCCAGTTTTTCAATCAGTAACAAGCTAAATTTTTGGGTGCGCGATAAAAAGGAATCAAGTGCAGAGGTAGATTATATTTTACCCTGGAAGGGAAAACTGATTCCCATTGAAGTAAAATCAGGAAGTATTGGGAAATTGAAGTCGTTACACCAATTTATGGATCGTGCACCACACAATATCGCTGTAAGAGTCTATCAGGGCGAATATTTGGTTCAAAAAGCGAAAACCATTGCAGGCAAGGAATTTACCCTCCTAAACCTGCCTTTTTACCTTGTGCATCGCATTGAACGAGAATTAGATAAACTAAAACAGAATTAAAATATTGAGAAAAGAAGGAGAAAAGAAAGAAACCTATTATACACTTAATGTTTGAAAAATGTCCGATAAATGTCCGTAAAAAAGTAATAAAACATTGAAAGTATTTTGGCTACAATTGGCTCATAAATGGTTCACGATTGGTTCAACTTAACTTTTTATGGCTCAAAATTGGTACAGGCTTGGTGGTAATTCCCACCAAACTTTCACTAATCAGGTTGCAACTTCTCCCGATTCATCGGGATCAGGGGAGCAGGTATAAAAGTAAAAGCGTTATATGAAAAAATTATGTAACGTTTTTTTTCAATCAAATTTTTGTTATTGCCAGCTAAGTCTGAAATTAGAATTATATCCTTGTGTTTTTGCGCTCAATACTTAATATTTCTTCAATTTGAAACTTATTTTCAGGTAAATAGTTCACCGCGACATCCCAGATAATTTCATAGTCAATGCCAAAATATTCATGCGATATTTTGTTTCTCAATAAATACATTTCAGTCCACGGCACTTCGGGATATTTTAATTTTATTTCCTGTGGGAGATTTTTCGATGCTTCACCAATAATTTCAAAATTTCGTATTACAGCATCAACCGTTTTATAGTCTTTTTTAAATTCATCAAATGTATAACCTTCTATATACTCTGCAATGCGTATTATTGCATTTAGAAGATCTTCAAGGTACATCGTATATGTCCGGTCATTCTTTTTCAATTTATACGTATTTGATTTTATGAAGGATACTATCTCTGATTTGTTCTTTTATGGCATTTTTTGTGACGAGGTCAATCTTTCTATTAAAAATTTTTTCAAGATATAATTCCAGGGAAAAAAATTTCCATCCTATGGGCTTTTCAAGTTCAACGAGCAGATCAATATCACTATCTTCTGTATTGCTTTCATCGGAAAAAGAACCAAATAATCCAATTTCTTTAACGGCAAAATCTTTATATAGAATTGGCTTTAATTCTTTCAACTTATATAATATTTCTTTTCTGGTAAGCATGTTTCAAATATAGTCATTTTTTGAATTTTATTCTATTTTGTTACCTCCAAATCATAGAAAGGAAAGTGAAATGCATTGTGAACTTCTTGGTTTATCAACGGTTCACAATTGACTCAATTGAACAAATAATTGCCCAAAATTAGTTCAAGTTAGGTGGTACTTTACACCAAACTTTCACAAATTAGGTTGCAACTTCCGGCTGTCAGGGGAGCCGGACAGGACAAGAGGTCAGATTCGACCTCTTTTTTTGTGACCGAATTTTTGAAACGAATTCCCGGGAACCGGAATGAGTTACATCGAACACCTTTAAAATTAATTGATTTTAGTGAGATGAAAACCTTGCTGGCATTAAGAAGTATCTCAATCGGTTTTGTGAATTTACAGGTTGTAACTTTTCTATTATCAAAAGTCATTTTCCCAAAATATTTAAAGATTTGTGCATCAGCAATAAATAAATGATATGGAGATAATTGTGTTTGTGATTTATTTGTAAAATTGTATATTTATTTCATAAATCAGGATAATTAAATGCTACCCTTCTTATCATTATTAGGAATTTTTTTGTCTGTTATTCTGTTGCTTTTTAATGCACGAAAATTTACGGCTTCGGTTTATCTTAGTTTATTCTTTTTATTTACCAGTCTTTACAGTTTTTACCAATACATACTTTTGTACTCAAAATCAGTTACACTGATTAGTATCTTTCTATTTAATTTGTCAATTTTTGCTTCCCCTGTATATTTAATCGGGCCAATGTTGTATTGGTATGTGAGGAGTGTGCTAACTGATCATTCAAAGCTGAGAAAAAACGATCTCTGGCATTTTCTGCCGATGATATTCTATTTTATTTCTGCATTGCCCAATGCTTTCCTGCCCTGGCATGATAAAGTTGAAGTTGCCCAAACAGTGGTAAAAAACCAGGAATACATAATGATATACAAAACCACTCTGTTGAGCGAAATTATTCCTGCAGTTGTTATATATGTATTCCGTTTAATCCTGATCTTAGGATATACAATATGGTCTGCCGTACTTTTTATTAACTTTATATTAGAAAAAAAATCATCCAAAGTATTGTCAAAGCAGCATTTCATGAAAAAGTGGCTGATTAATTTACTGGGATTTACATTGGTTTTAGTAGTTAGTCAAATATTTCTGGTCATTAGAAGTTTCGAAATGCATTTTTCTAAATTGTTTTTTACATTTAATATTTTGCGAGTGATATCGTTAGCCGGACTCATTGGGTTACTGATTTCTCCCTTTTTTTATCCTTCTATATTATACGGCTTTCCCCGTTTCCCGGAATCTCTTACTATAAAGAATATCAAAATGGAAGACCACAAAAATAAACACGAAAAATCATCAAAAAATAAAAATTCCTTTGAGCTCGATTATCTGAACTCCATCGCAAAAAAAATAGATTCTTGTATGAAAGACAAACAACCCTATTTACAAACCGATTTTAATCTAGCATATCTTTCTGCAATGATTCAAATACCTGTTCATCACCTGGCTTATTTTTTCAGGGAAGTGAAAAATGAACGTTTTATCGACTACCGAAATAAATGGCGTATTGACTATGCCAAAAATATGATGGAAGAAGGTAAAACTTCCAACCTCACTTTAGAAGCTATTGGGCTGAACTCAGGTTTTTCAAACCGAAATGCATTCAGAAATGCTTTTAAAAAATTTGAAGGAAGTTCTCCTAATAATTTTATATCTCAAACATTTAATTAGCTTTCTACATAAACTTCATCTCTGCATCAATTTCATAATAGTGATGCAAGGTGTCATTCCATTTCTTTTACAAACCGTTTCGCTTATCCGTAATTTGTCACTCGTATTAACAATAATTCGGGAATTATGAAAAAGAAAATCTTGTGGAAAGGATTCGTCAGGGCGATGATTCCTTTCATTTGTGCAATAGTTTTATTTTCTTCTTTCTTTCAATCCTGTCAGAAGGAAGAAGTAATTGAACCTGAAAATGGGGCGTTGAAAAGTACTGTGCTTCCTGAAATTAACTTAGTCTACCCTGAAGCAGATGTAGTTGCAGGGGAAGATTTTGACATTACTTATTCATCTTCGTGCGGAAAGATTATGCTTGAGCGGGGTTATATGATGGTATATGATGAAGTAAATTTAACATCTGATAAAGTATACGCCGGCTTAACTTGCGAAACGGAGAATTTGGAATGGGAAAGTGTCGGGGAAAATGTATTTAAAACCTGTGCAGGTGAAATCGTCACCGAAAACATCGTAGATCCCGGAACGTATGTGTATAGGGCAAAGCTTAATATGAAAGCTGTAAAAAACTCAGGTTGCGATGATTGTGCGACAATTCCGGGAAATCAGTTTGAATGTTTTATGATTACTGTTACTGAATGTACCCAAAACACATTCACTGATGGACGGGATGACCATGTTTACAAAATAGTAACCATCGGAAATCAGACCTGGATGGCCGAAAACCTGGCGTATAACGGGACAGATTCTGAGGGGAATGTAATAGCAGGAATCTATGCATATAACGATGACGAAACTAATGTTGCCACTTATGGAAGATTGTATACCTGGGATGCAGCTATGGCTGCCTGTCCTGCCGGATGGCACCTGCCCTCCAACGCGGAATGGACAGAACTAAAGAATTACCTCATCAGTAATGTCTATGGTTGTGAAGACGATACCTGGATAGGGAAAGCGCTTGCATTACCCGGCTGGGAATTCAGCATAAACCCGGGAGCTCCGGGCTATCCTCTCTGTGACTATAATACCAGCGGTTTTGGAGCCCTTCCGGCAGGTTATCGAACTTCCTCTGAAGTATTCACAGGTTTGGGCATGTACACTCGATGGTGGAGTTCTGACAGAGACCCCAACATTGTTGAATTTCCGTATTTTTATTATATGAGCTCCCAAGGCCAAACAATATTTCAGGGACAACAAAATTACCTTTCCGGTTTTAGTGTCCGCTGTGTTAAAGATTAGATAATTCCCGGGTTAATTTAGGGAAGAGGCAAATTTTGTATTGCCTGAGCAAACAGACTGTCATGATTTTCATGCAGCCTGTTTTTACATTAATTATAAATAATGTATATCTCCTACCTCCGGGACACCCAAATCAGGTTGTAACTTCCGGCTATCAGGGGAGCACCGATATAAAAGTAATAGCGTTATATGAGAAATTCATGTAACGCTTTTCTCTTTATATCCTTCCGGAATTCAATCTTCCCGTATTGGCTTGATTGGTATATTTGTTTTCACAATGACAAACTTACATCAAGCATATAACTGACCATGCTTTTGTAATGGTTGGAACCAAGATTCCATTTGGAAAATCTGGGGAAATTAGGGATATTGAATGCATCAGGAAGTAGAGGAGCTGGTTCTTATTTTGATTTTTAAAAATGCATTTATTAAAATAAGTCGGAATGGGTTCCAGTACGTACCAGCCAGATTTCATCCGTTTGGTAATCAATATTCCATATCAGCAACCAGTCTGGTTTTATGTGGCATTCCCAGGTGTCTTTATATTCACCGCTTAGCAGGTGTGTTAAAAATTTTTTAGGCAGTGTGCCATTTTTTGCCAACCTGCGGATAACATCTTTTAGTATTTCAAGTTGATAACCCCTGAGTGTAATTGTTTTATAATCTTATTTGAATTTGTTTGTATAATGAATTTCAAACATTTAAATCATTTTTCGAGTTGAGCAAACAGGTCATCAACATTTTTAGATTTCATTCCTTTTTTTGCCCTGGCATAGTTTATTGCTTCAATGGTCACATCGTTTGGAATATGTTCAAATTCGATATCCCTGCCTGTTTTTGCCATTTCGCGCAATAATCCCAAAAGGTGCTTCCCTCTTTTTGTGTTGGTGCGTATTTTTATATGTACTGTTTCCATTGCAAAATTTCTTTAAAGATGTAAAATTACGCATCAATTACAATTTACCAAATACCTGTTTCATGGCTTCTTTTTCCATTTCCTTATCTATTCCCATGTACCCTGACAATAAAAGATCAACAGAGTTAGCCTTATAGCCTCCAATTTTCCTGGTAAACAATTTTCAACAACTTCAAAAATAGTTTGTTGGTAATTCACACCAAACTTTAAATATCAGGTTGCAACTTTCCCCAATATTCATGGAAGCCAGGGGTGAAAAATATATATCAAAACAAATTTTCTCCTTGAACAATGCTTCAATATCAATGTTATTTATAAAACTTTCACTTAAAACAATGAATAAAAGAAAACTACGGGTTCTGGTGCTTGGAGCAGGATTTGGAGGATTAGAGATTTCCACAATTCTTTCGGAGCGGATTGGCGATAGTCTTGATCTTACGCTGATCGATAAAAATGATTCCTTTTTCTTCGGATTTTCCAAACTTGATGTGATGTTTGGTAAAAGATCTGCAGATTCAGTAAAGATGTATTATCACAAGATTGCCAAACCCGGAGTAAGGTTCCGGCAAGAAACACTTGTTGCCATTGATCCGGAAAAAAAGGAAGTTGCCACTAACACGGGAAAATATTCAGCCGATATCCTGGTAATCGCTCTTGGTGCCGATTATGACATTACCGCGACTCCGGGTTTATCGGAAGGTGGAAACGAGTTTTACTCTTTTGAAGGGGCAGTACAATTGGGCAAAATATTACCAACTTTCGAAAAGGGAAATATTATTGTTGGGGTAACCGGTTTCCCTTTTAAATGCCCCCCGGCTCCCAGCGAAGCTGTATTGTTGTTGCATGATTATCTGTTGCAAAAAGGCATCCGTGACAAATGCAAAATCAGCCTTGTAGTTCCTTTTGAGTTGCCGATTCCTCCTTCTTTCGGAACATCAAAGGCGTTGTTAGCTGCATTCAAGGAAAAGAATATTGAATATATCCCGGAAATCATGGTTGGAGCAATTGAGCCCGGGAAAAAACTGGCAGTACTTGATGATGGAACTGAATTGCCATTTGACCTTTTTATGGGCATCCCGGAACATCGAGTCCCCAAAGTTGTTGAGGAAAGCGGATTGCTTTTTGACGAATGGATTCCCGTGGATAAAAAGAACCTGAAAACTAAATTTGCAGGTGTTTATGCCCTTGGGGATGTAGCTAGCATGGGAACACCAAAAGCAGGGAATTTTGCCGAAAGTGCTGCACGTATTGTTGCCGAAAATATAATTTCGGAGTTTCATGGTTTTGAAAGTACTGAGGAACAAAATGGATTAGGAACTTGTTTTGTTGAGTTTGGTGAAGGAAATGTCGCTCGTGTAGATGTTGATTTTTTTTCAGGTCCTTCTTCGTCAGGCAAACACTTTGAAGCATCAAAAAAAATAGCAGCAGAAAAAAAATCATATGAAAGTTCCAGAAAAGCCCGATGGTTCTGAACCGGAAAATCCATCAAAATGCCCGGCCGCATTAATAACCAACACCGTAATTTTTTCATCATTGATGGAATAAACAAGCCGGTGTTTTATCGTATAAACCGTAAGTTTTTGGTAAACATGGATTCCATTTCCAAAATGGTGGCCTATTCAAGAGGCCGCGTAAAACTGGAACTCAAACCAAAACCGGAAAATGATTTTGATACAATTGTCAGCATAGAACGTTCTTCTGATTTTAAAAGATGGTTAAACAGCTAACACCATCCTGTATTTAAAGATTTTGAAAATAAGTGTCATGATTATAAAATTTCAACCATGCTTTTAATTCTGCTTTCAATTCTGGCTGCTTTAGCCACAATTCTTGTTGTGGTTTTGTTAATTTACAGCCTTGGAAAACCTATGGCTTTCGTTGATAATAACGGAGTTTTGGTTCAGGGTAGCATTTCGGAAAAAACATTTGTTACCATTGGCGGTATCAGGCAGGGAATGTTTATCAGGAGCAAAAATATCAATAATCCTGTGTTGCTTTATGTGCATGGCGGACCTGCTTTCCCAAATTACTTTCTGGTTGAAATATACAAACACGGACTTGAGAATCATTTTACGGTTTGCTACTGGGAACAGCGTGGTGGCGGGCTCTCCTACAGCCCTGATATCCCTTTGGAGACCATGACTTTTGAACAACTGACCTCAGATTGTATTGAAGTAACCAACTATTTACGGGCGCGATTTGGTAAAAACAAGATTTATCTGATGGCACATTCCGGAGGTACTCCAATTGCTATTCAGGCAGTTGGTAAGGCTCCGCAGCTTTATAACGACTACATTGGAATGGCGCAAATTACACGTCAGTGGGAATCGGAGCGGGTAGCCTGTAAATATATGGCAGAACAATATGCTGCTTCAGGAAATTTGAAAGCATTGAACGAGTTAAAAAAGTATTCGGTTACATAGACTGCCGGTGTTGTTTCCTTTTTCAAATCTTCTTTTCGCGATATGGCGATGCATGAACTGGGTATTGGCACCATGCGAAAAATGAAATCGGTTATTACCGGAATTTTTATTCCGGTCTGGTTATGCAAGGCATACACTTTAAAAGAAAAAATCAACATCTGGATTTCAAAACTGAAATTTGTGAAAAAGGCCCGGTTTATCGATGAGCTTTTTTTAATGGATATACCCGAAATGGTTCCAAAACTTGAAATTCCGGTATATTTCTTTAGTGGGAAATACGACTTGACTGTTAATGTTGAATTGTCAAAAGCAAATCCGGAAAAGCTACAGGCTCCGTTGAAAGGATTTTATACGTTTGAGAATTCGGCGCACAGTCCGCTTTTTGAAGAACCACTACGAGTAAACGAAATTTTAGCCAAGGATATATTACATGGAAGAGTACTGTTGGCGGATAAAATAGAATAATAATGGCAAACTCGATTGTAACCTGCTGGGAATTCTAAAAGAACGTTTTGGCTTTAGCAATTGCGACGGGAAATCGGCCCCGGGAAATTGATAATCCTGCAGATCATCAGTTTTACAGCATTTTTCCGGGCTCGTTTTTTATCTGCTTTGCACACCTGCAATTTTTATCGGCATTTAACATTAAAAATTAATTTTTAAAACCTTTCATCATCCATTTTCTGGTTAATAAAAGAGCTATTGGTGATGAAATGGCAATAAGGCCGTAAATGAACCACATTTTTTCTGTGTTTAATTCTGAAACAGGAGTATTATCAGGACAATATTTCATTAAAAACCAACCTGAATAGAGTGATGTAATTATTTTTGTTAAAAACCATGGAAACTGGCCAATACCCATATATATACCAGTCATATTTTTAGGAGCAATATCAGCCACCCATTGAAGAAAACGTGGTTGCCACATCGCTTCACCAATAGTCATCAGAATTAAAAAACTCATTAGGGTATATATATTGGCACCTAACGTAAGCAGGAACGTCGGCATAGACATTACCAATGTTCCGATTATCATCATTTTATAAGTGTTCTTTTTTGAGGTGAGAGCTGTTACAACAGGTGTAAGGATAAAAATGAGTATCGGATTTAGATTAACAAAAAATTCAAAATTATTTTGAACAAAACCATCGAATGCTCTGCTTGTGTATTGAGGAAGTGTTAACCAGTTGTGTGCAAATAATGTCTGGACAGGTATCAGAATAAGAATAAAAAACATAAAGCGAAAATCTTTTAACGGAATATTTTTCAGATAATAAATCAATTTGTCTTTCCCTGATAATTGGTCAGGCTCATCTGAATTATCTTGTTCCCCCGTATTAATATCATTATTTCGCGAAGCTTCTTTTTCAGCTTTCGTCGTGATAAGCGAAGCGACCACGATTATTCCTGCGACAGTCAATATTATATAAACCCAAAAAACTCCAGTTATATCAAACCCTCTTCTTATTGGCGGGGATATCAGGCCCGGAAGAAAACCCCCAAGGTTCATTAAGGCATATAACATAGCGTATCCCATTGCAGATGTCTTTGCAGTAGTAAACTTTTTTACTGCTGCATAGGCTGCAGGCTGATAAATTCCGTAACCCAATATAATTCCGGTTAATCCAAAAAAGGAAATGATATGGGCAGAACCTCCAATACCAGACTGCCCTAAAGCTGGAGATAATGTCAGTACTATTCTCCCGATAAGCATAAGAACTAAAGCATAAAGGAAAGACTTTCTGACGCCTATCCAATCCACGGTTGCACCAAGAAAAAGCATCGCTAAGGTGATACCACCAGTTAAAAATCCAACCATATAACCTGCATAGGCATCATCGAGACCAATATAGTCATTAAAGAAAATGGCAAGTAAGCTAACAACACCAAAATATGTTATGCCTTCAAGAATATAGGAAATATTAACACCCAAAAGTGCACGTGATGTGTGTACGAGATCTTTAAACGGCTGAGTTAATTCATTTAAGGTCTGTCGGATTAAACTTTTGTTTTGTCCATCTTTATTATCAATCATGATCGAACTTTTAAAGAAATACAGCATGAAGATAAAAAAACCTTCTGATTTTTGTTAAGTTGATAAAAAATGTAATTCAAATTCACCGAAACTTCCACAATTTAGTTTTTAAGAATAAAACAATAATTGTCGATGGTATTCGACAAGATATGTTTATATGTGTCGAAACAAAACGACAAAAATGGATGTGTTATTTGAATTTCAGGAGAACATTTTACGGAATGTAAAAAATGATTTCAGACGATATCTGCATGAGCGGATAAACTGGGATCAACGAATGATTGCAATTAAAGGTCCTCGCGGGGCAGGAAAGACCACATTAATGCTGCAATATTTGAAATATGACCTGGGATTATCTGACACAGCATTATACATAACTGCTGATCACACCTGGTTCTATAATCATACGCTGCTTGAAACCGCAAATGACTGGTATAAACAGGGAGGGAAAATCCTTATTATTGATGAAGTCCACAAGTATAAAAACTGGTCGGTTGAATTAAAAAATATCTACGATGGCTTGCCTGATCTGAAAATCATTTTTTCCGCTTCTTCGGCTTTGGATATTTACCGGGGCGAAGCTGATTTAAGCAGAAGAGTTATAAATTACATGTTGGCCGGCCTGTCGTTTAGAGAGTATCTGCAATTTTCTTACAATATCAGATTAGATTCAGTTACTATTGACGATATTTATACCAATCACCGAAATATTAGTCGAACAGTTAGTGAAAAATTAAGACCATTACCCGCATTCCGTAAATATATAGAGATGGGTTATCTTCCAATCTTTATTGAAGGAGAAGATTCCTATTCGTTAAAATTGAATCAGATAATTAATACAATTGTTGATACTGACCTGGCTTACATTGCAGCTTATAATTCGGGCACAGCTAATAAAGTAAAAAAATTGCTGGGAGTAATTGCAGAATCAGTTCCGTTTAAACCGAATATAGCTGATCTTTCCAGAAAACTGGACATAAGTCGTGATAGTATTTATCAGTATATCCATCAGTTAAAAGATGCCCGATTGCTGAATACATTAAGTTCCGAAGGAAAGGGAGTTTCAATACTTCAAAAACCTGACAAAATATATTTGGAGAATACGAATCTGGCTTATGCTTTAAAGAGCAAGCCAGATATAGGAAATATTCGGGAAACATTTATTTTTAACCAATTACTCAATGCAGGACTTGATGTTTATGCACCTAAAGCCGGTGATTTTGTGTGCGATGGTTATACGCTGGAAATTGGAGGAAAGAATAAAACCACAGCACAAGTGAAACATTTAGATAATTACCTGATAGTATCAGATGATATAGAAACAGGAGTTGGGAATAAAGCCCCCATCTGGCTGTTTGGTTTTTTATATTAGAAGGAGGCTGTTTATCAGATATGAAAAGCATCCTTAAATTTACTCCTGAAAATTTTTAAAAACTTGCACCGTTGCCGTATGCTGATCTTGTGATCTTTACTGATCATTATTTTCCGGGTTAAGTAAACAGATAATCAAAGTGACACCACCATACTATGGGGCAAAATAGATTAGAAAAATGTATCGATCCCTGGTAGTTTTAATTCATTTTCATTTTTGCCGTATATTGTTTAATTTAGTTGAATAAATTATCTGTTATAAGAAGATTCTAACCAATGATAGTCAAAAACAGAAGGGAAGGTACTTTCATTAATCGCGTAAATGAAATTATAGAATCCAACTTTAATGATGAAAGTTTTGGAGTCTCTGCACTCGCCGGCAAGATGAATATGGGCCGCACAACCTTGCACCGGAAGATCAGGTCAGCAACAGGCGAATCAGTCAGCCGGTTTTTAAGAAAAACAAGGTTAAATAAGGCACTTGAACTTCTTATGGAAAACTCAATTACAGTTGCGGAAGCAGCTTATATGACAGGATTCAGGAGTGCCGATTATTTCAGCAAATGCTTCCGGAATTACTTTGGTTACCCTCCTGTTGAGGCTAAAAAGAGGACATTTGATACAAGCGATCCTGAAACCCGGAAAAAGGGTGGTGTCAGCGAAGAGAGCAAGAACCTGCTGAAAAATTTTCCCGTACAGACCACCTCATTCATTGGACGTGATAAAGAAATAGGTACCATTATTAGTCTGATCGAAAAACACCGGATCGTCACACTTACAGGTACAGGGGGATGCGGTAAAACAAGGCTGGCCTTTGAGGTGGCTGCACAATTGGTTAAATATTTCCCGGATGACATTTGGTTTGTTAACTTAGCACCCATTGAGGCGGAAGAGCTTGTGATAAAGCAATTGATGACCACGCTTGGACTCTCAGAAGCACCTGGCAGAGATATGATGGATATTGTTGTGGGAGGTATAAAGGATAAGAAACTTTTAATTCTGCTTGATAATTGTGAACACCTGATCAGAACCTGCGCTGCAATATCACATAAGTTAATCGAGTCTGTGCCTGGTTTGTCACTGCTTGTTACCAGCCGGGAAGCACTTAATATCAAGGGAGAAAAGATATGGTTGGTTCCCTCTCTTACGCTGCCTGATCCTGAAGCTGCCATTGATGTTGATGTAGCCGGAAAGTCTGAAGCAGTTTGCCTGTTTACCGATCGCGCCCGATTGAATAATTCAGGATTTGAGCTTGTCGAAAAGAATGCTTCCACTGTTTCAACCATTTGTCATCGGGTAGATGGTATTCCACTTGCGATTGAACTGGTAGCCTGCCGTACCAGGTATATGGATACATTTACCATACTTAACCGGTTGTCTGAAAGATTTGACACTTTATCTTCTCTGGATCAAAGTACTGCTGACCGACATAAAACCATTCAGGCTGCCATTGAATGGAGTTATAATTTACTCAGTGAGAAGGAAAAAGCCCTGTTCAGACAACTGAGTGTGTTTTCAGGAGGATTTGATCTTGATGCTGCAGAAGAAGTTTGTGCAAGTGAAATCCTGCCTAAAGAAAGAATCCTGGATCTGTTGTCTCAATTGGTGGATAAATCAGTGATACAGACAGTTTACCTGCCAGGACAAGCAATGAGGTATAAATTATTGGAAACCCTGCAAAGGTTTGCATCGAATTTACTTGTTGAAATGGACGAGGTAGTACAGGCCCGAAAAAGACATCTGGAGTATTTCACCGGGATTGCTGAACAGGCATATCAGGAACAATTTGAATCACAGCTCGTTTGGTTGACTAAATTGAAGCAGGAGAATTACAATCTGAATAGTGCATTGAACTGGGCCGACCAAAATTGTCCTGAGGAGTTCAGTATTCTTGCTGGATATCTTTCCTGGTTCTGGGTACTTGTTCCCAATTTCTTGTCCGGTAAGCAATATTTGGAAAAAGCTTTGTCAAACGGATCAAAAGGAACTGAAGCACATGCCCGAAATCTATGCGGACTGGGATATTTAGCTTTCTATTTCAAGGATCGGGATTACGTTTTTGATTTACTTAACAAAAGCCTTTCATTATGGAATCGATTGAAGAATCGATTTGAAGAAGCAATTGTATTGAATCACCTTAGTGCAAGCCATCAGTCCATTTCCAAAGACATGGAGGAGGCGATCAAACACAGCGAAAGATGCCTTGAACTGGCCAGGAAAATGGACAAACCGGGGCTTTTAAATAATGCTTTGGGTTATTTATGTATATCGTTGGTTCACTCCAAACAATTTGATAAGGCTTTACCTTATTTGAAGGAGCTGTTAACTTCCTCAATAAGATTAAATCAACCACTTTGGATTTCCGGAGCAAGGCATTTAAGAAGTGATTGTGCCCTTGGAGTCAAAAATTTTCGGGAAGCTGAAAAACGGTATGGGCTTGGAATTGACACTGCGTTGAAATTTGGGATCTTGTTTAATGCTTATGCTGATTTACAGGGGATTGCTTTCGCTCTTTCCGGACAAACCCGATGGGCTAAATCTATTCGGTTAAATGCAGTAGCAATTGAAATGTTTAAATCCATAGGAGTGGAAATTTATGGCATTTGGCCATTGTGGGATGAATTTACGGATACCTACATTGATGGAGCCAGGAAAACAGTTGGTGAAGAACTGGCAAAACAATACGGGGAAGAAGGTATTGCCATGGGTTTTGAAAGGGCGGTAAAGTATGCACTGGATTTTAATAAGGACTAATATAATCAGAAACTGTAACAGGCCATATAACTTCCTGTATTTTGAATATCCTTCGTAGCTATTGCAACATAAGTACACGCTTTGGAACAAAAATTCATAAAATTGAATCATAACCACCTGGTCTGTTAATATGGATTGTCTTAATTTTATATAAAGACCATTTACTAATTTAAAAAATGAAAAAATGAAAAAGATTCTATTAACTTTTGCCTGTACTTTTTTCCTGATTTCATCCTACAGTCAAACTCTCGAAAAAGGTAACGTGATAGGCTTTCATGTGGGAACTGTTAAACTTAATCCGGATGTAACCTACAATCAATGGAAAAGCTTTTTTATAGAGGAATGGCTTCCCGCTATTAACAAAGAATTTGAAGGAGAAATGAAGTACTATTTCCTCGAGGGAGAAAGAGGTGACCAAAAAGGAAATTTCAGTGTTCTTACCGTGAAGTCCATCCAGGTGCGTGATAAGTATTGGCCGGAGTTTAAAAAATCATCTGAGGCATTTAATACGAAGTTAAATAATGTGATTCAGGTTTATAATAAACTAAATGCACTGGGGGAAGTTAAATTCGAATCATCAACAGATTGGTTGGTTCAATAAAACCAAAGTATCTTCACATCTGAAAAATACAAAGGCAGGTTCATAATAACTTAAAATTTATTGTCATGAAAAACTTAGTAGTTGAGGAGCGGAATAAGGAACTTGTTAAAAGCTATTTTAATGTCAATAAACCAATAATTCCTCCATCACTCCATCCAATAATATGGCACGAATCTAAATTAAGGCTCACCATCAGTGCTATTATATCAGCAGTTATCAAATCGTAAGTCAGCGAATCAGTATTCATTTCAGATTTCCCTCTGCCCCGGCAATCCGGTACAATCACATAGTATTGTTTAGAGAAATAGCTTATCTGATGGCTCATTTTATTAATATCACCCAGGTTACCATGTATTAGCATTAATGGCTTGCCATATCCGTATGTCTCATAATATAATCTTGTTCCATTTACTACAGTATATTTTCCAGTCTCAGGATTGTCTCCATATGGAATATCATAAGCACCTTCAGATGGATGCTGAGCATATATGTTTAATGATAACAGGATTGTTAATCCAAAGATTAAAGAGCATAAAGCTTTTATTTTCATGTTTGCTACTTTACTGCTGAAAGGCATACAAATGTTCCGAAGTACGTATACAGGTTATTTCCTACGATGACAGGTGTCGCCAGAATTTTACCCTCCAGTTTGGTTTCTGAAATAACCACAGGCTTTTGAGATGCTTCGATTACTTTAATAATTCCATTATAAGATGCCAAATAAATTTTGCCATTTGCCATAAAAGGTTAAGCAATGCATGCACCCGGAACTCCCGGTTTTCCCTGAAAATGCACCTTTCCTGTTTTAGCATCCATGCAGCATTCCCTGCATGAAAATGTTACCTCCAATTGCCCAACATCCCGGTCCTGTTGGGCTGGCTTCAATGCCGGATCGACCTAATTTTTTTTTATCATGATTTCTGATCTTTATTATTCCTCTTTTTATAGTTCCAAAATTCTGGTATGCAGTACTTAAGTAATAGTCGTTAGGTTTGTCAAATTCAATGGTTTCAGTAACAACATAATTTTGGCCTAAAACCGTAACATGGTGCATTTTACCTTTATAAGTATCCCACACTCCTGTTGGATCATGGTAACGGATGCATTTTTCATGAATTTCTTCAGCTGTAAACTGAATTTCATCTCCCGAAGTCATTTGTACTTCCGTTAATTCTTTGGCCTTCATGGCTTTCTCAGATGAGGAGGTAACGGGGATTTTTTCATTCTGCGCTGTTGAAATGAACCCAGTTAGCATCAGCACAAAAATGATTAAAAAGGTTTTTTTAATTTTTTTCATATCTTTAATAGAAATAAGAATCAATGACTTATTGCAATTTTTATGTCAAACCGGAATTGTATTAATAAAAAATTTACCCATCAGCTTAATGAAATAATCGATTCTAATATTCAAAATGAACGGTTTGGTGTATCGGAATTGGCTTATGAATTAAACATGAGCCGTTCAAACCTTCACAGGAAGATTAAAAGTGTTACCGGTGACTCAGTTAGCCAGTATTTACGAAAAGTCAGACTGAGCAAAGCCATGGAACTGTTGAAGGAACTAGATTATACCGTGTCTGAAGTAGCTTTTGCCGTGGGATTTGGAAGTGTAAATTATTTTAGTAAATGTTTCAAAGACCACTTTGGTTTCCCTCCGGGCGAGGTTGAAAGTTTGGAGGAAGCTACGGAAGAAACTAAGGCTTTTCAGAATCAAAATAATTTTTTGAAAAACTTTCCTTTTCAGACAACTTCGTTCATTGGCCGCGAAACTGAGATAAATACCATTTTAAGTTTATTAAAAGAACACCGTATTGTTTCACTTATTGGCACCGGGGGATGCGGTAAAACCAGGCTGGCATGTGAGGCGGTTTCTAATTTGGGAAATGAATACAAAGATGGTATCTGGTTTGTGAACCTGGCACCTGTAGAATCGGAAGAGTTTGTTGTAAAGCAATTCATGAGCTCCCTGGAAATTGCTGAGGTACCGGGAAGAGAAATGATTGAGGTAACTATTGAGAGGATCAGAGAAAAGAATATGCTAATCCTGCTCGATAATTGTGAACACCTGTTATCTGCCTGCGCTGAATTATCAGCAAAACTGATTCAGTCAGTCACTGGATTGTCAATAGTAGCTACCAGTCGCAAGGCATTAAATATCAAGGGGGAAAAAGTTTGGTACATTTCCCCGCTAAGCCTGGTTGACCCTGCTTCTGTGTTTGATGTGGAGTTCGCCAACAGATCAGAGGCTGTCAGGTTATTTGCCGACCGGGCACTGTTAAATAATCCCGGGTTTAAGCTTGTCAACGAAAATATAACAGAGGTAGCCACCATCTGCCAAAAGGTTGATGGTATTCCGCTTGCAGTTGAACTGGTGGCGGGCAGGACAAAGTATATGGACGCACATACGATAGTCGACCGGTTTGGAGGAAGGCTGGCTGAAATTCCATCAATGGTTCCGGGAACAATCGAACGTCATAAAACGCTTCAGGCAACTATTGAGTGGAGTTATAACCTCCTGACGGAAGAAGAAAAAAACTTGTTCCGGAGACTGAGTATTTTTACCGGCGGATTTGACCTGACCGCTGCAGAAGAGGTTTGTGCAAATGAATTCCTGTTAAAAGATAAAATTATTGATATCCTGCCCCGCCTGATCGACGCATGCCTGGTTCAAACGAGTTATACGGAGAATAGGAAGATGAGGTATAATCAATTGGAAACGCTCCGTCAATACGGCATGAAAATTCTTTCAGATAAACAAGAAAATGAGGAGGTGAGCAGACAACACCTGGAATATTTTAGCCGTACTGCTGAACAAGCATACAATGAAAGAATGTCTGCGCAGGCTTATTGGATGAATAAAATCCAACTTGAGCATAACAATTTTTTGGCTGCACTCCGTTGGGCAGAAAAGAATAAAACCGAAAAATTCCAAAGGCTTGCAGCTAATCTTTCCTGGTTCTGGGGAAGAAGTAATCATTATTCAATGGCAATAGAAATCCTCGAAAAAGTTATCGCTTCAAAAATCGAGGATAAGGAAACACATGCCAGGTTGAATACAGGATATGGAGCTTTACATACTACTACTGGCGAGTTTCAGAAAGGCCTTGATCTTTTTAAATGCGGTTTATCGCTTTGGCAGGAGCTTAAAAATAAAAAGGAGGAAGCATTAATGCTTGCTTCATTGTCGGATTTACTCCATGGAATGGGAGATGATGAAGCCGGCATGAAATACTCCAGGGAAAGCTACGAACTGGCTGTAAAATTAAACGATCCTGTTGTTGAACTCAACAGTATGATAATAGTAACATATGGATTGGTATGTGCAAAAAAAACATCGGAAGCGCGTCCAATGATCAAAAAGGCGCTAAAAATGGTTATAGAACTTGAAAACCTTTATTTAATTTTTGTTACACATCATATGCTTGGAGATTGTGCTCTGATGGATGGAATTTACATTGAATCAGAGCGTGAATATGGCATGGGACTTGAAACAACTCTTAAATATGGTGACACTTCCTATACCTGCACAGAAATGCTAGGTGTTGCCATGTCGGTAGCCGGACAGGGACGCTATGCCAAAGCATTGCGTCTGAATGCAACCGCTACCCGGGCAGCAGTATCATTTGGGTCCTGGATTCCCGAAGAAATTCCAATTGTGTTCTGGCACGAAATGGTCGTTAAACTCATACACGGTGCCAGAGAAAAACTTGGCGAAGAACTAACAAATCAATATGAAGAACAAGGACGGGCCATGAGTTTTGATCAAGCTTTAAAATATGCGTTAAATTTTGACATCGACTGAATTGACCTGATTGCCTGCTGTTTGCTCAAAAACCCTTAATTTTTCAACACACAAACTTCCTTTTAAAGCTCAGTTTTATCCTCCCGGGAATCCAATTGAATCATCGATTTTCAATTTTTGCAACATACCTTCATGTCACTGGACAAAATTATAAATCATTGCAACATACCCGGTTGGTCTTGCAACACAGGAATTCGGAATTTTACAGTTAAGTTTTTATTCATTAATGAGTTCAGTCTAAAAAGGTTCTATGCAAAAATAAGGATTTAATTTTAAAATTAACTGTTAATAAGTCATGT